>JACCDQ011222417.1_pt1 | contig 17914 bp, 20 predicted proteins | sample 7446031 | NCBI WGS metagenome assembly JACCDQ01 (sample SAMN15323442, study PRJNA562643) | freshwater metagenome | isolation source: river surface water | place: USA:Blue River Watershed | collected 2017-08-17
AAAAATAAAATATGAAAAAATTATTATTAACATGGTTTCTTTATTTATTTGTTAAAATTTTAAATTTCACTTATCGATACAATGTTATCGGTAAAGAGAATTTTCAAAAAGCTAAAGACCAAAGTCCCTATAAGACATTTGTGGTTGCCGTCTTTCATCAAAACATTGTCTCTGCTTTAACTTTCTTTATTGGAAAAAGCATGGCGCTAATTGTTTCTGCTTCTAAAGATGGTGAGTTTTTTACCTTAGCTTGTGAGAAAATGGGCCATGTAGTAGCCAGAGGATCAACAAGTCGAAATGGCAAAGCGGCACTACTTGAATGTATTAAAAATATGAAAAATGGTTACGAAGCAGCTATGGCTGTTGATGGGCCAAGAGGTCCTGCTTTTGTCGTGAAACCTGGCACCGTTGAAATGGCCAGAGTCACTCAATCTGCAGTCATTCCATGGACAGCTATTCCTGAAAATGCTTGGCACTTTAGAAGCTGGGATAAATTTCGCCTGGCCAAGCCTTTTACTAAAATAAATGTTTTAGTTGGTGAACCTATTTTTGTACCGGAAAATTTATCGGAAGCAGAATTTGAAAATTATCAAAAGCAAGTTGCCGATGCAATTTTAAATCTTGAAAAAGATTTTCTTAAAAATCAGAATCTTTAAACCAACAACGCGGACGAGCTCCTGGACTATTGCCTAAACAAGCTCCCACTCTTGGGTCTAGATTATCAAAAGGTAAATCTAAACTCACATCGCAAACTGCGCCTGCTATATAAGTATCTAATCGACACTGTGGATTTGGATGATTGTATACAGTTTGAGTCACTACAGTTAAATCATTTTTATAAATTTGAGGCTCCGGTGTTCCCACCTTTAAAGAAGCAAAAACCTGACTGACTGATAAGCCAGCTAAACTTATACGTGCACAGTTATCGTCTTTACATTTATTAAGTGCATGTTTCAAGTTCACGGTATCAATTTCAAAATCAAGTCCTTTCGTTTCTGCTCCATCAGAAAAAATTCTTGGCAAACATTTTGAAGTAGCAAAATAATCCGCTTCACCTTCAGCAGAAGACCAACTTCTCAAATTAGAATTTCCTCTAAATGATTTAGGTGCTCCACCGAGATGATGGCCAATTTCGTGACAAATTATCAGCAGCAATCCATCGCGAGTCATTTGAGGATGTCTTGCTAACCCACCATTGATAACCACTACCGGATTAAAAGATTCATCACGAGTGGCATGAGCATCAACCTTTGGGTCATTCCATTGTGGGTTCATCACTAGAGTTTTACCAGTCGCTTTTTTGATTTCTAAACTCATCGCATTTTTAGCTCTTTCAATTAGAAATACAAACTCTGACTCACTAATACCATCAAGGGATTTATTATTAGTGGTAAAAGCTAAATCAGACTTAGGAAAGCAACTCTCCACCATCTCAGCTCTTACTAATGAATTCTTCGTTAAAAATATAAAGAAAAATACAAAGCAGATGAATTTTTTCATGCTACTCCCCTTATTTAAGTTCCATTTTCCCACTTGTATATCTACTACACAAGTTGATTTTAAAAACATGATCTAACTCACACTCCCCTGAATAAACAATCTGGCAAAAGACTGATCTAGATCAGCACCAAGTTAAGTTAAGAGGATTAAAACTTAATCAAAAGAAATAAATGATTCACTTGAGGAGGCGATCATGAAAATACTAAACAAATTATTACCCTTTGCATTATTGATTTCGGGTGCTGCCATGGCCGGAGACTCCATGGTCGAAGTACCGGTTCCTGTCGACCACGTTTATGCTCCAGCTGGATTTGATAGCAATGATCACGCAGAAGTGATGATTGCGGGGTATCTGCCTAATCTTTGCTATAAAGCACCAAAGTCAGTGGTAAAAGTTAATGGAAATAAAATAAATATTTCTATCAGAGCAAATAAAATAAGAAGTGGATTGGGATTTTGTGCTTCAGTCATTGTTCCCTTCATTGAGAATGTAAACATTGGTTTACTTGATCAAGGGAAATACAATTTAGCAGTAAACGAAAATTCACCTTATGAAAGAAAAGCTGATATGAAAGTTGCTGAGGCTTCGAGTAACTCTGTCGATGAAAATATTTACGCCAATGTAAGTGAAATTGTCAGAGTGAGTGATCAAAGTCGAAGAGTGCAACTGAAAGGTTATAATCCTTCTGATTGTTTTGAATTAAAAGAAATTCAAGTTATCGACAACGGAAGTGATGTGTTCTCGGTATTACCAAAATTGAGCCAGCTTCGTGACCATTGTCCGAAAAAAATGGTTCCTTTTGTTTACGAGTTCAGTGTACCTGAAAGTTTAGCCGCACCTCAAGTGCTCCTACATGTGCGTGTTATGGACGGTAAATCAATGAATGCCCTCTTTAACAATTTACCTATTGTAGTTGAGTAATCATAAAAAAGGGGAGTTCAAACTCCCCTTTTTTTATTTTATTAATTTTACTATTTCTTCGTCTTTATATTCTACTCTATAACCGACATAAGCCTTATAATGATTTCCATACAATTCTACTTCTTCATCAGATAGACTTCTTGTTACTTTTGCTGGATTTCCCATAATCATAGAACGCGGAGGAAATTTTTTGTGAGGAGGAACAACCGATCCGCCAGCGACGACAGAGTTTTCAGAAATGTATGCACCATCCATAATGACTGCGCCCATTCCAATTAAACAATGATCTTCAATTGTACAACCGTGAACCGTCACAGAGTGCCCAATGCTGACACAATTTCCGATGGTGAGCTTATAATCTTTCGTTACATGTAAGACTGAAAGGTCTTGCACATTGGTATTATCACCAACAGTAATTTGATTGACGTCACCTCGAGCTACACACTGATGCCATACGCTTGAATTTTTTCCGATGAAAACCTTTCCAATAATATCAGCTGAAGGAGCAACATAAGCACTCTCATCAATATTAGGAATGATTCCTCTAAAGGAATAAATGGTCATATATTATTTGGTGATTGGAATAAGTTCCTCTTTTTTCCAAGGAAGCTTTGAAACATATTGTGCAACATCTTTAATGTCTTGATCAGATAATCCCTTCAATGTCGGAACCATCGCCTCGTTAATTCTTGCACCAGACTTCATATCAGTTAATTGTTTTTCAATATACCAATCATATTGTCCACCAATATGAGGTGCCTTTTGCGCTGTTTTTCCTTCTCCGATTTTTCCATGGCAAGCAATACACTTACTATAAACTTTATTTCCGTTTACTAGCTCTGGAGTATTTAAATCAATTTTCACTTCGATTTCTTTAACTTCTTCTTCAACCATAGGTTCACTTTCGTGAGCAAGTTTGGCTTTTTCAATAGCTTCAACATGGGCCTTATGTTCAAGTGCAACTTTGTTCATATCGAATTTAGAATTATTAACTGGAAGATTTTTATATGAATTTAATACAAGTATTAAAACGAAACCTGTTAAAACAGATAAAAAGACTGTCAAGCGAGTCATGGATTCTCCTCATTTCTAAATCTGATCTTCAAGCTTCAAATTATAATGGAATCACAAATACTTGGCAATTTCTTCAACTGATTTTATCTCTTTTAAAAGTGATAAATGGTCCGGCTTAATAAATCCAGCTTTTGAAGCTTTACGTAAATGATCAAGCAGTGAGTCGTAAAAGCCATCTGTATTTAAAATTAAACAAGTTTTGTTATGAATTTTTAATTGCGCCCAGGTTAAAATTTCAAACATTTCATCTAAGGTTCCCATTCCACCAGGAATTGTTAAAAAAATATCTGAACGGTCATACATCATCTTTTTTCTGGTGTGCATGTCAGGCACGACATGAAGTTCGGTTAAATTTGCATGCGCGATCTCATAATTTTTTAATGATTCGGGAATAATTCCAATAACGCTACCATTATTTTCTAAAACTGCATCGGCTACTGCTCCCATGACACCAATACTGGCTCCGCCGTAAACTAGGCCTAAGTTGTGACTGGCTAAATAATTTCCAACCAGCTTTGCTTCTTTTAAAAAAGTTCCGCCTTCTCCATTTGCCGATCCACAAAACACACAAACATTCTTCATATATCTTCCTTACGTTTTAAATAAAAAAAGTATTCTTGATTTCCCATTTTGCCTTTAATTGGCGAAAGAATTTCATTTATTACTTCAATCTCTTTTTCTTTTAACCAGTTCTTTAATTCACTTAGCATCAAAAGAGTTGTTTCACTATCTTTCACAATTCCATTTTTATCTAAATTAGTTTTTCCTACCTCAAACTGCGGCTTAATGAGCGCCAATACCCTACCATTTTTTTTCAACAGTCTAAAAATATTTTCTATAACAAGTTTTAAAGAAATAAAAGACAAATCAACCACAGCCAAATCGACTGCTTCCTCTAATTGGTAAGGAAATTTTATATTGACCCCTTCTAGATTTATAACTCGAGGATCGGTTCGTAATTTCATGGCTAATTGATCATGGCCGACATCAATGGCAAAAACTTTTTTAGCACCTAAACTTAAAACAAATTCGGTAAATCCACCAGTTGAAGCTCCGACATCCGCAATGATTTTATCTTGAACTTCCACTTGAAATTGAGTGATGGCCCCAGCGATTTTATGCGCCCCTCTAGATACATACTGAGTTTCTTTTCGAACTTCTAAGCCATCGCTGTCAATTTTAGTTGCAGCTTTGCTCACCAAAACACCTTTATAAAAAACCACGCCTTCTAAAATAAGTTGCAAGGCTTGCGAACGTGTCGGAGCAAGATTTGCTTCTACTAAAACTTTATCTGCACGATCTTTTTTCATGATTATCCATGACTATCAAAGAGATACTGGTTTGATGGTCAAGTCAATTTGCTCTTGGCCTTTTTCTTCATGAATTACGGTTTTTGAATCACCTAAATAAATATCTAGGGCCGGTGTGTTTAAAGATTTGATTAGTTTTCCATTTTGGTTATACAAATCGCCTTTTATTCTAACAAAACCAGATGGTCCATACTCATGTACACTTTGCACATAAAAAGCTTGTAACTCAACTCTGATTCCGTTTTTCATTTGTACAGCAACCAATTCATAGTCATCAACTTGCTCAATTGAATGCTGTTCAGTTGAAAGAAAAAAACCTTTTCCGATACCTTTTTTATAAATCATCGAGATATTAAGGCCGATTTTAGCCTCAACATTTAAAGAAACAAGACATAGGAATATCAATAAATATCTCATGAGTATATCCTAATGAAATTCTACTAAGCCTTCAAATATTTTTTCCACTTTTCCACACAAATAAATTAATGAGTAATCCTCATTGAACTGAACTTTTAAAATTCCGCCTTTGGTTTTTAGTATCACTTCATTTTTAAAAGCATATTTCTTGCTGGCCACGATTGCCGTAGCGACTGCACCGGTCCCACATGAAAGGGTTTCGTTTTCCACTCCTCTCTCATAAGTTCTGATTAAAAGTTGATTGGGAGCTATCACTTCAAAATAGTTGGCATTAGCCCCTTCACTGAATCTTTTATCATATCGAACTTTTTGACCGTGCTCAAAAACTTTAAAGTCATTTAATTTTGAAACTTCAAAAACACAATGAGGAACACCGGTATTTAAATAAGCTCCAAAGCTTTGTGGCGCCAGATCGTCTACATTGATGCGATTTTCATCATAGAGTTCGGTCATTTTTAAACGATACTCGCCATCTTGAAAAAAATTACACTCGTAAAGACCATTTTGCGTTTCAAAACTATAGCTTTTCTTTTCCACATGGGTAGCTTTGAGCTCTAAGTCATAAAAAGCGGTGATGGTTCTTGCGCCATTTCCACACATAGAAACTTCACCACCATCGGCATTCAAATAGCGCATCTTGAAATCCGCCTTATCGCTCTTTTCAAGCAGCAAAACTCCATCGGCACCAACACCAATCTTAGGAGTACAAATGCGTTTCCAAAAATCTTTACTCGAAGCAGAAACTTGATTTTCACGATTATCAATCACGATAAAATCATTTCCTACAGCATTATATTTAATAAATTTAACTTTCATGAAACGACTCATCCAATTAAAGATTGAAAAAAAACCTATCTAACGATATAACATTAGAACAAATTTTACCACGATGAAATTCGGGGTCAGTAGCTCAGTTGGTTAGAGCTCCCGGCTCATAACCGGGTGGTCCTGGGTTCAAGTCCCGGCTGACCCACCATAAAAAAAGCCTCCGTTATGGAGGCTTTTTTGTTCAAACTTTCTAAAGAGAATTATTGAAGTAATTTTATTGAAGTAATTTTAATGACTGGTTCATATTTTCTTTAAGCTTATTCAAAGCTTCAACTCTAAGTTTGCTTCTTTCTTTTAAGAAAAAACAATCCATTTCTTCACGAGACTTTAAGTTAGCTTGATTTTTTGTAAATGAATTCTTTAAGCTTTCGTTTAAACTTTTTTCAACTTGCGTAGAACTCTCTTCAATTTTTTTAATTTGATCTAGCTTAGACTCATCAAACTTCGAAATAAAATCTTTAATTAACATTTCAGTCATCAAATAGCTTACAATTTCATGTTTATTTGAATTGGCTAAAACTTGTCCGTATTGAACTAGTTTAGATTTAATTGATTGAACATTTTCAACTGGCCATGCATTTCCTTTAGCCGATTGTAAAATATCTTTGAAAAAATTTAATTCAGTTGAATAATTTTTACAGCTCATTTTCTTAATACTTTTTTCAAAATCAGAAAGATTTTTAATGTTGCATTCATTTACAATCAAATCAAATTTAGACAAATAACCTTCATCATTACAAAAAGATTCGAAATCTAATTTTTCTAAAACGCCTAACACTTTATTGGTATCATTATTTAATTTATTTTTAGAATAAATTGATTTTATAGATTTTGCTTGCTTGTCAGTTTTTTTAAAAAATGCCGACTCTTTTTTCTCTATTGAACCGATTTCTTTTTTAAAATCTGCAAAAACCATCTGACTGAAGCAAACTGCGCTTAGAAAAATTAAAACTTTCATAAATCTCCATCATTGTTAAAGGTATTGTTTACATTTAATTAAATAACATAATAAGATTATAGGAAGTTTTAAAAAAATCAATCAACAATACACATGACTTTCAAAACAAATCTATCCTTAGCTCGTGACATCATAAAATCTAATTTTGAAAATTTGCCTCTTCCCTTCAAGTATTTTGTCGTTATAACAAAAAAATGCCAATCCCGCTGTATGCACTGTCATATCTGGCGCGAAAGCATTAACAATGAGTTAACACTAGACGAATTTAGATTGTTAGCAAAAAATTCAAAAAACAATTTAAAATGGCTCAATTTATCTGGGGGCGAGCCCCTTGAGAGAGAAGATTTCATCCAGATAGTTGAGACTTTTAAACAGGAATGCCCAGACCTCCACATTGTCAACTTTACCACTAATGGAATGTATCCGGAAAAAGTGAAAGAAGTTGTTCAGTATTTTGAAACCGCGAACATTCCCGTGGTCGGAATCAATGTTAGCTTAGATGGTTTAGCTCAAACTCATAACACCATACGTGGATTAAATGATGGATTTGAAAAGGCACTTGAATCTTTTAAAATACTATTTGAATCAAGCTCGGCAATCAATAAATCCATTGCTTTTACCTTATTTCCTAACAATAGCCATGAGGCTAAACCTTTATATGAGTTTTTAAAATTACAATTTAAAAATTTCAAGAGACATCATTTTCATATTAACTACCCTCACACCTCAGGTCACTACTATAAAAATGACCAATTAAAAATTCCCGACATACAAATCCCAGAAGACCTAAGAAGAAATTTCCTTCCGCTTTCACCGATTAATTTTTGTGAGAAAAAATATTTAGAATTATTGCCAGAATATATCCAAACCAAAAAGACTCCCATCACTTGTCAGGCCTTGCATACCAATATTTACATCTCTGAAATTGGTGATGTTTACCCTTGCACTCTGTGGGATAAAAAATTAGGTTCACTCAGAGACAATCAGTTTAATCTTTCAGAAATTCTCGAAAGGGAATATACTAAAAATATTCGTAAAGATATCCTTAATAAAAATTGTCCCAATTGCTGGAGCCCGTGTGAAGCATTTCCTTCAATCTTGTCGAATATTTTTTGAAGATTCCTCAAAAAAAATAAACTACTTTTATCTGCTCGTTTTTTTTACTTTAATATTTTCGATTAATTTACCTTTACGTTACGAGCTTCCACTTTACGATGAAGCGTTTTATTCCCGAGCTATCCTTGGGAATTATGGATGGTCACCTATTTATATGTTGGTATATAAATTCTTTAACATCTTTACTCGCGACTCAATGGTTAGTTATTATTTGATCTTTTATATTTTAAATGTTTTTGGAATACCACTTTTAGTCTATAAGATTTTAGAGTTCATGTGGAAAAATACTCAAGCTAGTTTTTTAATCAGCATTGCTATCACAATCAGCCGCTTTAATTACGAGCTCAGTCCCAAAATACATAACTTTAATTTTTTATTTTTACTTTTAATAATTTATCTTAAAATAAAATTTGAAGACAAAAAATGGTTTCAGCCCTGCTTCTATTTATTATTGGCCTTAAGTTTATATATTAGAAGTGACAATGTTATCATCTTTGCAGGCGTTTTAATCTTTCAATTTTGGAATGCAAAAAAAAGCTTGAAGCTATTAAAAAGTGAACTTCTGGCCTTGATACCGGCAGGACTTTTTTTAATTTCATCCTATCCTTTTTGGGGAGCCGTGATAAATTCCAAAAGAAACTGGTTGGCATTTTTAGATCACTACTATTGGCTTTATTTTCAAAATAACATCTCAGGAAATCAATTAACTTTTCAACAAATGGTTCAACAAAATTTTACCAACTGTCATTCTCTTTGGGATTTTATCAGACTTTACCCGATGAAAGCCGTATTGCATGCCTATTCCAACTTAAAAAGTATTTTCCTGCAGTTTTCTTTTTATTTAACTGCTAGCGAACAAGTATTTTGGCATTTTGGTACCAGTGTTTTTGTCATGGCAATGAATATTGTTTTGGCATTTTTTGTAAAATTATTTGGCCACGCAGATATTAAATCGTCTGAAAACTTTAAATCCCTCTATTTGATTTTACTTCTAATGCTTTTACGTTCGCTCATCACTTCTTTAATTCTTCAGCCACAAGATAAATACATTCTAGATTTTTGTTTTGGTTTTCTAGTGTTAGCAATTTCATTAACCCATTTTATTAAGTTAAGAAAAATTGCAAATCACATCATTAACTTAATCACTTTTGGATCCGCCCTTGTCACACTGGCCCTATTTAAATATCCTAATCAACCAAGTTTTTATCAATATAAAACCACTAAGGTTTTAGATGCTGTTAGATCAAGTATTCTAGCTAAAAATGTCACAAGTGTTTTATACACAACCGATGTACTTGCTTGGTCAAACTTCAATTTAAAAGAATATCAATTAAATGATTTAAGTCTCCAACCTGAAATGAGAAACAATTTAAGAAGTTTTCTAGAAAAAAGAGAGATTGATTTGATCATTTTTGACAAGCATTTAAAAACTCAAGCCCGAGATTATGGTTTATATGATCTACATCACTTCAATGTAAACTATGATAAATTTGGCTATGAGAAATTTTTAAGCTATGCAAATGAAGAAATAGAATTTTTCACAAAAAAAGTTGACCGGAGCAAGGCTAAAACTCCATAATAAAGTATGTTTAAAAAATTAATTCTTTTATTTTTAATCTCAAATTACGCGATAGCGATTGAAAAAATTGACTTAAAAAAATTCCAAGGCACAAAACTTACCAAGCTTAATGTAATTGAACTCTATAGTGAAGAATGTCCCTTTACTCAAAGGCAATATCAATTTGTGAACCTGCAACTCAATCAAGATTTTTTCCTGAGCAAGGGGGTTAATTGGTTTGTGATAAACTTGAGCGCTTCTAAAATAGATTTAAAACAGAATAAGAATTTTTCTCATCTAAGTGAAAATCTCTTGAAGCATTTTTTCATCATTGAAAAAGATAGCTTCCAAATTGCCAAATCCCTGAAAGCCAAAGTAACACCTACAGTATTTCTATTCGATCAAACCGGAAAAATCCTTTATTCGGGTTCGGTAGAAAGTAGTGACCCTTTTTCAAAACTTGATGTCAAAGTTGTAAATAATTATTTAATCTCTGCTTTCAATGAATTTAATGAGCAAAAGGAAGTTTCTCATAAATATATTAAAAGCATTGGTTGTCCGATTAAATATCCATGAATAAATTAATCTTGGCTTTCACATTTTTTTGGTCTTCATCAAATCTCTTTGCAGATAATATGTATGATAATTCTGGACACGATCAAGTGATAGCTCGAAAAATGTCACAGTTTATGCGCAAAGATGACATTGAATTTAGAGCAGTCGATCAATTCGGGGTCCCTCATTCCCTAAGTGATTTCAGCAAGAAGAGAAAAATCAATTTGGTGGCATTTGACTTATCTTGTTCTCAAAAGAGTTATTCTACTTTTATCAACAAGACTTCGCTCTTAATTAATACCGACTTAAATACTTCTAGAGAGCAGATTGCAAAAATCTTTCCGAAGCATTCAATCCTTTTCGATGAATTACATCTTATTTCTAAATCGATTGGCTTTAAACATTGTGGCGATGTTTTTCAATACGACTTTAATAAAGAGAAATTGCAATATATAAGAAATATTTTTTCAAAACCCCCGAAAAAAATCGAGTTTGAACTTATAAAAATCTCTAGTTTTGAAAAAGAAATTATTCCATCAATCCAGCGAAGCTGTTTGAAGTGTCACGTAGGAAATTCCTCCTTAAATTTCTTTTCTGATTTAAACAAAGTGAAGTCTTGGCGCAAGATGATGCTGAGAACGATGCGCTTGAAGAGAATGCCGCCTGGAGCAGATATTTATTATCATCAAGAATTATTTAACTATCAATTAAATGACTTAAAGTTATTAAGTCACTGGCTTTTAAATATTGATCACTATTCAAATGAAGAATTTAATAAAATTTCAGAAATTTATAAAAAATTTTTACTAAATGAAAAAGAGAAAATGATCGGCAGAAGTAAAGAAGCTATTTCAAAGATGGATAAGATCATTGCTTATCCAGATGTGATCGTTCCAGCTGCCGGTGCTCCATTTTATAAATATTTCACTACGTCTAAACCAACAGAAGAAGATATTTACTTTGATAAGTTTTTTGTCAAAATTAATAGCGATGTTGGTCATCACATGGCCTTGCATTTTAGCTCAAAGCCTTTTCCCAAAATTAAACTTGATGGTTCACCTTTAGATCAATTTGATTTTATGCAGTTATATGGAAATAACCCTGAACCAACACCTGCTTCTGTAAATGGTAAAAAAGTTTCTGCTTATAAATTTGTTGATCCAAATATTATTCACGTTGTAAGAAATCAAGGTTTTCAAAGGGCCTTAGATAACTCAACATATTTTATTCCGAAAGGTTCTTATTTAAATCTTGAAATTCATTTTAATCCAACTGGGAAAAAAGAAACTTCTCCAATCGAACTCTCAATCTTAAAAGATAATAGTTTAAAAAATAAACCTATCATACGTCGTTTTTCCATGACTCCAGATAATGATGTGGTCATCGCACGTCCTAATGAATTTAAAAGTTTGGTTGAAATGACTTACACGCTTCCAAGTGATATCAACTTTGTTGGGTATGGTCTTCATATGCATTATCGTGGACAGTCGGGAATTTTGTATGCAGAAAGCTTAGATAAAAAGCGAGAAATCTTGATGTCATTTCCTACTTATCAATACAAAAACCAACTTTCTTCTTTTTTTAATAAGCCATTAAAAATTAAAAAAGGAACAAAGATTATTAGTCATATCATTTATAATAATTCGGATTTAAATTTATCAAATCCTAATTCTACAAAAGCTGTTAAAATCGGAACATCCATTTTAGATGATGAAAATTATTTACCTCGAATTTATTATTTGGAGTACCGCTAATGAAATTTCTTTTATTCTTTTTTATTTCATTCAATATTTACGCCCTTGAAATTTTTCCCAAACTCAATCTCAAAGAAGTAAGCGCAAAGAACCAAGACCTAAAATCCAAAATCGTTATAATCGCATATGGCAATGAATGTCCTATTTTAAGAAAACATTCTCCCTATTTGAAAAGTTTGGCTGAAGAATTTAAAAACCAAGATGTTAGCTTTGTCTTAATTAATGCCGTAAATGGCCTAGATGATAAAACTCTATTAGATGAATTAAATTCCTATGACTTAAAGATTGATTTATATCGCGATTCTGAGCCTTCCACATTAAAGACTCTCAATTTCAAGATGTTATCTGAAGTCGTTTTGTTGAATAAATCTGACCGATCGATCCTTTATCAAGGTTCTCTTAATGATCAACTCACCTTTGATTTAACTAAGCCAAAGGCCGATCGCCATTATCTCAAAGATGCCATATTACAATCACTTAAAAATAAGCCTGTGAAAGTAAAGAAAACACCGGTCTTTGGATGCGAAATCAGCTACTAAGCTTTTTTAAACCATTTCAATAGCTTAAAAAAATCGTCTAACAATCTTTTGGCCACTGTTCAAAGAATAGTCAAAAATCAATATAGAAATCAATGACTTAGATGCTAAAAGTTGGCCCTTTCCTTGCTCTTTAAGGAATCAGCGGGGGACTTTATGAAAGCATTATATATCATCTTACCTTTGATCATTTTAAGCATAACGATGAATACGGCTATGCCGACTCATATCGAGAAATCAGATATGCAATATTTTGAAACTTTAAAAGTTGTTAAAATGATTTCTGCTGTTAAACCGAAACTATGTGAAAAGAAAAAAATTACCATCGCAACTAACTTAAATGTTATGGCGAAGAAATTTAAAATTGACCCAAAAATCATCATCGCTATTATTGATACAGAAAGTGATTTTGATAATACTAAAATTTCTACCACTGGGGACCTTTCATTAGCTCAAATTAACCTTGAAGTATGGAATAAAGAATTAAAGAGATTAAAACTTCCAGAAATTAACCAAGCTAGAGTTAAAACTGATGAAAAATATGCTTTAAATCAAATGGGATTAATTCTATCAATTCTTAAGAAGAGACATGAAAAGAAAGATAAGAATTGGTTTGCAAGATACCACTCGCAAACTCCAAAATATAAAATGACTTATCTTTCAAAAGTAGAATTAAGAATGAGAAAAATTGCTTCTATCAATTAATCAATCTGACACCAAGATTAAGTTTTAGTGTCAGCATGGCCCCAAAAAGGGGCCTTTTTTTTGGCATCGGCATTGCTCTTTAGTGGCTACCTACAATCAGTAGGGTGTCAAAGAGGGGGCATGCATGAATTTAAAAAGACCATTAATTTTATCGTTATTAGTTTTATCAAGCCTAGCGTCAGCTGGTCCACGTGATCAAATTGGTTTTCCAGGACGACCTGGTACATCTCCGGCTCCGATTCCCTCTCCCATTCCAAATGATCCATGGGATCGGCGGGACGACAGACGTGATGAACGGCGGGATGAAAGACACGATGAACGACACGATAGAAGAAATCGCGAAGAAAGAATCGAATCACAAGTAAGACAATATTTCATGGGCCAAGCCAGTTTAAATTTATTACAAGACTACTATGTAGTATCTCAATTACGTTTCAAAAAAATCTCACGCATCGAAATCACACTTTCAACGGAACGAGGAAATGGTCAAGCACGATTATTATTAAATGGTCGAGCGCTTGAAGCAGACCGAACAATTCCAAGAGAATTAATTGCGCATACATTTGCGGTTGATTCGCGGGAATCAGAAGTTGAAAGAAGTTTACGATCAGCAGTCCTTGAACTACGCGGGAGATTTTATGTTGAAAAAATCACTTTTATTACTAGCGAGGATGACCATTCTCCTATCCCTGGGCCATTTCCTCCACAATCAGAAATCCTTAGACAATCTATTAATCAAAGAATCCAAGGCGAAGGTGGGCTTAATCTTTTCAGACAATTCTCACTTCTTGAAAAACAAGGAAAACAAATCTCAAAAGTTACAGTTCGCGCCAGAGATGCTCGTGGTTTCGGCGAAGTCTCACTCCTTAAAAATGTAGAGACATTCGGACAAACTCAAAGAATTGGAACATTCTCAACTGAAGTTTCATTTCAATTAAACGGCGAAAGAATTGGTCTTGATCTGCAAAGCTTAAGATTACAATTTCGCGGTGATGTTTTAATTGAAGAAGTTTCAATTGAAGTTGGCGAAGGCCGTGTTGGACCAGGGCCAGGACCTTTTCCTCCAATGGAAAGAAGAATTGAACAAACTGTAAATCAACGTTTATACGATACAAGCGGAGTTGAACTAACCAGACTAATGTTAGTTGATCGAAGACTTGAAGACAGACAAATCGAATCAGTGGAATTAGTTTTACGTAATGCTGACATGGGAACAAGAGTAAAACTTTGTACCACTCTTCAACGTGGACCAAGCACTGAAATCGTTTGCGACATGGCCCAAACATTGAACCAAGGTTCACAAGTAGTGAGACTTTCTGCTCAACAATTTTCAAGACTTAAAGATGTTAGTCTAGCAGTTAGAATGGGTATGATCGATATCGACAGAATCATCATTCAATTAAGATAATCATTAATTGAACATCCTTGAATAAAGAGGGGAAGCGAAAGCTTCCCTTTTTTTATAATTTAAATTGAAAATAAACCTGATCTGCAACTTGATTGATAGTGTGAAAAAGTTTTTCTTCTTTTTGATCCATCAATTCAAAAGTTTCGTCTTCGCGCTTTTTAATTTCAAGTGAGCGGTTTTTAAAGGTGTTTAATTTTTTATATTGGGTACTATTTAAATTCCAATAAATTGAATCAAGACCAAAATATTCACAAAGGCGAAGTGACCAGATATCAGAGGTGAAAACGCCGACGACTTTAGAAAAGATGAAGAGCATTTCTTTTTTTAAAGCTCCTCGATGCATAAACAATTCGTTGTTACCAAGATCAATCTTGGCAAAAATTTCAGAAATAATTTCTTCGTCTTCTTTCGCCCAAATAATAAACTTTTGATTTTGGCAGGAATCAAAAAACGCTTTCCAATAGTTAATTTCTTTTTCGATAGCTGCAAAATTAGAGAGCATAATGAGCACAAACTTAGGAGGAACCGGTTCATCAAAAAGTTTTTTTACTTTTTCAAAAGTTTGCGGGTTAACTATTTCTTCGCTTAAACGAAACTCACTAAAATCTTTATTGGTAACTGTGTCAAGATATTTAAGTGAGAGTTGTTCTATGCTTAATTTTTGATTCGGTAAGACTTTGGTTAAAAAGTTTTTATTCCAACCATTATCAAGACCAATTCTTACTTTTGCCCGAAAATTAAATCCGATAAAAGAAGAAATAAAATTAGATTCTAAATCAAAATACAAATCAATATTAAACACTTCATGAAGATTGGCCACAAACCGATGCGCTTCTAAAAAACTCATTTTTTCTTTAGGCATCGGATACATATTCACTTTAAAAGGTAAAAAGTAAAAAGCGAGCTCGTCGCCTTTTTCTAAAAGTAAATTAAACTCTGCTTTTGGGTACTCTTCACTTAAAAGATGCAGCATCGTGAAAATTTCAAATACTCTTTCATTTAGCTTTGGGATTTTTATTAAAACCTTATTTACTTCCATTTATTACTTCCAGTCTTTATTACCAATCTCTATTTCCAATCTTTTGGATCCTTAAATCGAAATTCGAACAAAGGACGATAGTTTTCTAAAATATCATCATCTTTAATTTCAAAAGCTAATTTTTTTAATTCCATCCAATCTAAATTGGTTTTCAATAAATCATTTTCAATCTGAAACTTTTCCACTCTTAAAAATTTCTCTCGGGCCTTTTTGATCAGTCCTTTGGCACCAACAATATTTTTGTCGCGATAATGAATCATTGCGGCAGCAACTTGAATCACGGCCCAATAGACATTGCGCACATTGCCCGGTTCTTCGAGCCAATGATGCTCTAATTCCTCATGGCATTCCCAATATTTCTGGGCGTTAAAAAGGAGGATTGCCTCGCGCATGAGATCTAAATGTTCGCGTTTAAAGAGTTGATCCAAGGGACTAATCCTTTCTTTTAATTAAAGAGAAAAAAGAGTATCGTAAATATTATAAACCAATTTTTTTTTAAGGCGAAAAATAATGTCAGATGTGGCCAAACAAATTCAAAGCTTAGTACCTGAGTATGTTCGTAATCTACAGCTTTATCAAGCCGGAAAACCGATCGAAGAACTCACTCGCGAAAAAGGAATCACCAAAATTTCAAAGCTCGCCAGCAATGAAAATCCATTAGGCCCTTCACCTTTTGCCATTCAAAAGATGACTTATGCCCTTTGGGATGTACACCGTTACCCCGACATGAACGCTCATCAATTAAAAAGTGCCATTGCTAAACTTTATAAACTAAAAAGAGAAAATATCATTTTAGGAAACGGCTCAGAAGGAATCATGGCCTATATTGCTCGCGCTTTTGTGCAGCCGGGACTTGAGATATTAACTTCGGAAAATACTTTCATCGGTTTTTACATTATCGCCAGAAGTGTTGGAGCAACATTAAAAACGGTTCCTTTAAAAAATTATCGCTTTGATGTTGAAGCCATCAGTAAGGCGATCACTGATAAAACAAAAGTGATTTATATTTGTAACCCAAATAATCCCACTGGAACTTATATCACCAAAACGGAATTTGATTTTTTGATGACTAAAGTTCCAAAGCATTGTTTGGTTATTTTAGATGAAGCTTATTTTGAATTTGCTCACGCGAGAACTGATTATCCAGATTCGATGGATTATCGCTACGACAATGTCTTAACACTTCGAACTTTTTCTAAAGCCTACGGCCTCTCTGGTATTCGCGTCGGTTACGGTTTTGGCCATGAAGATTTAATCGCCAATCTTCATAAAGTAAAACTTCCTTTCGAACCAGGTGTGATCGCGCAAATGGGAGCACTAGGTGCCATCTTTGATAAACCTCATTTAAGAAGAACAGTAGCAAACAATACTCGACGTTATGAAGAAACTTTTGATTTTTTAACCAAGCATGATTTCAATCCGATTCCTTCAGCAGCTAACTTCATCACTTTTAAAACCGGAAGTGAGATGGCTTCAAAATATTTATTTGATGAACTCTTAAATCACGGAGTGATCATCAGACAACTTAAGGCCAATGAAATGCCAGACTTTGTTCGCGTCAGTCTTGGAACCAAAAAAGAAATGAAGCATTTTTTTAGAGCCATGGAAGCGGTTCTTCCAGAGTACAATAAACGTTTTGGGAGACCCAAAAAATGAAACTAATTCACTATTCATTAAAATCAAATATCGTTAAGGAAAATCGTTTAGGCATTTTGATCGATGGAAAAATTTTAGATCCCAATTTTTCTTTTCATTTAAAGTTTCAAAAAACTTATGCCAACCCCAAAGAGCGCGCTGATGATTATTGTCCAAGCTCACTCAACTCTCTTCTTCGAAAAAAAAGTAATCCTCTTGAAATACTTAAAGAGGCCACATTGCTTTCTAAAGATGAGCAATATTTTTTAGACTTTTCCACCAATGTAAAATTAAATTCCCCACTAGATAAAATCGAAACCTATCGCGATTTTTATGCTCACGAAAAACACGTGGCCACAGGATTTAAAAAACGCAATGAACCCATCCCTCCTGCTTGGTATGAAATCCCTGCTTACTACAAAGGTGCCACCCAAGGATTTATTGGCCATGAAGATGAAATTCTTTGGCCATCTTATACTGATGTATTAGATTATGAACTAGAAATGGGAATGATAATTGGAAAAGATGGAAAAAACATTTCCAAAGAAAATGCCAAAGATTATATTTTTGGCTTTACCATCTTAAATGACATATCAGCT
>JACCDQ011408925.1_pt1 | contig 17912 bp, 17 predicted proteins | sample 7446031 | NCBI WGS metagenome assembly JACCDQ01 (sample SAMN15323442, study PRJNA562643) | freshwater metagenome | isolation source: river surface water | place: USA:Blue River Watershed | collected 2017-08-17
CATCGCACCGCTGGTCAGCCTGCAGGCACGCAAACTGGGCGTGAAGGTCAGGCGTGAACTCGACACCGACCTGCCCGATGTGGTCTGCGACCGCACCATGGTCGAGCAGGTGCTGCTGAATCTGGCGCGCAACGGCATGCAGGCCATGGACCATCCGGAATGCCGCCAGCGCGTGCTGACGATGCGGGTTGGCCGGGCCGGCTCGAACGCGCAGCAGGGCTGGCTCGAGTTCAGTGTGGCAGACCATGGTGGCGGCATTGACCCTGCAGTGGCCGCGCAACTGTTCACACCGTTTTTCACCACCAAGGCCGAAGGCATGGGTCTGGGGCTGAGCCTGTGCCGAACCGTGATCGAACAGCACGGCGGCCACCTTGACCATCGCCCCAACACTCCCGTCGGCACGGTCTTTTGTTTCACCCTGCCGAGCAAGAGAACCGGCCGGACCCGGGCATCCTAAAATTGCGGCATGCTCAACCCTGCGGATGCCACGGTCCATATCGTTGACGACGATGCCATCGTGCGCGAGGGCATGGCTTGGCTGCTGCGCACACGTCGCCTGCTGAGCACCACATTTGAGAGCGCAGAACACTTCCTGAGCGCACTGGACAGCCAACGGGCTTCCTGGCCGCATAGGGCGCTGCCCCCTCACCCTGGCTGCATCCTGCTGGATGTGCGCATGCCCGGCATGAGCGGGCTGGCACTCTTCGAAAGCCTGCTGGAGCGTGGCATTGCCCATGCCTGGCCGGTCATCTTTCTGACCGGTCATGCCGATGTCCCCACCGCGGTCGACAGCGTCAAGCGCGGTGCCTTTGATTTTTGCGAAAAACCTTTTTCCGACAATGCGCTGGTTGACCGCATCGAGCAGGCCCTGGCCCTTTCGCATCAGCGACTGAGCGAACGCCACCAGCGCCAGCAACTCGAACAGCGGCTGGGCGAACTGACCGAGCGGGAACGGGATGTGATGCAACTGGTTGCACGCGGACTGCCCAACAAACTGATTGCCGACGAACTGCAGATCAGCGTGCGGACCGTCGAAGTGCACCGCGCACGCGTGTTCGACAAGATGGACGTCAAGTCCGCGGTGGAACTGGCCAACCTGCTCAGGGAACTCACATGAACAGGGCAGGGCACCCCCACCGAATGAAGCGCCGACAAGGCGTGTTCGCTGTGCTGGTCCTGCTGACAGGCTGCGCCAGTGTGCAGGAACCGCGTCCTGCAATGGTTGAGGCGCCCAGACCGCCATCGCCCCGGCGCAATGACGTCGTGCTGTTCGCCATGGGTCTGCTCGACACGCGCTACAGCCGGGGAGGGCGTGGGCCAGCCACCGGTTTTGACTGCTCGGGACTGGTCAGTCATGTGTTCCAGGAGGCGACGGGACTGCGCGTGCAGGGCACCTCGGCCGAACTCGGTCAGAAAGCGCGGCCGGTCCCTGCCGACCAGATTCAGCCAGGTGACCTGGTGTTTTTCAACACCTTGGGCCCGCGGCACTCCCATGTGGGGGTGTACGTGGGCAATGGCCGCTTTGTGCACGCCAGCAACCCGCGCACCGGGGTCAGGATGGACCATCTGGCTAACCGCTACTACGCCCAGCGATTTGAGGGAGCAGGCTCGCTGCTCGATTAGGACTTGCCCTTGTCCTTGGCGTCGCCCGGGTCGGAAGGCTCGACCCCCTTGAGTTCACCCTTGCTGCGCCCGGCAAACATCGTCCACCAGACAATTGCAATCAGGATCACCAGCGCCAGCAAAGCTTCCAGCAACAACAACGTCATGCAAACACTCCCATACAAGACAAGCCCACTGACACGCCTGCGTGGTGCCTGGCTGGCCATTCTGGCGGCGTTGTCGATCGGCATTGTAGGCAGCCTGTCCGGTTGTTCGAGTGCTCCGCCGGCAATGCCCACACAGGGTCAGGCCCCGTCGGACGACCGCACATTGCCGGCCCCCATCAGCCAAGGCAAAAGCCGTTGGGTTGCGGTGCACTGGCACGAACTGCCCGGGCTGGAACAGGACGCGCTGCATGAGGCCTGGCCTGCCTGGTTGCGCAGCTGCGAGCGTCCCGCCAAAGCCTGGCAAGCCTTGTGCCCCGAGGTGCGCCGCCTGAGTGAGGCAAGCGTGTCGGCGCGGCGCGATTGGCTGCGGGAAAAACTCCAGCCGTACCGCGTCGAATCGCACCAGAGTGAGGGCGAAGGCCTGCTGACCGCCTATTACGAACCCCTGCTCGAAGCCAGCCGCAGGCCACAGGGTCGCTTCACCGTCGCCTTGCACGCGGCACCCGCCGGGCTGGCCTCACGCAAGCCCTGGTTCAGCCGGCAGGAGATCGACACGAACCCCCAGGCCAAGGCGGCACTGCGCGGCAAGGAACTGCTGTACCTGAACGACCCGGTGGACGCGATGGTGCTGCACATCCAGGGCTCGGGCCTGGTGCGGGTGAACGAGCCGGACGGCCGGGTGCGCACCGTGCGTCTGGCGTTCGCGGGCACCAACGAACAGCCCTACAAAAGCATTGGCCGCTGGCTGCTGGACCAGGGCTACACACGTGACGCCAGCTGGCCTGGCATCAAGGCCTGGATCGCCCGCAACCCCTCACGCGTTCAGGAACTGCTGTGGCAAAACCCGCGCTACGTGTTCTTCCGTGAAGAAGCCTTGCCCCAGAGCGAAGCCGTCCCCGGACCCAAAGGCGCTCAGGGCGTGCCGCTGACCGCCGGTCGCTCCATCGCGGTCGACCCGGGCAGCATCCCCTACGGCACACCGGTCTGGCTGGCCACGCCCGGCCCCACCGCCAGCCTGCAGCGCCTGGTGCTGGCCCAGGACACCGGCACCGCCATCGTGGGCGCGGTGCGCGCCGACTATTACGCGGGCTCTGGTCCCGAGGCGGGCGAGTTGGCCGGGCGGCTGAAGCAGCCGCTACGCTTGTGGGTGCTGTGGCCACGATGAACCACCTCACTTGCCGACCGGGTTGCGGCGCCTGCTGCACCGCACCCTCGATTTCGTCGGCGATCCCCGGCATGCCACAGGGCAAGCCCGCCGGTGTGCCTTGCGTGCAACTGGACGAGCAGCTGCGCTGCCGCCTCTTCGGCCGTCCCGAACGCCCGGCCGTTTGCGGGCAATTGCAACCGTCTGCGGAGATGTGCGGGCCCCATGACGACGGCGGAACCCATGCCCGCGTGTTCCTTGCGCGACTCGAAGCACTGACCCGACCGGGCTAAGCTGTGAGGACCAAGGAGACATGGCATGAACAACAAACCCGACACGATGCACGCGGAAGAATGGGCGCTGCGTGTGGACCTCGCCGCTTGCTACCGGCTGGTCGCGCTCTACGGCTGGAGCGATCTGGTCTTCACCCACATCAGCGCCAAACTGCCAACCTCGGTGACGGGCGGTGAAGACCAGTTCCTCATCAACCCCTATGGACTCATGTTCGACGAGATCACCGCGTCCAGCCTGGTCAAAGTGGACATGGCCTGCAACAAGCTCGATGACAGCCCCCATCCGGTCAACCCGGCCGGCTTCGTGATCCACAGCGCGGTGCACGCGGTGCGGCCGGACGCCGGTTGCGTGCTGCACACCCACACCCGCGCCGGTGTGGCCGTGAGCGCACAACAACACGGCGTGTTGCCGATCAGCCAGCAAAGCACCTTTGTGCTGGCGTCTCTGGCCTACCACGACTACGAGGGCGTGGCCATCCGCGACGACGAGAAGGCGCGCCTGCAGGCCGACCTGGGCAACGCCAATTACCTCATGCTGCGCAACCACGGTCTGCTGACCGTCGGCAAGACCATCGCCGATGCCTTCCTGTCGATGTACACCTTCGAAAACACCTGCCGCATCCAGGTCGATGCACTGGCAGGTCAAAGCGGCCCGGCCGACCTGACGGCGGTGAACCCGCAGATCCTGAGCGGCGTGGCACACGCCATGAAGGTGCAGACCGGCGGCATCGGCGGGGCCTTTGTCTGGCCCTCGCTGCTGCGCAAACTCCAGCGCGAGAATCCGGGCTTTGACGTTTGAAACGTTGCGAAGACGGGCTACATTCCAGAATACAGCTCAATCGGTGGATTTGAATGGGCACTCGAGGTAACCGTGACTGGCCCAGAGGTTCAACACCGACCAAACAAGCGGCTGGAGCTGTTGTCCCGTGGCAGTTCTGAGTGCGTGCGTGGTGCCTGCCCACGACCACGAGCACAAGCGTATCGGCCCGCTTAGACTGCGTTGGATGAACGTCTGGTAGGCCTGGGCAGGGACCAGTTCATCGTCATCTCCCCAGACCTGTAGAACATCCAGCGCAAGTTCCATCAAGGGTTGCTGCACAGACCAATTGAACATGTCACGCCAGTAACCCAAACTGCGCCCGTTGACCAGTTTTGCATCACTCGAATCCGATGCAGCCAGGGTTTTAAGCCGGGTCCAGGCGGATGCGTGTCCGCTTTTCTGCAATTGCATCTGGAAAGCTTCTGCAGGATCAAGACCCGATGCGGAGAGCAAGACCAAACCACGCAGAGACGGTCCTACGTGGCGAGCAAGACCGGGAAGAATTTCCGCTCCTTCGGAAATACCCAGCAGCAAGACAGGCAAATGGGACTGTTTATGAAGAATCGCTTCCACAGCCGACAAAGCGTCAGCCTGCCATGTCGTCAGGCGATCATATTGAACAAAACCGGGATCACACCCATCAGGCGGCATCGCACGCCAGGGCTGGACGTACGGCTTGTGCAAAATCCAGATTTCAGCATTGTTCAATCCGCTGAAATATTGGGAAGCAATGGGCCCCATACCGGCGCAACCCGAACCAGGAACAACGATGAGCCGGTAAGCTGGAGCCTCCGAGGCCGACCACAACGCCCGGATCTGGCGCCCGGGATTTTGAGTTGGCAAAAGTTGTTGTTGCCAACTTGCGGCTGGGCTCTCTTTTTGCTTTACCGTCGCGTGCGGTACTTTATCCGCCAGGGTATGGGTGAGTGCCAGTGCCATGATCGCTCCACCCCACCAACTCCGGCGGAGTTTATATCTGCCGCGTGGGGGGTCGAGGGGCTGACAGGATGTCAACGCAGGATCTGAACTTGTTCTGTGGGGGGCGGAGCGGGCTGTCCTTGTGGCAACGGCATGCCCGGCGTCGGAGGACGCAGCCGCTGCGACATCGGCGCATCCATTCCGAGCTGTGAAACCAGCTGCTGATACACACTGCGTGAAAGGCTCTGAGAGGTTTCGCGCATCACCTTTGCACGGTTGGGTGGAACCAGATCACCACGCGAAGACAACAGCTTGGTGTCGTTACCGTTACCTTGAGCCGAGAAAGCCGCCTTGATCTCCAGTGTCCTGGTGTTGATCAGAGAAAAGTCGGCCAGCAAATCCAGCATGAACTGATGGCTGGCACTGCTGGTGCCTTGGATGGTCGTGACCTGATCGCGAAACTCAACGCTGGAAAGCTGGCCAAACAACACATAGTCTGCACCCGAAAACTCGCCTTTGCGGATACGCGCAATGATGTCGTGCACTTCCGGCTGGCGCACAGGCTTGGCGATTTTGCCCGTCTGGACTTGCTGCAGCGCCTGTTCGGCCTTGGTCGGTTGCGGATCACCGGCATCAAAACCCTTGCCCTGAACCAGTCGGAACGTCGTCCCCTGAATCAGCTGACCTTTGATGTCGTTGGTGAATGATCGCAATTCGCGTTGCTCCATGTAGCTGTAGGTGCCTGCTACATAGGTGCCACTGGCACTGTAAGTGCCTGAAGCCGAATAACGGTTGGCATTGACCGAGGCCTTTTCGTTGTAGGTGGCCGCCTCGAAATACTGCGAAACCGCACGGGTATAAGCCAGGTCGGTCACGGCAATTTTCGGCGTCTGCTGGCTCCAGGCAAGAGGCGTTAGAGCGACGCCCATAGCGACCAACAGCGTGGTCAGCGTGATTCGCTTGGTAGGTTGATTCATGAATGCCTCTGGTTCAGCGCTTGCTCGTTTTGCGGATTTCTTTTTCTTCCTGCCATTCGATCGTGCCTTCCTGCACGTCGAACATCTTGAGAGTGAACTTGTAGAACACGTCTTTGGTAGAACTGTTTTGCTTGACGATGCTGGTCAGCTCGCCTTCGAGGCTGTACTTGGCTGCGGTCATCTGGCCCACTTTGGCCGTGGTGCTGGATTTGTAAAGACCGCTCTGGTTCTGGCGGTTGAGCTCATCAACGCCCGCCTGCATTTCGTTGATAGAGCGTGTGAAGCGCACTTTTCCAGATTTCACAAGCGCAGTCTGGATCGAGTTCATGACGTTGGTGGTATCGATGTACTCGCTGGTTTTGTTACGCACCGTGGAGATAGTGACCGTGGGTCGCCCCTGAAAAATGCCTGTTTCCAGAAGACTGCCAACCATTTTTTCGGCACTCATCTGCAGATCTGTCGATCCGAACTCGTTGGTCACGAGTTCAACCGCCTTGGCATCACCGTAATTGACCTGACGGTCAAAACGAACCACCGGCGAGGTCAGTCCTGTGCTGCAACCCGCAAGACCAGCCAAAAGCAACAAGCCCAGTGTGTATCGAGCGGAAGAAGTGTGAAGGTTTTTCATTGGTTTACCTTTTCTCAATCGTGAGTTCGAGACGGAAATCGGTGGCACTGGCGTGAGGGGCAACGCTCTTGATGGTTTGCAGACCATGACCCATCAAGCTCATTTGCTTCCATGATTCACCATCGCCAATCTGATTGCCCACCCCATCGAGCCAGCGGTAGCGGTAAAAAACCGTTCGATCTGTCATACCGTTGTTTTGCAGATCGGACTGAACGGTCAGGATGTCATTACGGCGCACCACACGCATCTCAGGCACAACCACTTCCGGCACGTCGCCGCGGACCATCAATTTGGCGGCCACGGCCGCAGGAGTCACTGCAGCAGGCGTCTGGGCCCAGGGAGTTTGACAAGCCGTCCATACAGCGGTGGCTGTCAGCAACTTCATCAGGTTCTTTGATTTCATTAAAGTGTCTTTGTATGTGTTGGCCAACATCGGCTGTCAGCGAATCGATCTGGTTATTTCTTGGTCTTGGGAGCAGGTTGGGCTGCAACCGGAGTGGCTACAGGGTTTGCTGCAAGAGAGGGTTCGGCCTGAGCCTGCAGAGGCAACTGGCCAAGAATTCCGACTTCACCAGTCAGGTTGAGGTTTTGATACATGCGAAGTGGCACCACTGCATATTGACCATCGATTCTGACAGCCCCAAAAGAGCGACCGCCTATCGTGATAACGTGCTCTCCGGGCGGAAGATGTGCCCTGGCCAAGTAGACACGCCCCGGTAACATGCGCCAAATGCGGTCATCGGCTTGTTCGGTGACGATGGATGCAACGGCTCCGAGCAAGCCCCCCAAGGGACCAGCATTCTTTTCCAGTTGTTCCTGCATCACCCCTTTGGCAATGGCCCGCGTCACACCACGTAAGACCATGCCGGGCATTTCATCTTTCAATGCGCGGCGCGCCATAACGTTCAAATCGACAACCTTGGTCAAAGGCAGCGCATGGCCTCCCCACTGCACAGTGTCCAGCAGTGGGTCAGTAGACGGCTGAATCGTGGGGTAGGAGATGCTCACGGTTCGTACGTTGCGTCCCGTGGGAACAGGCAACGTAAACGCCTTGGGCACGCGGGCTGGCGCGGTGCCCGCCTCGACCACAAACAAAACATCAGTCATGCGCTGTTTGCGTTTCCAAGTAAAGCTCGTACGGTCGTCAAGACCACGCAAACCTTCCTCCAGGGCCGGCGCATTGGGTGTCAATTCGATGGCTTTTCTGTAGCCTGGAGCAGCCAGGCCGGGCTCATTGAGGGCTTCATACAGAAAACCAGCCAGATAATGGCTGAGTGCGTTCTGGTAACCGTTTTTGAGAGCCAGAACTTCAGGATCATTGAGCGTCTGAACAGGATATCCATTGATTTCCTTGTTCTTGAATTGGGCGCCTTTTTCCTTGGCTTCCTCTTCAGCCTTGCTGGTTTCTTTGCTGCGGAATTCGGCAATCACCGCCTCTCGCTCGTGTGTGCGCTTAACGTCTACACGCGCCTTGTCAAAGTCTTTTTGAGCGATGCGGTTGAGTGCGATCCGAGTGGTTAACCAAACTTTCTCGTAGTCCTGGCCTTCATAGACCTTGAGTCGCTCGCTGACCACGGCAGCGCCCACTGCACCCAGTAATTTCTGCGGATTGGTTTTCGCGGCTTCTTCCCATTCCGTCACCTTGGCATCAGCGGCCAGATAAGCTTGCGTGCTCTCATCCAGTTGACGGTTCAAGCGGAGCAACTCTCCCCGTTCAAGGTTGTAGAGCAACTCTTTCTTGGCGTCCTCGGATTTGTTACGCTCATCTAATTGTCGAAGCGCGGCCTGAAAATCCCCCTGTTGACTGGCGCCTTGCATTTGGACAGCAGTTTCGTTGTGGCTCTGCATGCTTGCACAGCCCGACAAGAAGACTATTGCCATTAAAGAACTGGCCAATCCTGTTTTTTTAAACATTTAATTTTCTCTCTGTTTCTAATTTCACATAATTTCTCGATTCTATATGCGACTCTTTGACGCCACGCTGACCGGCACCCTGTCTTTGACCACCCGCATCGTGATGGCCCCACTGACACGCAACCGCGCCCCCGGCGCCTTGGCCAACGCCCGCATGGCGGCCTATTACCGCCAGCGCGCCAACCCCGCGACCGGTGCCGGTCTCATCATCACCGAGGCCACCGCCATCAGCCATCAAGGGCAGGGCTATGCCGATGTGCCGGGCATCTGGAGCGCCGAGCAGGTGGCGGCCTGGAAACAGGTCACCGACGCGGTGCATGCCGAAGGCGGCAAGATCGTCATGCAGCTGTGGCATGTGGGTCGTGTCTCGCACACCAGCCTGCAGCCCGATGGTGCTGCGCCGGTGGCCCCTTCGGCCATCACCGCCAAAACCAAGACCGTCCTGCTGGTCGATGGCCTGCCGCAATTCGTCGAAACTTCCGCACCACGGGCGCTGGACGCAAGCGAACTGCCAGGCATCGTGCAGGACTACCGCCGCGCCGCCGCCAACGCCATCGCGGCAGGTTTCGACGGTGTGGAAGTGCACGCCGCCAACGGTTACCTGATTGACCAGTTCCTGCGCAGCGGCAGCAACCAGCGCAGCGACGCCTACGGCGGCTCGATCGACAACCGTGCCCGCTTTCTGAACGAGGTCATGCAGGCGATCGTGGCCGAGATTGGTGGCGGCCGCACCGGCATCCGCTTGTCACCCGTCACCCCGGCCAACGACGCCAGCGACGATGCCCCTCAGCCGCTGTTCGAGCATGTGCTGCGCCAGCTCGCCCCATTGGGCCTGGCCTATGTGCATGTGATCGAAGGCTCGACCGGCGGCCCACGCGACCACCAGCAGGGCCCGGCACCGTTTGACTACGCTGCACTGCGCAACACCTACCGCACCGCGGGCGGGAAAGGGGCCTGGATGGTCAACAACGGCTATGACCTGGCACTGGCCAAGCAGTCACTCGCCGAAGGCGCCGACCTCGTCGCCTTTGGTCGCCCCTTCATCGCCAACCCCGACCTGGGTGCGCGCCTGAAGCAAGGCGGCCCGTTCAACACGCTCGACCGCGCAACGCTGTACGGAGGTGGGGACGCGGGGTATCTGGACTACCCGACGCTCAGCTGAAAACGCAGGCCCACCCGCAAGCCGCAACCCTCTTCGCCCGCTTCCAGACTCAAGGTTGCACCGAGGATGCGGGCGTACTCGGCCACGATGGCCAGGCCCAGGCCGGAACCTTGTCCCAGCGCTTGCCCTGCATGTCCCTGTGACCAGCGTTGGAGCAAGCGCTGACGCTCCGTCGCACCAATGCCCGGCCCGTTGTCAAGCACGGACAGACTGACCACGCCGGACTTGTCGGCAGAGATGTCCACCGTTACCCGCGCAGGCGTGCCGTCGGTCGGGCGGCCGTAACGCAAGGCATTGTCGATCAGGTTGTCGAGCACGCCTTCGATCAGGGCACGCTGCGCGGGCACAGTAACCGCCGCGTCGAGGCCGCGTCCGCCCAGGTCCACGCCAAGCTGATCGGCCCGTGGCAAATGGCGCAGCAGGGCATCGCGTGCAACTTCATCCAGACGCAGTGGCTGGGGCTGCAACACCTCGCGCGCTTCCTGCGCGAGGGCCAGGGCCAGCAACTGGTCAATCAGGTGACTGGCCCGCTCCTGGCTGTGCGCAATGCTGGCGAGCTGCTCACGCCAGACCTGGGGGTCAGGGTGTGCCAGGCCGTATTCCGTCAACGCCCGGATGCCCGCCAGCGGCGTGCGCAACTCGTGCGCCACATTGCCGGCAAATTCTTTCTGGCTGCGCACGGTGTGGCCCACACGCGCCAGCAGGGCGTTGATGGCCTGGCCGAGCTGGTGCACATCTCGCGTGCGCGAGGAGACGGTCACGGGGGTGAGGTCGCGGGCATCGCGTTGGGCCACCGCCTGCTCCAGATCCATCAGCGGCTGTACATCGTCCTGGATCGCGCGGCGCAACCACAAGGCCAACAAACCCAACAGCAGGATCTGCGGGGCAATGGAGAAAAACAGCAAGCGGTCGAACTGGCTGTTGCGACTGCGCGTCGTCTGACCCACCAGCACCTTGAAAGGCGCAGGCTGCGTGCGTGCAATCACCACCGCACGCAGGTTCTGGTTCTGAAAATCCAGTTCGGTGAAGTAGGGCGCGTGAACCTCTGGCAGAGATGGCAAGCGCAGCCCGGGGTGACCTGCAAGCAAACGGCCGTCGTCCAGATAAACGGCGAAATACATCGACTCGTTCTGGTCAAACAGCAGCGTGCTCATTTCGGCCGCCGTCAGGCCCAGGGTCAGACCGCCATCTTCGGCATGGCGCACATGGGTGGCCACGGCATAGGCGTCATCGAGCAAGGCCCGGTCAAAGGCCTGCTGGGTGAAGTGACGCGCCACGGTCAGCGCGATCAGTACCCCCAGCAACCAGGTCAAGGCCAGCGGAACGATCACGTGCCGCAGCAAACGATGGCGCAGGGGCACCCGTGGTTTCATTCGCTGGCCTCTTCTTCGATGCGGTAGCCCAGACCGCGAAGCGTGCGGATGGAGGCGCCGGAACCCGCCAGTTTCTTGCGCAGGCGGGAAATGAAGGCTTCAAGCGCGTTGTCGGCCAGCGTGTCCTGCAGGTCCGACAGTTTTTCGGACAGGTCCTTTTTGCTGACGGTGCGCCCGGGTGGCGAAAGCAATTCGGCCAGCACTTCGTATTCGCGCGCCGGCAAGCTCAACTCCTGGCCACCGACCGACACCCGGCGCGCCTGTCGCTCCAGTTGAAGACGGCCCATTTGCACGAGGTCGTCGGCGCCCTGGCTGCGACGCACCAACGCACGCAGCCGGGCCTCGACCTCGGCCAGTTCGAAGGGCTTGCCCAGATAGTCATCGGCCCCGGCATCCAGTCCGGCAATGCGTTCGTCGGTGCGGTTGCGGGCAGTCAACACCAGTACCGGGGTCTTGTCGCCGCGTCCACGCATGTCACGCAATAGCGTGAGACCACTGCCCATGCCACTGCCTGCGCGCGCATCGAGCGGCAGGTTCAGGTCCAGCAACACGGCATCAAAGGGCTGCACCCGCCACCAATGGGCTGCAGCCGCCAGATCTGCTGCGGCATCCACCCGGTGACCGTTGTCGGTCAGGCTGCGCTGAACAACGGCCTGGAGCACGGGATCGTCTTCGACGAGGAGGATGCGCATTGAAAAAACGGGTGTCGGGCGTGGGACTGGCAGTCAGGTGCTGGTCAGGCCGCAAACCGGATAAACAGGCCATGAGCATACGACAGTTGTTACTTTCGGGCTGCCTGCTGGGCCTGGGCGCGGTGGCATGCATCGGGTCAGCCCAGGCCCAGTCCACACCCCTCTCCCCCTTGGGCGGGACGTTGACCCTGCCCGCCGTTCTGGAAGCGGCCCGACAAAACGCCGATGTGCTGGCCGCACGGCGCGCGATGGAAGCCGCCCGTGCCGACGTGCGCGCGGCCGACAGGGCGCCTGCCCCCGTGCTTTCGGCAGGTGTGTCGTCCATCGACCTGCGCAACGGCAATGGCACGGGTTCGTTCTGGACACAAAAGCGCCTGGACAAATCCCTGGGCATGGACTGGACGTGGGAGCGCGGCAACAAACGGGGCCTTCGCACCGAAGCCGCCGAACGTGCCGCACAGGCGGCCAGTGCCGACAGCCAGGAAATGCGGGTACAGCAGCAAATCGGGGCGCTGGCGGCTTTCTACGACCTCCTGGCCGCGCAGGAACGCCTGCAGGCACTGCAGGCGCTGGCCGACAGCGCACGCACCTTGGCCAACACCGGGGATCTGCGCCTCAAGGCCGGAGATGTGTCTGCCCAGGATGCCGCTCGCACGCGCATCGAAGCCGAACGCGCGGAAGCCGAGCTGCAGTCGGCCCGCTTGGGCCTGCACCAAGCCATGCAGGCCCTGGCTGCATGGACGGGACACCATGTGCCCGCCACCGGCTGGCGCGCCGAAGGCGCCTGGCCCCAGCCCGGCCACAGCACAGGCGCCATCGACATCGATGCGCTGATCGAGCAGCGTCCGGACGTGACCGCTGCCCGCGAGCGCCTGGCGGCTGCCGATGCGACGCTGCAAGGCGCGCTGGCCCTGAACCGTGCGGACCCCACATTGGGCGCAACATTCGACCATTACCCGACGGGCGAAAAGACCGACCGCCTGCTGGCGGTACGCGTCTCGATTCCGATCAACGGTTTCTCACGCTTCGAAGGCGAGATCGGTCGTGCGCTCGCTCAAAAGGATCTGGCGCAGGACCTGCTGGAGAAGACCCGTATCCAGGCTCGCGCCGACACGCTGAGCCTTCAGCAAGCCTGGCAGGCACAAAGCAGCCGCCTGCAGACGTATGAGGCCCGCATCCTGCCGCAGGCGCAGCAGGTGGCCTCACAGGCCGAGCTGGCCTACAGCAAGGGTGGCCTGAGCCTGACCGACCTGCTGGACGCGCGCCGCACCCTGCGCGCCACCCAGCTCGAAGCCACCGGCGTGCGCAACGACCACGCCCGGGCGCTCGGCGCCTGGCAACTGCGCATCGCCCCCTGAACTTTTTCATCACGAGTCGAACATGGCCTTCACATTCACACGCCCCCTGCTGCAGGCTGCTTGCCTGAGCGCCCTGGCCTTTCTCAGCGCCTGCCAGGACAAGACGGGGCCTGCGGCAACCATTCCACAGCCCATCATCGAAAGCAACCGCCTGCGCTACCCTGCAGAACATCCACAGCTCAAGTTGCTGGTCAGTGTCGCCGCCAAATCGGCCCAGAGCCTGACGGTCGAGCTGCCGGCACGCCTGGTCTGGAACGAGGAAAAAACCCAACGCATCTATCCTGCCTTTGCCGGACGGGTCGGCCGCATCACGGCCGACGTCGGGCAAAGCGTGGTGGCCGGTCAGGTGCTGGCACAGCTGGCCTCGCCCGAATTTGGCGCCGCACAGGCGGACACCACACGGGCGCAGGCCGATGCACGTCTGGCGCAGCAGAATCTGCAACGCCAGCGCGAACTGTTTGAGGCTGGCGTCGTCGCACGCAAGGATCTGGAGTCGGCTGAAGCCGAGGCCGCACGCATCCTGGCTGAAGTGGCCCGCGCCCAGGCCCGCACGCACTTGTACGGCAGCAGCGCAGGCGTGAACCAGCAACTGGGCTTGCGCACCGACATCGCGGGCACGGTGGTCGAACGCAACCTCAACCCGGGCCAGGAAGTGCGTCCGGACAATGTGACAACGCCACTCTTTACCGTTTCCGATCCAGGCAGCCTGTGGGTTTTGATCGACGCGCAGGAAGCCGATTTGCGCGACCTGCGGCCAGGCGCGCACATCGCGCTGGTGGTTCCCTCGCTTGACGCGCAAAGCGTACAAGCGACCGTACAAGCCGTCACCGACCAGATCGATCCGTCTTCTCGAACCATCAAGGTGCGTGCGGTCGTGGCCAACCCCAAACGCTTGCTCAAAAACGAGATGCTTGCTCGGGCACGCTACGAGCGCCAGGTGGCGCAGAGTCTGGAAGTTCCTGCCTCAGCCGTTTTTCTGCGGGGCAACCAGCACTATGTCTTTGTGCAGGGCTCGCCAGGGCTGTTCGAGCCGCGTGATGTCACCGTTTTGCACGAAGGCCCGCAGCGTGTGCTGGTGAGCGCCGGTCTCAAGGAAGGCGAGCAGGTCGTCAGCGAAAACGGCCTGCTGCTGGCACGTGAACTGCGTCTGGCTCAGGAAGCCGCCCACATCGGGGGCCAGGCCAAGTGAAAAAACTCATTCATTACGCGCTCAACCAGCCGCTGTTCATCGTGCTGGGCACGGTGCTGTTTGCCATGGCAGGCGTGATCGCCTTCAAGAACCTGTCTGTCGAGGCTTTTCCCGACGTGACCGACACCCAGGTGACGGTGATTGCGCTGCACCCAGGCCGTGCCGCCGAGGAAGTGGAAAAACAGGTCACGTTGCCGATTGAGGTGGCGCTGGCCGGTTTGCCCAATTCGATCCGCGTGTTTTCGCACACGCAGTTCGGCCTGTCGTTCACCGCGGTCACCTACAACGACAACGCCGATGTGAACATCGCACGCCAGCAGGTCAATGAACGCCTGCGTGGGGTAGACCTGCCACCGGGCGTAGAAGCCAACATCGCGCCCAATGCCACGCCGGTGGGCGAAATCATGCGCTACCGCCTGCGCGGTGACAGCAAGACCACAACAGAACTGCGAACCCTCGAAGACTGGGTGGTGGAGCGTGCGCTGCGCCAGGTGCCGGGCGTGGCCGATGTGGTGGCCATGGGCGGCTACATCAAGCAATACGAAGTGCAGCCCGATCTGGAAAAGCTGCGCGCGCACCGGCTGACGCTGCAAAACCTGCTCGATGCCCTGGGCAGGGGCAATTCGAATGCGGGCGGCAGCTATGTGGCCCAGGGTCTGCAGCAGTTTGCGATCCGTGGCATCGGCCTGCTGCAATCGCCCGAAGAGATCGGCCAGATCGTGCTGGCCTCGCGCAACGGGACCCCGATCCTGATCCGCGATGTGGCGCAGGTCAAAGTCGGGGCGGTGCCACGTCTGGGCACCGTGGGACAGGATAAGGACAACGATGTGGTGACCGGCATCGTGGTCATGCGGAAAGGGGAGAACCCCAACGTGGTCCTCAAGGGTGTCAAGGACAAAATTCTTGAGCTCAATGAACGGGCCCTGCCGCCCGGCGTGCAGGTCGTGCCTTTTTATGACCGCACCTGGTTGATGGACAAGACGCTGTCAACGGTCTTTCGCAATCTGGTCGAGGGCGCACTGCTGGTGTCGCTGGTGCTCTATGTGTTTCTGTCGAACCTGCGCGCCAGCCTGGCCGTGGTGGCCGTCATTCCGCTGGCCCTGCTATCGACCTTCATGGGTCTGAAAATCATGGGCGTGCCCGCCAACCTGCTGAGTCTGGGCGCCATGGATTTCGGGATCATCGTCGACGGGGCGGTGATCGTGGTGGAAAACATCATGCACCGCCTGGCTGAACGCGGCGAGGGCATGAACGAGAAGGAGCGCAAGACACTCATCACCGAGGCTGCCAACGAGGTGGGGCGGCCCACCTTGTTCTCGATGCTGATCATCATCGCGGCCCACATCCCGATCTTTGCGCTGCAGCGCCACGAGGGCCGCATTTTCCAGCCCATGGCTCTGTCCGTGACCGCAGCATTGATTGGTTCGCTGGTATTTTCGCTCACGCTGGTTCCATTGATGAGCTACTGGATGCTGCGCAAGGGCCTGCCCCACTCGGACAACCGTGTGGTCAGCCGTGCCAAGCAAATCTACTCACCCCTGCTGGAGTGGGGCCTGAACCACCGTCGTCATGTGGTCGCCATTGCCATCGGCTGTTTTGTGCTGGCCATGGGCGCGGCCTCCCGCCTGGGTTCGGAATTTCTGCCTGAACTCAACGAAGGCACGATCTGGGTCAACGTCCGCCTGCCCGCCAGCGTGTCCAACGATGAAGCCACCCGCATCCTCCGGCAGGTGCGCCAAACCTTGCTGACCGTACCCGAAGTGCGCACCACGGTGTCCAAAGCCGGTCAGCCCGAAGACGGCACGGACCCCAAAACGATCAGCATGGCCGAGGTGTTTGTCGACCTGAAACCGCCAGAGCAGTGGCGCAAAGGCCTGACACGCGAACATCTGATCGATGAAATGGAGCAGGCCGTCTCGGCCTTGCCAGGCATGGAGCCGACTTTTTCCATGCCCATCCGGGACAACGTCCTCGAATCGATTTCGCAAATTGACGGCCAGATCGTGATCAAGGTGGCGGGCGATGACCTCACCACCCTGCGGCAAACCACCGAAGCCATTGAGCGGGAAATCAAGCAGGTGCGGGGCGTCAACCGGGCCGAGATTGACCGACAGGGCGATCTGCCGCAGCTGCTGATCAACATCCAGCGCGAACAGGCCGCGCGCTATGGCCTGAATGTAGGCGATGTGCAGGACGTGATCGAAGCCGCACTGGCGGGCAAGGGGGCTACCACGCTGTGGGAAGGCGAGCGCCGCTTTGACGTGGCCGTGCGTCTGCCCGGAGACCGCCGCGCCATTTCAGAATTGCAGTCCATCCCGATCCCTCGACCTGAGGGGGGCTACGTCAACCTGGGTGCGGTCAGCAAGATCGAACAGGTCAGCGGCGCCATGAACATTGCCCGCGAGTCGGGTCGACGCACCATGGCCATTGGCATTTTCATCAAGGGGCGCGACATGGGCTCGGTGGTGGCCGACATGAAAAAACGCGTCGAGGCCCATGTGAAAGTGCCGCCCAACTACGTGGTCAACTGGTCCGGCGAGTTCGAGAACCAGGAACGCGCCATGCAGCGTCTGTCGGTGGTGGTGCCCATCTCCTTGCTGCTGATTTTTGTGTTGCTGTTTGACGCCTTCAGCTCCTTCAAGGCGGCAGCGCTCATCCTGATCAACGTGCCACTGGCGCTGATCGGCGGCTTTGTCGGTCTGTGGGTGTTCAGCATCCCGTTGTCGGTGTCGGCAGCGATTGGTTTCATCGCACTGTCAGGCCAGGCCGTCCTCAACGGCGTAGTGATGCTGTCGGTCTTCCAGCAGCTGCGCAATGCCGGTTACAGCGTGCTCGATGCCGTCAAAGAAGGTGCCATGCAGCGCCTGCGCACCGTGCTCATGACCGCCATGTTGGCCGCGCTGGGCCTGCTGCCCATGGCCATCAGCCACGACATCGGCTCCGAAACCCAGCGTCCGCTGGCGATCGTGGTGATCGGCGGCCTGATCACGGCCACGCTGCTCACCCTGGTGGTGCTGCCGGTGCTCTATGTGGTGTGGTTTTCCAAAGACAAGCTGAAAGACCCGAACGCCTGATGAACAAATCTCCGCCTCGGCGGGGATTGTTTTTGGGGCTGTCCGCTTTCAGCCCAGGCCGATGGGCGCCGGTGCACGCTGCACGATCAGGCTGAACAGGTTTTCGTATTCGGCCGTGGGCGGGTATTTGCCGGTCAGGGGGTCCGCATTCTTTTCAAAGGCGGCGTCGATCTCGGTCCAATCGCTGGCGCCCAGGGTCTTTTCGGCTTCGGGCAGGATGACTTCTTCTTCGAGCTTCATGTGGTCGAGGTAGAAGTCGATGTACTTGGTGAAGGCCTCCTGAAATGCGGCGCGGCGTGTCGGGCCCAGCAGTTCCCAGGCCATTAGCAGGTGCTGCAGCTCGCGTGCGGCTTTCTCGCTGTACATGTGGTCGCGTTCGAGCCGGTCGATGGCACCCAGCACCTTGGGCGAGGCCTTGACCACCCTGGGAAACAGCAGGTTCGATTCTTTGGGGTGGTGCAGACGCTCGGGGTATTCGTCGATGTAGAAGAGCATGGCGCGCACCACATCGAAAAAGTTCTTGCGGCTCTCGTCGGGCCCACGCTCGACCAGCATGCGCATGGACTGGAGCATGGCCGCCAGGCTGGCGTGTTCGTCGCGG
>JACCDQ010802908.1_pt1 | contig 17906 bp, 10 predicted proteins | sample 7446031 | NCBI WGS metagenome assembly JACCDQ01 (sample SAMN15323442, study PRJNA562643) | freshwater metagenome | isolation source: river surface water | place: USA:Blue River Watershed | collected 2017-08-17
GCTGCTGAGTATGTTGATGTTTTACAAATACCGGCATTTTTATTTCGCCAAACCGAATTGTTAGTTGCAGCGGCAAAAACGGGTAAGTTTGTAAATATAAAAAAGGGTCAATTTGCAGGAACCGATGCCATGAAACATGCCATGCAAAAATGTATTGATTCTGGAAATAACCATATTATTTTAACGGATCGAGGTAATAGTTTTGGTTACACAGATTTGATTGTGGATTTCCGTAATATTACGGAGATGAGGACGTTTGGTGCACCCGTGGTCATGGATATAACTCACAGTTTGCAGCAGCCGAATCAGTCTTCCGGAGTTACGGGCGGTAAACCTGAATTGATAGAGACCATAGCAAAAGCAGCAATTGCTGTGGGAGCAGATGGTTTATTTGTGGAAACCCATCCCGATCCTGCTTCGGCAAAAAGTGATGGAGCCAATATGTTGCCACTGAATGAGTTTAAATCGTTAATGGAGAAGTTGTTGAGAATTCGACGAGCTATTTTGTAATTTGAAATAGTTCATAATTAGCTCAAATAGAGAAATATATTGGAATAATGTGAAATAATTGCTATAACGATAAAAGGCGCCTACTGGCGCCTTTTATCGTTTAATTAAAAATTCAATTAATTATTTGGTTTTTGGTGTTGTTGTTTTTGCTGGTTTAGCCGGCTTGGGCTTTTTAATGGCCTTCTTAGGAATCAATACCAATTCGCTATCTTTTTCAAATGAAGATGTTTTGAAGTACTTATTCAAAGTTTTCTTGCCCAAAACAGGGGTTTCTACTTTTTCAGTAATTGTAAATTGAACACCTTTCAAAGGATATTCGCCCAACATTACTTCTTCAACTACAAATTTATTTGAAGGCAATTTCACTTTACCTACTTTGAATTTCTCACCATCGATGAAGTCCTTTTTCTTAATTAATTTCTTTTTATACCATTCTGCAGCCAAAGCGGGAGGAATAGCATCCAATTTACCGTTGAAATCGTAGTGGAACATTACCGCTTCGGTATTAGCTATCATTACAGGAATGGCTTTTTTATCACCATCTTTGGAAATAGTTAATTTAACTGCGTTACTTAAATCAGCAGCTGGTACAGCATCTACCAATTTGTCTTTTGCTGCTTTTTCTGCCGCCTGTAAAGAATCTCTAAATGTTGAACCTTTATTTACGTTGTTAACATCTACGTCTTGGTTAACTTGCACACGTGACTTTTGATTTTCAAATTCAAAACGCACCGTAGTTCTTCTGTTTTGCTGATGTTGATATTCATCACAAGGAATGAACGGTTTTCCATCCATTACAACAATTTCAGAAGCTTTATATTTCTCGTAATAACTGTTGATTACGTTGCCTTTTTTGTCTTTTTCAACAATCATTTTGCGAGTACGATCAGCAATATAAGGTGTGTAACCTGCTTTTTCAGCGCCTTCACATTTACAATCATTGATCAATTCTTTTTCTCCATAACCTACTGCGCGAATACGAGCACTATCAATGTTCCAACGACGCATCAAGTATCTACGCGCGCTATCAGCACGACGTTGTGCCAAACGAGTGTTATAGTCTACCGATGCACGACAGTCGGTATGTGAACCTAATTCTGCAACCAAACGAGGATAACGAATCAATACTTCTTGAGCGAAGGTATCCAAGATTTTAGCTGCATCTGGACGAATTGCAGCAGAATCCAAGTCGTAGAAAATAGGAAGTGAATAGATTTTATCCAACGGATTAACCAAACAGAAGTCTTGAACCAATTCGGTTGAAAAACGAATTCCGTGGGTAGTTCTATTTACCGGAGGTATGTCGAAATAATACAATTCGGGGTATTTAGCAACTACCTCGTAATTGGTTTTTGGATTCAATGTAGCCATGTATTCACCATTGGCATTGGTTTTAAGAATCATGGTAGAAGTATCTCTATCGTTGGCTAAAACCACAGTTGCTCCAGCTAGTGGCTTATTTGTATTACAATCGGTTACGATACCTTTAATAGTGATTACCAATGGAATAATATCGAAAGCGTAAATATCATCGGTGTTGGTACGATCTCCGCGATTGGAAGTAAAATACCCCTTTTTAGAATTTTGGTTGGTGAACGTAATACCAAAATCGTCGCCACCTGAGTTTAGGGGTTCACGAAGATTTTCTACATCTTTCCAGACATTGATTTCTTCCGTTTTATCGGCAGCGAACATATCCAATCCGCCTAAACCAGGCCAGTAATCAGAAGAGAAGTATAAACGACTATCGTGTTTGTTCCAGTATGGGAAATATTCGTTTCCAGGTGAATTGATTTGAGGACCTAAGTTCACAGGATTTCCCCATGATTTTGATCTACGCGAGTAGGTAACTGCCCAGATATCAAATCCCCCGAAACCACCATCGCGATCGGAAGAGAAATACAATACTTTGTCTTCATCGCCCAAAGCGGGATGTCCGTAAGAATGAGCGGAATCTTTGGAACAAATTTCAAGCACATCGCCGATTGTCCATTCGGGTCCGGTTTTCTTGTATTCGTAGATAGCGCATTTTTCAGATTTTCCATCGCGACCTCCACATTGGGTAACGTACATGGTTGTGAAACGTTCATTGAAAGTAACTCCACCTTCATTGAATTTAGTAGAGTTCTTTTCAGCATAAACAGGTTTGCCCCATTTAATTTCTGTTTCTCCTTTTTTATTTCGAGGAGTTCTTTTTGCACCTTTGGCAGTTGAAGAACCACCAGAAGCATCTTTTTTACCTTCTAAGTACCAAATATCGCTCCACATTTCCATAGTTCCTTCATAAACGCGTTTGGAGAATCCTCCTTCACGGTCAGAAGCAAAAAACAGAACATCGTCTTTTTTAGAGGCAATCATGGGTGCCCAATCGTTGGCTTTTGTATTGGCAATTTTAAAGTTTTGAACTCTGAAAAGAGAACTATCCGGGGTCCATTGCAATGCCATTTCACAACCTAACATTTTTTGCATTACAGCAGAATCGCCGGGTACGCGCTCTAAATAGTCTTCGTAAGCACTTACCGCTTCTCGATACATTTCCAATTTTTTCATCATATTGGCACGCATCAATAATGCCTGTGAATTATTTGGATCGGTTTTAAGAACTTTTTCGTACAGTTTTTTAGCTTTAACGTAGTTGTTATTTAGACGATACGATTCAGCGGCCAAGAAAGACGCTTTTTCCTTCACTTTTTTGTCGGGGTCTTGACGAGCTACGTCCTCAAAAACAATAGCTGCTTGTCCGTAATAACCCTGATCATACAGCGTTTTTGCGTCTTCAAATTTGGGGGAACAACCCGTAGAAACGACGATTATTCCTAATCCCAATGCAAAAAATTGCCAAAAATTCCTGAACAATAAGTTTGATTTATTTATGACGGTAGAGTGCATCTTCACAATTTATCCTAATTAAAACGCTAATTAATGAATTCTTATCCAAAGTTCAAAGAAATTGCCCTTTTAAATGTTAAAAAATGCGGTTTAATTGCATATTTTACTTAAAATCAATTCAATTTACACCGAGAATTTTTAATAATTGAATTTTCTGTTCTTTCGAATAATTTGAATTATATAAAGCGGTTTGAAGAACTCGATTTTGTTCCCATTGGTTCGAGAAACTACGGATAGCTTCCAGCGCAGGAGCACTGAGTCGACTGTTGAAATTAAAGTACGCATCGAACAAAGCTAATGCTGCACTTTGATTTAGCATGTTTAGCCGTTGTATGGCTTGTATTGCTAAAATTCGGGTTCTAAATTCATACATCGGACCAGCCATATCCGCCAGAGTACTCATCGAATTTTCAGCGGATTTTAATGTTTCTTCGGATTGAGCTAAAAATCCAAGTTTTGAACCCATAACGATGAGTTCATGGTATCTAATGGCTAAATTATGAGTATAACCATCCATCCCATTCAATTTTTGTATCATCAACGGGAAGCGACTTTCGTACAAAGGATGCTTCATCATGCGTTGCAATGCAGCATCAATAACAAAGTAGCTCGAATCCGTTAATAACTCTTCCATTAGAAATTGAGTGGAAGATACCAATGGAATTTTTTGTGCAAACACCATTCGAACTTGATGTTGTTTATCGCGAGCAATAGACATGGCAGTTGGCGCGTCGATTTGAGAATCCTCTAACAATTGTGAGGCAATTTCAGCACGAATAGCGTGAAAGGATTCTTTTTTCCAAGCCTCCATTAACGCTGATTTTTTTTCTGAAATAGGAGCGGATCTTAGAGCAATGAGTGCATCATAACGATCCAACATAAATTCGGCATATTTTAGTTGATTTAGCCATTGTGAGGTGGATTTAACAAATTCTGATTCCTTCAAGACAAAACTTCCCTCGTCGAATAAACAAAATGCAATTTCCTTGCCAGCAGGAAGATTGGTGAACTGAACTTGAGTTTGAGGACCTGAAACACGTGCTGTTTTGGTAACTTTGGTACCGTCCATAAAGTAAATGGCAAAGTCAATGGGCACATCAAAATAGTTAACAACTGCATCTACTTTATGATTTTGATTTACTTGAAAGGTGAGAGATTGGGTTGAATTTTGTTGAGTTGTCACCAAAAACTTGGGTTCTCCGCCCCGATGAATCCATTGATCAAAAAATGCATCTACATTAATTCCGGTAGCATCTATAAATGCTTTTTGCAAGTCCCAAGTCTCCACGGTTTGAAACTGATATTTCTCTAAGTAATATTTAATGGCTCTTCTGAAATTATCGCGTCCAACTTGGTGTTGCAACATGTATAAAACAGATGCACCTTTGGGATAATGCCGAGATGAACCGGATGCGCTATGACGCACAGGTAATGAATTTTGCTTTCCTGCAGCAATAGCTCCATTCATGTTGTTCCTGAAGTACCAATGCATGTAATCACTTCCGAAGAGGTGCTGTTCAGTTAACCCTGGATAGAAGGTTGCGAAACTTTCTTGTAGCCATTGTTCAGCATCATGTCGACCTGTAATTAAATCACCAAACCATTGGTGTGTTGCTTCATGTGCGTTAACACTAACATAATTTTTGTCTAAATAAGCACGCTCATCTACCCAGAAAAAATCGCCAAAAACAGTTGCAGAAGTATTCTCCATGGCGCCATACAGGAAGTCTTGAACCATAACTTGCGAGTACGTTCCCCAAGCGTAAGGCAATCCAATTTCATCGGCCAGAAAATCTAAAATTTCTTCGCTGTAGCGCGATGTTGGATTTACTTTATCAGCGTGTTCCGGATAATACCAGAATTGATGTGGAACCCCTTTTTTTGATACGGACTTTTTTATTTCATATCGATCGATAGCAAGCATCAACAAATATCCAGCATGGGGTTTTTCCATTTTGTAGTGCCAGGTAATCGATTTATCACTGTTGGTTTTTTGAGATATTAGAGTTCCATTGGATAGAATTTTATAACCAGGAAGTGTATCGAAGTAAGTTACAACCGTTTCCGTTGTGAATTTATCGCTGCGAACATCAATCATAGGAATCCATTGTCGATTGTCGATGCCTTGTCCTTGTGTCCAAACTTGTCTACGGGTTTGATGAATGGGGTTTTTAGCAATGGGTTGATCATAACCAATGAAATACAAACCTTTTTTGGGGAAGGCGGTATATTGGATTTCTATTTTGTGATTTTTGAGGTAGTCGTTTACGAGTTTCGTTTGAGCAATTAAACCCAATTTGTTGGTTCGGAATTCAATTTTCTTACCATCGAGTAGAACTTGTTCGATTTGGATACCCGGTGCATCGAAGAAAATGGTGTCTATGGTAGTTTGCAGTGATTTAAAGGAATGAGTTACTTTTCCTGAGACTTGTTTTTTGTAGGGAAGTATTTTTACTTCAATTTTCATGTGTTCAACATCAATATTTCGTGGACGTTCAGAAGCTCCATGATCAACATGATAGCAAACCACATCGGGAAATTGTGCGGTAGAAATATTGACAATCAAATAGATAAAAATTGTAATGAATAGTTTTTTGTAGGATAACAGCATATTTATATGGTTTAATTGGCAGGGATACGAAAATAGGCATTCAAAAAGAATTGAAAAATTTTTCAAAAAAAATTTGCATTGAATAAAAAATCATTCTACTTTTGCAGTCCCGTTCAATAAATAATTGTTCGGAAACGGTTCGGTAGTTCAGCTGGTTAGAATACATGCCTGTCACGCATGGGGTCGCGGGTTCGAGTCCCGTCCGGACCGCCAGAAAAAAAGGTTGCTCAAAAGGCAACCTTTTTTGTTTTTTTCATTAACTTGACAGCGGAACATCAGGATTTTGGGATTAATTGGGATCAAGTAAATTGGATCAAGTAAATTTTGTGGGGGGAATGAAAAAATAGATTGATTTTTGCAGGAACTAAAATCATGCATGATTCATTACAGATTATCATAGACCTTGTATTGACAGGGGATTAACGGATTATTTTTTAAATACAACTAAACAAGAATGTATGTGTAGAGGTGTCAATAATAAAATTTGTACTGAATTAGGCGATAATCCTGAGAATTGGGATACTCAGTGCCTTTTACCACAACCGAGTTGGTTTTCTAGTCAAGTTGACATTTTTGAGTCAGCTGTAAATCACTTTTTATTTGGAGATAGAGAAAAATGTTTAGTTGAGTTAAATAGGATTAGAAGTGAAGAAATTACAAATTGGTATATTGAACATGGTCAAATGTCAGGTAGGCATAGAAAAGAAATTTTGGGAATTTCTCGACCATTAAAAGTGGAAGAGAAAGATAGAGATCCCCAAAGGTCTCCAATAAAATTACAAGAGTTTGTTTTTAACAGAGATGGTTACAAGTGTCGATATTGCGGAAATCGACTAATCTCTCAAGATTTTATTCGATTGTTTATCAAAAAACTTGACTCTCCCATTTTTCAAAGAGGTAAATCAAATGTTACTACAAATGGTATTATACATATTACATGGCCTGTTGCTGATCATGTGATTCCTTGGAATATAGGAGGACGAACTAACTTGAAAAATTTAGTTTCAAGTTGTGCACCATGTAATTATGGAAAAGATGGATATACGATTCAACAAATAGGGATTCAGAATCCGTTTACGCGAAATCCAAAAATAGATCAATGGAATGGATTGTCGAATAAGTTAGAGGAACTGAGACAACTGAAAGTTTGAAAAATTCAAAAACTAGTTTCAATTTAAATTAATATGTTTTTTTGAAACAATGGAATTAAGATTTTTAGTTGATCGCGCTTTTATTGAAATAGAAATTACATACATTCACAACCTTGTGGAACTTGATTAATGAATAGCAATACTTACTAACTTTGTGGTATGTCGTCCCCCAAAAATACGTTTAGAAATCTTCGCTGGGCCCTGTTAATTCACCGTGGAAAGGGGATGCATGAACTGTTTTTTAAAGATAACAGACATCTTCAATATGTATTTCAAGAGCGAGGAATTTTTTGGCTCAGCCCGCTGAATCGTCCACATCATGGCTATTTTATCAACGAACGGAATGCGTTTATTTCCTATTTGTTGGCGTACTATCCCCATTTTAAGAATTTATCTCAAAAAGAACAAAATACCGTAGTAAGCAAGTTGCTCAAACGATTTGAAAACGAAGATTACGTCGAAATCATTTGGCGAGAATTGAATATTCAGGGAGATGACGGAGGTTATGTAGTGTTGTTTGATGGACAACAGGCAACGGTTAAATACATTGGGTTGGGAAATTGGGAAGAATCTGAGTTAGCTAACTTCGTTGACTCGGATCGATTTGATACACCTGAAAAGTGGTTAATTGTTGATAATGACTGGTACAAATCCAGAGGAATTATTAACAGAGCATTGCCTTTTGAGCCCGAGCAACCTGAAATCCAAAAGTACTACCTGGAACCCGCTGACTCGAATTCTTCGGATGGTATTGTACCGCATTGGGTAGAGAAAAGTGAATTATCTGATTCGCCAAATTCGGACAATCAAAAGGAACAGAATGGTCTGAATGTTCGAAATCTGCTGGTCTTTTCGCAAATTGAATCCACTGGAGCAGAGCATGAATTGGTACCTACTTTTGAAAAATTACAAGGATTGATGAACGGACTAGGGGAAGAAATTCCGCAAGAACTTCAGATCTTTTTACTTCAAATTCAGGAATATGGTTTAACCAAAGGGTTATTTCAATTCTTAGATATTTTGGGATCCAAGTTGCCTTCTCTGGCTAATGGAAATTCAGGTATGATTTCCTTAATGGCAGGTAAAGGTCAATCTTGGACAGAACGGATGGCGCCTAACATCTTGATCGATATTAATTACAACATTCGTTTTTCGGATGAATCAGGTGAGTTAAAACTAGAACCATTGCATAAGGCCTTATACATTTTATTTCTAAGAAATTTGAATGGAATCAGTTTGTCCGATTTATATCTTTACAAGAATGATATTCTAGAATATTACCGAATGATATCGAATTCCGAGAATTTAGACCGCATGAATGAATCCATAAACCAATTGGTAGATGTCAGAGAGAACAGCATTCACGAAAAGATTTCAAAAATCAATCGGACGATTAAAAATGTTTTTAAGGAAGCCAACACCGGAGTGGACCCAACTCCCTATTTAATTGCTGGTCCGAGAGGAAATGCCAAGCGGGTATTAATATCTGCAGCCAAGGTGATGTGGGTTTAGTATGGGAAGTGTTTTTTAATTGAGTAAATATGAATAACATTCATATTCTAGGTTCATTCAAAGTAAAAAAAACAACTTATATTCGCTGTTTATCATGAAAATGGGCATAAAAAATCTCACATTGTTAGCAGCGGGATTGGTTGTATTTTCAATTCAATCGTGTGAAAAAGAACCTATAAATTCTGCACCATCCTATAAAGTAGTTGCAGATTGGCAGTTGAATAGTACCGTAGAAACCATTCACGAAGCGAGTACCGGAACTTTTATAGAAACCAACACCGAAACTTTCGTGCCCGGTGAATTATCCATGAACATCAAAGACGACGGAACCATAGATTTGTATGAAGGTACTGCCATAACTGAAACCTATCCCTATACCGTTGATTATTCCAAGAAAACGTTAGTTATTCACGGAATGGATTGGGGCAATGATACCTTTTATATGGTTAAATTGGATGCGAGCAATCTTCAGCTTAAGAACGAATACGTTGATACAGACTTTGACGAAAAAGTTACTACCCTCTTGAATATGACCAAGAAATAAATTTCTCTCTGCTTTCTTTTTATCTTTATGAATATCTTTCGACTTAATTTACTTTTAGTACTTTCCTTAATTGCTTTTACTTCTTGTGAAAAGGATCCTATACCCAATCCTCCAACCGACAATACCAACAACAATCACCAATGCGATACAACGTTTGAAGTTTTTGGTTTTTGGGGATTGAAAACGGTAAATACCGTTATTTATGATTTAGTTCAAGATGTACCCGTTGATACGTTGAATTTTAATTATTCAAATAATTACGTATTGATGGAATTAGGCAAGGATTTTAAGGGATATCAATATCAAAATCGAGTTGCAGTTGATTCGTTTAATTACGCATTTGATACGTCTAAACTCATTGTTTTTAGACAACCCTTTAAACCTGCGAATGATACGTTTCAAGTTGTGAAGTTTGACAAAACGCACCTCCAGATGATACAAACCAATCGCGATTTAGTCAATATGATTCGAACTCGATCTGTGGTGAGTTTTGAACGTCAATAAAACAGCGTTTTTATGCAAAATGGGCCTCTGCTATAGAGCTTAATCGTGCTCTTTTTTCTGTATTCATCTTATCGTAGGTGATAACCATCATTCCCAAGCGAGGATTTGATTGGAAATACTGACGGTTTTTATCAATGAATCTCCAAAAAAGTGCGTCCCAAAGTTCCTGCCAATTCGTATCGAAATCATCAAATAGGGTACTTGATGATACGTTGGAATTCATGGAAATTTCTTGGATCAACTTTTTAGGTCCCGGTTTAAGCTTGGGGTAATCCGACATTTTGAGTAAGTAATTGCTGCCACTGAAATAGGGTTTGGTGGTAATTAATCCGCCATCACAAAACTGCGACATTCCATACACATTTGGAACCATTACCCAATCGTAGGAATCGATAAAAAGTTCCATAAACCATTGATATACCTGATGAGGATGATACTCGCTGAGCAGCATGAAATTCCCCAAAACCATGAGTCGTTCAATGTGATGCGCATAACCCGTTTTGAGAATTTTTTTAATAATCCGATCAATGGGATCAATTCCGGTAGTTCCATCATAAAAAGAAGCAGGCAGGTTTTTATGATGATTGAAGAAGTTGGAGTTTCTTTGCTTACTTCCTTCCCTTAAGTAAATAATTCGCATAAACTCTCTCCATCCAAGGATTTGTCGGATGAATCCTTCAACAGAGTTAATCGGGATATTTCTTTCTTGAGCCGATTGAACTGTGGCTTGAATAATATCACTCGGATTTATTAGGCCACTATTGAGAACAGGAGTAAGAACTGAGTGATAAATGAAGTCATCGTCTGATCGGTGAGTAAATGCATCTTCCAATTCACCAAAGCGTTCTAGTCGCTGGTTTAAAAATGCCATTAAGTGCTCGTTTGCTTCCTCAAACGTGGTGGGGTAAAAGTGTTGTTTTCCAAAGACATCCAAGGTTCCTGGATGTTCTGGGAAGTTAGTTTCTACATAGTTGACTGCTTCTTTCACCCATTCATTGGGTTGAGGGAAATTTGTTTTTTGTGGGATGTGATCTTTGGGATAAGCTTTACGATTTTCAGAATCAAATGTGAGTTTCCCTCCAGCGGGTTTTCCGTCGGCATCCAGTAGAATTCCGAATTTTTGTCGCTGAAAACTATAGAAGTCGGTTTGGTGGTATCTTTTTTTAGCATTGAAGAAGAGGTTGCCTTCTTCGGGAGTAATCATAAAATTGGGGTTGGCATGTTCAATCCAATGGATGTTTTTATTTTGGGATTTGAATGAATTAATTTGTTTTGAAATCCAATTATCAGAAGGTTCATAGTAGTGAATGGAATCGCTGTTTTTAGCAGTATAATTTAATAATTCAGAGATATTTTGTCTCGGATCATTCAGTTCTATATATTCGACATTAAATCCCTTTTCCTCTAAATAATTTGCATAAAATTTTAAAGTACTTCTATGCAAAACCAGTTTGATTTTATGAAATTTAAATTGAGAGAAAAAGAGTTCATTTTCAACCAGAATTATACGATTGACTATGGGAAGATGATTTTCAGCAGAATGAACATCCCCCGAAAAAGGAAGCCATTTAAATAATTGATTGGGGAAGATGATGGCAGTAGATTTCAAAGTGCAATGAATTAATTATTAGACCGAAAAAATTTAAAACAATGGAGGGATAACAACTGAAATTTTGGATTGTTTTAAATGAATTCTGAGTAATCATTTTCGGATTCTTATATTTGTTGTTATGTTGTTTAACTCGCCGGTATTTTTATACCTGTTTTTACCTCTGTTTTTAATTGGATATTATCTTGTTCCAAAGTCGGGTAGAAATGCGTTAGTTACCTTTTTTAGCTTGATTTTTTTTGCTTGGGGATCAGTTTCATACACATGGCTGTTGTTATTTAGCACGGGAATTAATTACTTTTTTGGTTTGATTGCCGGCGGTGAAGGGAAACGTTTGTGGATGTGGCTGGGTATTGCCGTGAATTTGGCCTTGCTGTTTTACTTCAAGTACGCTTTATTTTTTATTGAGAATTTGAATTTTCTAGCACTTAAGATGGGTGTACAAACCGTTAAGGTGCCAGAAATAGTTTTGCCTATAGGTATTTCGTTTTACACGTTTCACGGTATGAGTTACCAAATTGATGTGTATCGGGGAAGTGTGGCACCGCAACGTAACTTTCTAAACCTGCTGTTGTACAAATCGTTCTTTCCGCAATTAATTGCCGGACCGATTGTTCGATACAACCAAATTTCAGAGGAACTTGAACATCGAGATTTAACTCAAAACAATTTAATTGTCGGATTTAAGCGATTCTTAATCGGATTGTCGAAAAAAATCCTCATCGCTAACAGTTTTGCTTATGCTGCCGATGAAATGTGGGGCATTTATCTATCGGATATGTCTACAATTAACGCATGGATCGGAATTGGGGCATACACTTTTCAGATTTATATGGATTTTTCAGCTTATAGTGATATGGCCATTGGACTGGCTCGAATGATTGGATTTCACTTCCCTGAGAATTTTCATTTTCCGTATTTGGCAACGGGATTTAAAGAATTTTGGCAGCGCTGGCATATCTCTCTATCCACTTGGTTTCGCGACTATCTTTACATTCCTTTAGGAGGAAATAGAGGGGGGAAACTTCGTACATTATTTAATTTATGGTTGGTTTTTTTATGTACCGGTTTTTGGCATGGTGCGAGCTGGAATTTTGTATTTTGGGGAGTTTTACACGGATTGTACTTATCCGTAGAACGACTGTGGAAATGGGACATCTCATTCATCCCAAAGTGGTTGAAAATCGGCTTCACATTTTTCGCAGTGATGATGGCTTGGGTACCATTTAGGGCTGAGAATATGGAACAAACTTGGGGATTTTATCAGAAATTATTTGGCGGCGGAAGTGTTCCCTCAGATAATTATCACCTATACATGCAGTCGAATGTTTTGAATAAGGAATTTTGGTTGATGAGTATTGTAGCCGTTTATTTTGCTTTTGGTTTTGGGGATGGTAAATGGGGCTGGAACACTCTGTGGAAACAAATGAAGCAACGGTTCAGAGGGTTGGAATGGTTGGAAGTTTTGGGATTTGTATTCCTATTTTGGATTTGCTCGATTTATATTATTTCTGGTTCATACAGTCCATTTATTTATTTTAGGTTTTAATATTGATTTGGAATTAGATGTAATGTATAGAATATGTGGTTGAAAAAAATGATATCATTCCCAATTAAGTCAAAACTCCAATTCAAATCCCCTGGTTTTTGGTTAATTGTAATTTTAGGTATAAGCATAGTATTTCCTTGGTTAAACCGCTTTACTCAATGGATTGATAATACTAATATTGAGAATAGAACATTGGCGAGTAGGCCCGGTTTTAAAGATTTATCCTTGAATAATTACGATTCTTTTCCGGGTAAAGTGGATCGTTGGATGTCGGATAAATTTGGACTCCGGTCGGAATTTATGCGATTGTATGGAAAAATGAATTTGAATTTATTTCAAAAATCACCACTGCCTCGAGATGTTTATTTTGGTAAAGAGGGATGGATGTTTTTTACCGGAAATGAATTGGCAACATACAATGGTTACGCGCGATTTAGTGACTTGGAGTTGGATTCTTTTTATCGAGAATTAAACGATCGAAGAACCTACTGCAAATCCAAAGGAATGGAGTATTATTTCGTAATTTTCCCAGCAAAACAAAGTATTTATGGTGATTTACAACCCGATGCGGTTATTGGATTGAAGCGGAAAAATAGAACGGATATATTAATTGAATACTTGAAAAAAAGGGATCCCAGTTTACATATTGTGGATACCCGAAGTGCACTCATTGAGGCCAGAAAAACCTGGTTCCCAATTCAGGTATTTTACAAAACCGACAATCATTGGAATCCTTTAGGTGCTTGGCATGGTCATGCTGCATTAGTAAATCAGATGCATCGCGATGGATTGAAAGTAAAACTGCCTGGAAATCCCAAGAGTTCCAGGTACCGATTGGATAAACAAGATGGGTACTCCGGCAATTTGGCTCAATTTACGGGGTTAAGTGGAGCATTAACGGAGCCAAAGTATTGGTTGGTTCCTTTGTTTGAAAAACAAGCCATCAGTGTTGCGAATTATGAATGTGAAACTCCACAATTTTCCAATGCTTGGGAATACCAAATGCGTTTCAACAATAAAGACACCACTTTGGCAGATGTTTTGTTCATTAGGGATTCCTTTGGATCGGACATGATCAACGAATTAGCAGAAAGTTGCGGTAGAAGTTTATTCATTTTTGATGAATGGAAATATGGGATGAATACCGATTGGGTGGAACGACATAAACCCGATGTCATGGTTAATTTGGTGGTGGAAACGCATTTGGAAAATGTATTAAAAAAAGTAAGATAAATTAAACGACTGTTAGAAAATTGCGTCTAAGTAAGTAGGTGGGTTTAAAATTCTAGTTTGGCTGATTTAAGAAATCGAATCAGTCAATCGGATAAATTAAGATTATAAAGATTTAAATGAGAAAACTATTAGTTGGTGTCGGGTTGGTGTTGGGTTGTATATCTTCACAGCTAAGTGCACAAGGATTTGGAAACGGGAGTGGAAATGGATTTTCGGTTACGGTAAAAGGTAAAATTTTGGATGGAAATGCCATGCCTGTTCCCCAGGCTCAAGTAGAATTGTTTGCCTACAAACAGGATTCATTATACGGAAATCCCAAAACAGAAGCGGAATTAGCCCAAAATATTGCCCGATTGGGGTTGAATTTGGGTGTCTACAAAACCGATGCTGCAGGAAATTATTCAGGAGTATTATCGAGGGAATTATTAATAAAAATGCGAGATGGTAGTTCGGGAATTTCCATGCGGACTGCTGGTTTTTTGCTACGTGTTTCTAAGAATGAATTTGAAACACTTTGGCAGTTTGATAATCCTTCTCGGGAGCGAAGTGAAGGTGGTTTAAATTTAATTTTCCCAACGCTCACCATTTTAAAATCAACCGAGAAAATTGAGGCTGTTGAAATTACGACTAAAGCGGTTGAACAAAAAGGGGATACCACCGAAATAAATGCAGCCAATTTTAAAACAAACCCCGATGCATCAGCAGAGGATTTAGTTCGGAAGATGCCGGGCGTTACCACAAACAATGGTGATGTAGAAGCCCAAGGGGAGAAAGTACGTCGCGTATTGGTTGATGGAAAACCCTATTTCGGTGATGATCCGAAGGCGGCTTTAAAAAATGTACCCGCTGATGCGATTGCCAAAGTACAAATATTTGATGCCCAATCCGAACAAAGTCAATTTACAGGTTTCGATGACGGTAATACTACTAAAACATTAAATATTATTACCAAAATGGGATTCAAAAAAGGCAGTTTTGGGAAGGTGTTTATTGGAGGAGGAAAGAGTATTGAAGGGAGTGGAGACGACATAAAGTATCATTCTGGGATAACTTATAATACGTTTAAAGGCGATCGTAGACTTACGCTCCTATTTCAAACCAATAACATCAATGAACAGAACTTTGCGGTTGAGGACATCATGAGTGTGATGGGCGGAGGCGGAGGAATGCGTTTTGGTGGAAATCGAGGCGGCGGTCCACCATCGGGCGCTGCTGATTTTTTTGTGGGTGGTCAGAATGGTATCACAACCACATCCATGCTCGGTTTGAATTATTCCGACAAATGGGGCAAGAAAATCGATGTTACCGCTAGTTATTTTCTGAATAATACAGATAACTCCAATTTGAATACGACAACCCGATATTTTATTACCGGTGAGAACGCTTCAAATTTAACGTACAATCAAGAGGCCAACAATTTAACCCACAATAGGAATCATCGTTTTAATATGAGGTTAACGTGGAAACCAGATAGCAATGATATGATTATTGTTCAGCCGCGATTAACCTTCCAGCACAGTGGTTTGAAAAATCCTTTAACGGGGTTATCATTATTTGGAAATGATTTAGGACAAATGGACAGCACCATACAATCCAATGATTATGTGAGTAATAATGATGGTTACAATGCCAATGTTCAATTAAATTGGATGCACTCTTTTAAGAAAAAGGGTAGGAGTATATCGTTAGAGTTGGTGCCCAGTTTAAACGATTATTCGGGTTTAAGTGGATTGGCTAATAGTTTGTACAATTCAGCCACTTCAAGCTATACCGAGTTATATCAAAGAACGGTAACCGGAAAGTTGAATGGTTCCTTTCGAACCGAATTGGAATACACCGATCAATTGGACAGCAATCATGGTTTCAGTGTAGAATACAACTCTCGTGTGAATGAAAACAATTCAGATCGCTTGAATTATCGGTATTTGCAGCAAGTTCCAATTGGCATGTACGAGTATGTATTGGATACACTTTTGTCGAATAAGTTCTCTAATGGATATGTGAGTCAAGCCGCGGGTGTTAGATATCAGTATAAAAATTATAAAATTCGCATAACTGCTGGGTTGGATGCGCAAATTGCCCAATTGACTGGCGATCAAACCTTCCCCCGAGAAGGAGAAATTGATCGAACATTTAGATCTATTTTACCTACATTTAGTTTAAGATCGAACGGCGGGATGCGACGAAATTATCGCTTAAATTATCGCACTTCCAACAATGCACCGAGTGTGGATCAATTGCAAGATGTTGTAGATAATAGCAATCCTTTGCAGTTGACATCGGGTAATTCCAAACTGGTTCAGGATTATCAACACCGTTTGTTTTTCCGTTATTTTGACATGAATTCTCAAAAAGGTACCAATTACTTTATCATGTTTGATGGTACTTTGACTAACAATCAGATTTCTACTTTAACTATAATTCCTAATGGTGAACGGGTTGCTATTAATGCAGGTGATTCAGTGCTGTATTTATTACCAGGCGGTCAGTTGTCCATGCCTGTGAATATGAATGGAGCTTATAGCTTGAGAGCGTTTTTTAATTACGGAAAGCCGTTGTTTAAAGGAAAAATCAATTCGAATATAAATGGTGGCTTGCGATTTAGTGAAAATCCATCCATGATTCAATTGGGAAATTCAGAACCGATACGCAATTACAGCAAGAGTCCCAGTGCAAATTTGGGAATTTCTTTGAGCTCTAATATTAGTTCAAAAATAGATTTCAGTATATATAGCAATTCTGCTATAACGCAAGTTACCAATACGTTTCAAAAGAACTTAAACAGCGCGTACTTTACTCAAAGCACGCAATTTAGAGTGAATTTTATGCCGAAGGGAAAATGGGTTATTGGCAGTGATATAACACAGCAAGTTTGGGATGGTTTGGGTGGAAATTTCTATAATCAAACAATTTATTTGTGGAATGCATCTTTGGGAAGAAAATTCGGTAAAAAGAACCAGTGGGATATGCGTTTTACGGCCTACGACTTGTTGAACCAGAACAAAGCGTTTTCAAGAAACATAACGAATACGTATTACGAAGATGTCCGAACTCAAGTTTTGACGCGTTATATCATGTTGAATGTAACCTATAACATTCGAAAGCTTAACGGCAGTAAAGATCCGATGGATAATCCTGATTTGAAACGGATGCAAATGATGTATCCCGGTGGAAGACCGCCTGCTGGTTCGTGGGGTCCGGGTCGTTAATCAGTTGGGTTTAAGTTGTATTAATTGACATGAATGTAAATGATACGTTAGCTTTTTGCATTTTCAATGCTACCCAAGAGACTAATTTTTTATACTGAATTTTGGATAAACAGAACATTCGTTTTAACATTGTATGGTTTCCCAATCATGCCTAGTCTCAAGTTTACCTTATATTCTTATTTCTCCAGATCGATTATTTTGATTTATTTCTTGGGATTTTATTTCACGAAATCGAATGCCCAAGTAGTTGCTGGCGATACCATTCCTCCAATTGTGGATTCGGCATCGATGGAATCAATCTACCTTGATTCCGATACCGTTTTTCTAGATTCTACTGCTTTTTTGGATACAACTCAACCGGCTACAGATGTAAGTAACGTTGAGACATCAGTGCCCAAAGGAACTTGGACGTTTCAAGGAAGTTCAACCATTAATACGAGTCAAAGTCAGTTTAGTAATTGGCAGGGAGGGGGACAAAATTCCATTTCACTTTCTACCATGCTCAACATGAGTTTGAGTTATATTTCTGAAACATTTTCTTGGGAATCAACCTTAGATGCTGGTTACGGTTTGATGTTGCAGGGA
>JACCDQ010142028.1_pt1 | contig 17900 bp, 14 predicted proteins | sample 7446031 | NCBI WGS metagenome assembly JACCDQ01 (sample SAMN15323442, study PRJNA562643) | freshwater metagenome | isolation source: river surface water | place: USA:Blue River Watershed | collected 2017-08-17
TGGTAACGTCCGTCGATTGGACTAACTGCAAATAACGACATACAATAGAATTTGCAAAAATACGCAATAAATTCAACAAAGCTTTTTCATTTATTTTTGGGGGATACATTTAATTTTGTTGTTGTATCTAAGTCGCAATTAAAAAATAATCATTTTCGAATTGCCGCAAAATCTAATTTACCAAACATGATCAAGCACAAATCCAATTTATCCGTGATGTTTTCAGTGGCAATAACTATGTTGCTGCCACAAATTACTGCAAACGCTCAATCCAGTAGTGTTTTAACGAATCCGGTTAAATCTAAAACTTCGACCACTTCAAAAACATCCCCCGAAAACCCAACCGTTAGTACAAGTTCGGTAATCACAACTTCGGGCACAAGTAATTCAAATTCTGTAGTTACTTCGAGCACAACTACCCAATCAACGGTGACCTCTAATGTGCCTTACGACACCATGATTAACGGAATTAAATACCGTAAAAAATATTACAAACAACAATATCCAGCTCAATATAAATATGAGTACATCGATAATTACCGATATACAAATTACGCTTTGGGAATTGATTATACCAATGAATCATTTTTGAAAAATGTGGGTGAAAATAATGGAACCGACGTAAATATGCGTTGGGATTCCTTGGGACAACTTCAAAATTCTTCTGGTGTAAACATTTACTTTATCGGTAAATTACATCCTGAAAAATTCATGCCGTTTGGTCGATTTAACTGGGGGATTGACATGGGATTTAGTCATTTTAGACGTGGAGAAAAAAGCAATGTTGAACTTGGAACCATTAACAAAGACAGTGGTTTTACGCGTTTAGAAACAATGGCTTTTAACATGTCGGGAATGTTAAGATATGAATTTGCAATGGGAAGAATTTATCCATTCGTAGGACTTCACGGAGGTTTCGCAGTTTATAGCACCGATCAATACACGCAGTCCTACATTAATTTGGTTGATTATGAAACTTCTGGTTCGGTGGATGTGAGAAATTCAGCTACTTTATACGTTTCACCTGAAGTCGGAGTAAGAATTCGAGTAGCACCTGCTGTAAGTATTGTTGCATCTTACGAACGAAGATTTGGAAATACTGTTAATGTAACTGATATCACTCGCACCCAATTTAATGGTCTCGCGTATAACGAAAAATCCAACACGGTTAATTACAATACCGAAACGTTTAAGTTGGGTTTCTTGTTTGATCTCGGGGGACATGAGCGCGAACGTAAACAAATTACTCCTGCTCGTGATACCACCATTGCATATTTGGAAGTCGTAAATGAAAACACATACACCAATACGCAGACAACAAATTATCAGCAAAACACGGTTAATAATCCTTGTCCTTGTCCATGCCCTCCAAATAATTCGGTAACGCCAAGTTTGCCAAATCAAGGTAGTTCAATTCAAACTCAGTCAGGTAATTCTGCAGTGGGCACTACTGGATCTACCAGCAGTTCTTCTTCAAACGGTACGACTTTAATTTCAAATGGAACAAGTTCAGGTATAGGAAGTTCAAAGTCAAAGGTGGATAGTCCGGTTTCAACTGGTGGTGCTATAAACTCAACACAACCATCAACTACAACCAATAAAAGCTCATCAGGTGCCAATATTTTGATCTATGGTGGTAGTAATTCATCGGGTTCTGGTTCTGGTTCGATATCAAGCGGAAACAGTTCTACCGGAACAGGAGTAATCAAATCAGGTGGAACAATTCGCACTGGCTCTGGAATCAGTGTTCCTAGAGGAACCACAATTAAGCCGCCGGTGAAAGCGTTTCCAGGAATTTCAACACCACCTGTAACCATTAAAAAGCCAAAATCTTAAATATCTATCTTTGAATAAATTAGGTTTAAGGAAAATACAATTTTGAAATAATAAAAAAGCCAAAATCGCGCGATTTTGGCTTTTTTTATGGTAACATGTTTTCGTGTTATTTCAATTCCAATTTCAAGAATCGTCCAGTGTGACTATCTTTTAATTTTGCAATCGTTTCAGGCGTCCCTTCACCCAAAATGGTTCCTCCATTTTTACCCCCTTCTGGACCCAAATCAATAACCCAATCGGCCACTTTTATTACGTCCAAGTTGTGTTCAATTACCAAAACCGTATTGCCTTTATCTGTTAATTCCTGTAAAACACTGAGCAATTGTTTTATATCATCAAAATGAAGTCCTGTCGTAGGTTCATCAAGAATATATAAGGTTTTACCGGTATCACGTTTACTTAATTCCGTTGCCAGTTTAACACGTTGTGCTTCTCCACCAGACAGCGTGGTACTGCTTTGTCCCAACGTAATATAACCCAATCCCACATCCTGCATGGTTTTGATTTTTCTCAAAATCAATGGAATAGAATCAAAAAATTCAACTGCCTGACTAACGGGCATATCCAATACATCCGAAATGCTTTTTCCCTTGTAACGTACTTCAAGGGTTTCTCGGTTGTATCGTTTACCATGACAAACATCGCATTCAATTTCAACATTGGGCAAGAAGTTCATTTCAATGACTTTTCTGCCTCCGCCGCCACAGCCTTCACATCTGCCACCTTTGACATTGAACGAAAAACGACCTGGCTTGTAACCTCGAATTTTTGCTTCGGGTAAATTGGCGAATAGATTTCTTATTTCTTGAAACACACCGACATAAGTTGCAGGGTTGCTTCGAGGGGTTCTACCAATTGGACTTTGATCAATTCGAATCACTTTATCGATATGCTCCAATCCAGAAATGGAATCATGATGCAATACTTTGTAATGTGATCCATAAATTTTTGAATGGGCTAGGGGAAACAGCGTTTCATTAATCAATGTCGATTTCCCTGATCCGCTAACACCCGTAACTGCCACCAAACAACCTAATGGCAAGTTCAAGTCAACACCTTTTAAATTATTACCTTTGGCACCTATTAAACGAATAAAATCATCGGAAGGAGTTCGTCTTTTTTTAGGGATTTCAATCTGAACTTCATCCCTTAAATATTGTGCAGTTACCGTATTGGATTTTTTAAATTGTTCAACGGTTCCACTCGCCACAATTTGTCCGCCACGTGCACCTGCAAGTGGTCCAATTTCAACCAGCCAATCGCTAGCCAACATCATGTCCTTGTCGTGTTCAACAACTAAAACACTGTTGCCCAAATCCCTTAATTCCATCAAACTTTGAATCAATTTTTCATTGTCGCGTTGATGCAAACCAATAGAAGGTTCATCCAGAATGTACAATACATTCACCAATTTTGAACCAATTTGAGTGGCTAAACGAATACGTTGTGCTTCACCACCGGAAAGGGTTTTTGCGGGGGAGTTTAAAGTTAAATAACCCAATCCCACACCAACCAAAAAGGATAAACGATTAACAATCTCCTTTTTTAATTCGGTAGCAATCGTTAATTGGCGATCGGTTAATTGTGAGTCAACATCTTTCAACCAATCGTGTAAATGATTGATATTCATAGAGGCTAGCTCTGCAATGTTTTTATCAGCAATTTTGAAATGCAAGGATTCAATTTTCAATCTTGCACCATTACAAACAGGACAATTTACTTCATGAATAAACTCTTCTGCCCATTGTTGTAGTTTCTCATCGTCGGATTCAAAATAACTTTCAGAAATGATTTTTATAATTCCTTTAAAATTTGAATCATAGGTTCTTTTCTTGCCATCTGCACCCGTAGTAGTGATTTCGAGTGTTTCCGGATATCCATAAAGAATGGATTTTAATTGTTCAGAGGTAAGTTTTGAGATGGGATCAGCTAAAGAAAATCCCATTTGTTTTGAAAGGGCTCTTAGCTGATTGAATGTATAATTTTCACGAAGTTCCCCAACAGGTATTATACCCCCTTTGTTGATGGACTTACTTTTGTCGGGAATAATGAAATCAATATTTACTTCTGATTTTGTTCCTAAACCTTCACATTCTTCACATGCTCCATAAGGGGAGTTGAATGAGAATGAATTGGGTTGGGGTTCTTGATAGCTCAATCCCGATTTGGGATCCATCAAGAATTTGGAATACGGATGGCGAATGTGATTTGCCGCAATGACAATTATGTATCCCTCACCAACTTTAAGTGCTGTTTTTAAACTATCGTTAAGTCGTTGTGGGGAATTACTTTTTACTTCCAGTCGATCAATGACGATATCGATATCGTGAATTTTATATCGATCAAGCATCATGCCTGGGGTAATGTCTTGGATTTCTCCATCAACAATTACTTTGTAAAATCCTTTTTTCTTTATTTGTTCGAAAAGTTCGCGATAATGGCCCTTTCTTCCTTTAATTACCGGAGCGGCCAGCGTTATTTTTTGATTTTCAAAGGTATTTAAAATGGAATCAAAGATTTGTTCTTCAGAAAATTTAACCATTTTTGCCCCAGTTTGATAGCTAAAAGCTTCACCTGCACGAGCATAAAGTAATCGAAGAAAATCATACACTTCTGTAACCGTTCCAACTGTTGAACGCGGATTGCGCGATACTGTTTTTTGTTCAATGGCGATAACAGGAGATAGTCCTTTGATTTTATCTACATCAGGACGCTTCATGTTGCCAATAAACTGGCGAGCATAAGCCGAAAAACTTTCTAAATATCTTCGTTGACCTTCTGCAAAAAGTGTGTCGAAAGCCAAGCTACTTTTACCAGAGCCCGATAATCCAGTAAATACAACCAGTTTTTGACGTGGAATGGTCAGATCAACATTTTTTAAATTATGTTCTCTGGCACCGATGACTTCAATTTTTGGTTGATTTTCATCCGGTTGGTGAATATCTGAAGTCTTAATTTTCATGAAAATGCAAAGGTACTACATTAAACAGCCACAAACAACCTAATCCCAACTTCCGCCGGCACCACCGCCGTTGAATCCTCCGCCACCACCAAATCCACCGAAGCCTCCTCCAGATCCCCCGAAACCAGAACCACCTGAATTCCAACCTGATCCGAAACCACCTCCCCAGAAAATTGGGGGAGTATAAAATCCGCGTCGATTGAATCCACCTCCGCCACCACGACGAATAAACAGCAAGTAGAAAAGGATGAAAAATAATATGGGAAATAAAATCTTGGGTGTTCTATCTTTTTTTGATTTATGAACGCGGCCTTTGAATTCATCTCCTAAAGCAGAAGCCAACTCATAAGCAGTTTCACGAATTCCAGAAAAATATTCCCGTTTTTTTAAATAGGGTTTTAAAATATTTCTTCCGATTTCACCACAAACGGCATCGGTTAACATACCCTGTGTTTGATCCGCCGTAACGATGAAGTACTTTTTATCTTGAACAGCTATGTAAATCAATATTCCATTATTCACTCCATCGTGGCCTACTTTCCAATCGCGTACAATAAACATAGCTCTATCAAAGGCATCGTAACCACCCGTGGTATTTTCAATGGCTACGGCTATTTGAGCGCCGACAGAATCTTCAAATTCTTTGAATAGTTTATTTAAATAGTCCAACTCTTGTGAACTTAATACGCCGGCAAAGTCATTTACATAGTTAGAATATTTTAGCGGTTTTTGTTCCGCATTAACAGATTGAAAACATCCCAAAAAAATCAATAAAAATGCAACCCAACGCATAGATATAAGGTTGAATGCAGGATTCTGATTATTAATGGTTAATGGTTTCAATGGTAAATATTAAAAAGGGTATAAAGCAAGATTAATTGAAAGTAACTTCATTGGATAATTCATTGGGATTTTCTTCCAGTGCTGGGAAAAATACACTCAGTTGTTTGCCCACTATTTCAAGTCCTTTCACTATTCCTTCGGTAACATTATGCTGGTGGATAGTTTGTATCACTTCTTCTTTAACAGCATTCCAAAATTCATTTCCAACATGTTGGTGAATTCCGATATCACCCAATATGGCAATTTCTTTTGTCCTTAGTCGCAGAAAAATCAGCACAGCATTGCGTTGAGCAGTTGTATGCATATTTAATGATTCAAACGTTTTTTTCGCCTCGGTTAACACGTCTTCATTCGATACACATGTGGTATAATGCACGCGTATTTCTGCAGAAGTTTGTTCTTCTGCAAGCTGTATGGAATGGACAATTTTGTCGGACTGTATTTGTCCAGCCAAGGAGAATTTATTTAAACGTTTAAATCGCTCAAACATGATTAATCCATTATTTCTAATTCAGGCGCATTTTCACTGCCACTCTTGGATTTGAACCCGTCTCGTTTTTCAAACCCAAACATTCCTGCGATAATATTGCTAGGGAAACGACGAACTTTTTTGTTGTATTTAGCCACGGCTTCGTTGAAATCTGAACGAGCAGTGTTGATACGGTTCTCAGTTCCAGAAATTTCGTCATTCAATTGAGCAAACTGTGGAATTGACTTCAAATCCGGGTATTTTTCAACTACCACCATTAACTTACTCAAGCTACTGTTCAATTTTGAGTTTAATTGAGCTTGTTGTTGATCGAATGCAGCCAATTGTTCTTGAGTTAAATTACTCGGATCAATTTTAACACCTGTAGCTGAAGCTCTTGCTTCGGTAACTTCTTTTAAAATATTTTCTTCAGTTTTAGCCGCTTTAACAACTACTTTGGCTAATTTCTCGATCAAATCAGCACGGCGTTGATATTGTGCTTCCACATTTGACCAAGATTTTTCAACATCCGTGTCCAAATCAACCAATGAATTGTAACTGTTACAACCGTATCCGCTAAAAATTAAGATAACGGCAATAAATCCAAATAAAATGTAGTTCGACTTTTTCATTTTTTTAATAGTGCAAAAATACGACACAATTCGCTCATCAATAAATCATTTACTTCAAACAGCGGGATTTCTTCGTTCAATTCCAATTTTAGACTTGTAACACCCTTGTCTGGGATACCACAAGGCACGATATGGTTGAACATGCTCAAATCGGTATTTACATTTAAAGCCAATCCATGCATGGTTACATAACGCGAACTTTTTATTCCAATTGCAGCAATTTTGCGTTCTTTGGGTTTCCCAATATCTATCCAAACACCCACACGATCCTTTATTACTCCGCTTTCAATGCCGTAATGTTTTAGGACATTAATGAGGGATGTTTCAATTCCCGCGACATAGTCTTTTATACCGATTCCAATTTGTTCTAAATCGAGCAGGGGATATACCACTAATTGACCAGGCCCGTGATAAGTGATATCGCCACCGCGTTCTATTTCAAAGGTTTCTGCCCCCAGCGTTTTTAAAAAATCTTGTGCAATAAGTAGATGATTGTGTTGTGCATGTTTCCCAAAAGTGTAAACATGATCATGTTCAACGGGAATAATATGTTGAAGGGGTGTTTCACCCAATCTTTTTTGTTCTATCATCGAATGGAAGATATCCTTTTGTTTCTCCCAAGTAGAAGCATAGTTTTCACGTTGCAATTTGTGAATTTCGCAAAAATTCATCTTACAAAAATACGTCAAAGCCCATCCATTGATTGAATAACTCAATAAATTTGTTTGAAACATCAACAAGGTCGTGTTGTAAATTGAACATTTACAGCGAAAACTAATTAAACAACCTATAGTGAAATATTGAACAAATGAATCTGAAAACACCAAGTAATACGAATAATCGAACCATAGGATATGAATCTGAAAAACAGGTGGTTCAGTTTTTGGTTTTTGGGGGATATTCTGTCGTGGCTGTAAATTGGTATTTTGGGCACAAAGAAGTGGATATAATTGCTGAAGATGATCGATTTCGAATTTTTATTGAAGTGAAATCCCAGAACAGGAATCAAAAAATCAGCTTGAATAAATCCAGAAATGGTATGAAAATTGGAGCGTCTGATTGTCGATGGGCTTTTCCATCCCCCGAAAATAAAGTGAATCAAAAAAAGAAAGAATCCATGATTGAATGTGCAAATGCCTATAATTTCAGGTATCCAACCGCGAAGCAAATTCGTTACGATATTATTTCCGTTTTACAATTCAATTTTGGATCCCAAATCATGCATTTTAAAAATGCATTTAGTCATTCTTGTTTGCAAAAGGCTACAAGGCATCCAAGAAAAAATGGATGGAAAACGAAGTCAAAGTCAAAAAGATGGGATGTTTTTTACATATAAATAGCCAAAAACCCAATGTATTCTTCGTTATTTGCAGTTGAGATGAGAAAGTTTGTACTGATCCTTGTTGCTTTTTTAAGTCTTCAAATAGGAAATTCACAACATTCCTGTGGAACCGACTTGTATTATGAAAAATTAATGGCGAAAGACCCGACTATGAAGAGTCGTGAGATTTCAGCGAGCCAAGAAATTAAAGCACTTAGAGCAACAAAAAATATTGAAAAAAGAGCTTCGAAGTATAAAATTCCTGTGGTTTTCCACGTGATTCATACCAATGGACCTGAAAATATATCTAGAGATCAAATTCTCGATCAAATTCGAATTTTAAATGAGGATTATTCCTATACCAACGCCAATAAGAAAAATTTACGTGCTGCATTTACTGCTGTAGCTGGTTCTGCCGACATTGAATTCGAGTTAGCCAAAATCGATCCAAACGGAAAATGCTTTGATGGTGTAAATCGAATATACTCTTCCAAAGGTGTCGATATGGATATGACTTCAGAGCCCGTAAAGAGTTTAATTTACTGGGACTATAAGAAATACCTGAACATTTGGGTTGTTACCAATATTACCGAAGGCAGTGGAACAGGAACCGTATTGGGATATGCCGTTTTTCCATTTTCTGCTGGTGGTACAACACGTGATGGTATTGTAATTCGTCATGACCGCGTTGGTAGCATTGGAACTGCTGCAGGTACCGATGATGGAAGAACATTGACTCACGAAGTGGGACATTGGTTGGGATTATTTCATACGTTTCAAGGTGGATGTAGCGATGGTGATAATTGCGACGATACGCCTCCAGTTGAAGGAACGTTTACCAATGCAAACTGTCCAGCAAATGGCAATTCTTGTTCTACCGATTCTCCTAATCTTCCGGATATGTGGGAAAATTACATGGATTATTCTAACGGTAGTTGTATGGCCGCATTTACACTTCAGCAAATTGATGTTATGAACTATTGGTTGACTCGTTCACCTCGAAGTGCAAACGTTGCATCTGCCAACCTTTTGGCAACTGGTGTAAACGGTCAAAATGTAGCACCTGTTGCTGAGTTTTCGTCCTCCTCTCGAGTGGCTTGTGCCGGTCAATCAATAAAATTTTATGATTTGTCGTGTAAAGGAATTCCGTCCGTGAGATCTTGGACGTTCAAAGGGGCTGTTACTCAGTCTTCTACATTGGAAATTCCGGAAATAACTTATCAATCACCAGGCACCTATGAGGTAGCGTTAACCGTTCAAAATGCCTACGGCACAAATTCAATTTCAAAGACGGGTTACATTACCATATTACCTGCAGTTTCTACAGGTCAGCCTTCATTTGAAGAAGGATTTGAAAATGGTGATCCAACGCAAGTTAGTGGTTTTGCACATCAATCGCCTGCAAGCACGCGTTTTCAGGTTACTCAAAATGCTGCTTACACAGGTACAAAAAGTTATGTTGCTAATATTTTGACGGGTTCTACACCGGGTGTGGTTTACTCATTTACCACACAGAGTTTTGATATTTCGAAAATTCCTGCTGGTACAACACCTAAATTCACTTTTTATACCTCTTATGTTCAAGCTAATGCTGATGCAGAAGAAACGATGCGGATTTTTATATCTACCGATTGTGGAGGAACATTTACCAAAATATGGGAGAGAAGTGGTTCCGCATTGGCCTACAGTCTGTCTGCACCTTACAAAAGCAATTTTGTCCCCCAATCTAAATCGGAATGGAAACGTCAAGGTTTAGCTTCGTTGAGTAGCTTGGGATATGGAACAGTCAAAAATGCCATTTTTAGAATTGATGTGTTGAGTGGAGGAGGAAATCCAGTTTATATCGACAATATCAATATGTCGCAATGGTATGCAGGAAACAATTTATTTGATGAAAACGATATGCAAGTGCAGTTGATGCCAAATCCTGCTATGGGTTCTTCAAAATTGACATTTGAAACGGCAGTACCTTATACAAATACAAAAATTGCTTTGTATGATGTAACGGGTAAACTGGTTCAGGAATACTTTAATGGAGATTTGAATGTTGGAAAACATGAATTCGATATTTCAGCTCCAAACAATAGAAATTTTGGATTGTATTATTTGAAAGTGGAAAATTTCAATGGCTCGTTTACACGAGCTATTGTATTCGATAATGAATAATACTTTTTGAATTTCTGATTAATAACCACTTATTTTTGCGAAAAAAATTGAATGAAGAATCTCGTAATAGTTGAGTCACCCGCTAAAGCCAAAACCATTGAGAAATTTCTCGGTGCAGATTTCACTGTGGTTTCGTGTAAGGGACATATTCGTGATTTGGCGGACGGGAATGATGCCATTGATATAAAAAACGGGTTTAAACCCAAATATGAAATCTCACCAGATAAAGTTCAATTGGTAACTCAATTGAAAGGTTTGGTAAAAAAAGCCGAAACAGTTTGGTTAGCAACGGACGAGGACCGAGAAGGGGAAGCCATTTCTTGGCATTTATTTGAAGTTTTAAATCTTCAAAAAATGGATACCAAACGAATCGTTTTTAATGAAATTACCAAACCTGCAATTCAAAAAGCGGTTCAAAATCCTCGAACAATTGACAATCACTTGGTTGATGCTCAACAGGCTAGAAGGGTGTTAGATAGAATTGTTGGATACAGCCTTTCTTCCACACTGTGGCAGAATATTCGCCAAGCTCAACGTAATCGGTTAAGTGGAGGAAGAGTTCAATCCGTTGCAGTTCGATTGGTCGTTGAAAGAGAGCGTGAAATCAATGCATTTAATTCACAATCGGACTTTAAAATCACAGCTGACTTCATCACAGCAAATGGAAAGTTGTTAAAAACGGAATTGGATAAAAAATGCAAAACGCTTGAAGAAGCAAAAGCAGTTTTATCGGAATTGATGAGTGCGAATTATTCAGTTGACAACGTTGAAGTGAAACCTGCATACCGCAATCCAGCACCACCGTTTACAACTTCTACGTTGCAGCAAGAAGCATCAAGAAAGCTGGGATACGATGTATCTCGAACCATGCAAATTGCACAAAAATTGTATGAAAATGGATTTATTTCATACATGAGAACAGATTCTGTGAATTTGTCTCAAACGGCAATTGAAGGCGCAAAAAATGAAATTTTGAATGAATACGGTGCTGCGTTTTCTAATCCGAGGAATTTTTCAACCAAATCAGATAATGCTCAAGAGGCTCACGAAGCCATTCGTCCTACATATTTCAATAATCACAGTGCGGGAACTACGCCTCAAGAGAAGAAATTATATGAATTGATTTGGAAGCGTGCAATTGCTTCTCAAATGTCAAGAGCTGAATTAGAAAAAACGATCATTTCAATTACCAATTCCAACAATGCATTGAAATTCAAAGCAGAAGGTGAAGTGTTGAAATTTGAAGGTTTTTTGAAGGTATATCTTGAGAGTACAGATGACGAAGAGAGTGATGAAACAGCGGGAATGTTACCTGCTGTTAAAATAGGTGAGGCGCTTAAAAATAAGGAAATTCTAGCTTCTCAAAAATTCACTAAACATGCTCCTCGTTACACAGAAGCCAGTTTGGTGAAGAAGTTGGAAGAATTGGGAATTGGTCGTCCATCTACCTATGCTCCAACGATCCAAACGATTCAAAAACGCGGATATATCCAACCCGAATCAAGACCAGCTTCCAAACGCGATGTTATTCAATTGCATTTGGTTGATAACGTTATTTCTGAATCCAAAATCAGCGAAAATTTTGGAGCGGAAAAAAATAAGTTGTTTCCTACGGATATTGGAATGATTGTAACGGATTTCTTGTCTTCAAAATTTAATAACATTTTGGATTATGGATTTACGGCTGCGGTTGAGAAAGAATTCGATGAAATTGCTCATGGATTGAAAGGATGGCAAAAGATGCTTGAAGAGTTTTATGGCCCTTTTCAAACAACGTTAGATCAAGTAAATCAAAAGTCAAATATCATTTCAGGTGAGCGTGAATTGGGTAAAGATCCATTAACAGGATTGACTGTAATTGCACGTATGGGACAATATGGACCTATTGTGCAATTGGGTTCAAGAGAGGAAACAGAAACACCAGATTTTGCAGGATTATTGCCAACTCAGCGATTGGAAACCATTACGTTGAACGATGGTTTGAAATTGATTGCTTTGTTTAATCAAGTACTTACCTACCGCGAACTGCCAGTAAAAGTAGGTAACGGAAAATTTGGGGTGTATGTGAAATGGGGCGATCGTTACATTAATTTACCTACCGATTTTGATCTAATGAGTATGGATACCGATAAATTATTCCATATGATTGAAGAACAAAGTGGACAAAAAGCATTTCCGTTTGAGTTGGGAATGTATAACAATGAAAAACTCATTGTAGGTAAAGGCATGTACGGTCCATATGTTCGTTTTAAAAATACATTTGTAAGTATTCCCAAAGCGGAAGATCCATTGAATATCACTTTGGAAAGAGCGATTGAATTGGTTCAGAAAAAGTTAGAAGATGATCTAAAGAAAATCTTAAAAACTTTTCCTGAAAATGCGGATGTTACAGTGCAGACGGGCAGATACGGACCTTTTATTAAATTCGGTAAGGAAAACTTAAAAATACCTGCTGGTGTGAATATTGAGGAAATAACCTACGAGCAAATTTTGGATATCCAATCAAAATCTACCCCAGCAAAAAAAGGAAGCTCAAGTAAAAAGTCTTCCGCTACATCTGAGTCAAAAACCAAAGCGAAAACAACAGCTAAAAAAGCAACTAAACCCAAAGCTGCTGCTAAAACTTCAACAAAGAAATAATTATTATGACTAAGGAATCAGAATTGCATTCATTGGTGCAACTTTTGGATGATTCTGATCCCGAAGTTGTTGAAATAGTGGAGAATAAACTTCTGGAACAAGGCATTGAAATTTTGCCAAAACTGGAAGATTTCTGGCTGCATGGAACATTTCCTGCACATGCTAAATTACTAGAAAATATCATTCAACGAATTCAATTTAAAAAACTAAAGGATGATATTAATTTGTGGAAATCACAACCTATAAAATCGGATTTTCAAGCCTGGATCCTCGCTACGCGAATCCAGTATCCCGGTTTAACAGAAGGTATGATGATGGCACATTTGAATCAACTGAGAATTGATGCTTGGGTGAAATTATCAAAAGTGAGGAATCCTTTGGATCAGATTCAAATATTGAATCATTTATTCTTTGAATTGTACAATTTCTCTGGTAATTCTTCTAATTACCACCATCCGGATAATTCATTTGTGAATCGTGTATTGGAAACCAAAACAGGTAATCCAATCAGTTTGGCCGTGTTGTATTCTACCATCGCAAAAGCGTTGGGAATACCTGTATTTGGCGTAAATCTGCCGCAACATTTCGTGCTGGCTTATTGCCGCATGGATTCAGAACCGAATTACGATGGAGTTTATGATAAAAATGAGCTGCAAATTTCCAAAGTGAAAAGTGTTTTGTTTTATATTAACCCATTTTCAAAGGGACAAATTTTCGCTGCCGACAGCATAGATGCATTTTTGAAAACTATTAAAATCGAGAAAGAAAGCGATTTTTATTTACCCTGTGATTCGGAACAAATTTTAATCAGAATGCTCAGAAATCTGTATCATGCCTACCAAAAAATGTTTGATTTTAATAAAAAAGATGGGGTTCAAGAATTATTAAGTTTGTTTCAAATCACTATGGATTCCAATGATTTAGAAGGATAATTTGCGAGTTTTGCAAATAATTTATCGCTATTCATTCATTTACTCCATGTTGATTTTATTCATTATTTGTACATAAGGGTAAAAATCACGAACTTTGCACTTCAATTTATTATGGCAGAAAAACCAATCTTAGTGCCTAAAATGGGTGAGAGTATCACCGAGGCAACTGTAATCCGCTGGTTGAAGAATGTAGGAGAGCGCGTTGAAAAAGACGAACCTATAGTAGAAATTGCCACAGATAAGGTGGACAATGAAATTCCTTCCACTGAGGCTGGAATTCTTACCAAACAGTTGTTCCAAGATGGTGACGTTGTAAAGGTCGGAGAACCTATCGCAATGATTGATGGTGAAGCGTCAGCAGGAGCTGAATCTTCTTCGTCGCCTGCTCCCGTGGTTGCAGAAACACCAGTACCGGAGGTTTCTCAAGCAGCTGCTGTTATTGAAAATCAAATCAGTTCGATTAAAGCAGATACTACATCCCCTAAAAATAACACTGGGAATCGTTTCTATTCTCCTTTGGTAATGAATATTGCAGCGCAAGAAGGTATTACTTCTGAAGAATTGCAAAATATTCATGGAACAGGATTAGAAGGCCGCGTTACCAAAGCCGATATTTTGAAATACATCGCAAACCGCGGAGCTGCTCCGACAACGCCTGTTACAGCGCCTGCGGTAACTGCTACAACGAACGTTTCTGCTCCTGTAACTGCTGAAGCACCAAGTAAACCCGCTGCAACCAAACCTGCGGTTTCTTTGGATAATGGCGATGAAGTAATCCAAATGGATCGCGTTCGTAAATTGATCGCAGATCATATGGTGATGAGTAAACAAACTTCACCTCACGTTACTTCTTTTGTAGAAGCGGATGTGACTAATTTGGTGAATTGGAGAAATAAAATAAAGGATTCTTTCAAAAAACGCGAAGGAGAAAATATTACATTCACGCCTATTTTCTTATGGGCAATTGCTAAGGCTATAAAAGAATTTCCATTGATAAATGTTTCTGTTGACGGCGATAAAATTATCCGTAAAAAGAACATCAATTTGGGAATGGCTGTGGCTCAAAACAATGGTAATTTGATTGTCCCTGTAATCAAAAATGCAGATACAATGAATTTGTTGGGATTGACACGTGCAGTGAATGATATTGCGAATCGTGCCCGTGTTAATAAATTGTCTGCCGATGAAATTCAAGGTGGAACATATACCTTAACCAATGTGGGTTCATTTGGAAACGTTTTCGGTACTCCCGTAATTAATCAACCTCAAGTAGCGATTATGGCTGTTGGTGCAATCCGTAAAAAGCCTGCGGTTCTAGAAACAGAACATGGTGATGTGATTGCTATTCGACATATGATGTACTTGAGCCATAGCTACGATCACCGTGTTGTTGATGGTGCCTTGGGTGGAATGTTCGTAAGAAAAGTTGCGGATTTCCTTGAACAGTGGGATCCAAATACCGAAATTTAATTCTTAATTTAGCCGGTTTATATGGAATTTAAAATCCGGCGATTTACTGAATTATTAGCTATCTTCCTTACTATTACCTCTCTTATCGTGGTTTTTGACGAAGTGTCGGCTCCTCGTTATGCGTTGTACAAATCAACGAATGAGTATTTTGAAACTCCCTTCAGAAATCAGTTTACACTTACGAAATCATTCGATTTTTCATTGGTGCTAAAACAATGCGATTCGCCAATTAATAAAGACTGTGATTTGCAGAAATTCGAAACCATCGAATCCAATCAAACGCAATATTACAATTCCAAATTGGGCGATACTTTCTGGTTGTTTTATACCCCTTTTTATCATCGAAAACATGCTGCCGTTGAATATCGCGGTACAAATAAGTCTATATTGAATCCTGCAAAATGGGTAAATGAAAATCGATTTTCTCAAGCATTGATTATTGCACTTTTGATGCTCACTTTGTCTATTTTATCGTATAAAGCACAACAATTTGAGGTTAAAGTTACATTGATCGTATTTGATATTGTGCTTGCAATTATTCAAAATTGGTTGATTATTTAATTGAAAATTCTACTCATATTCGCACAGTCTTTCAGCTTATTGAAACTTGAAACTTAAATAATTTTGAACATGTTGGGTGATTTCAAAATAGCCTGCATTTCGATAATTCATTTTTATCGAAATCTAAACTGGAGGAATATACCATTAGGTTATTTGTGGCTATTGCTAATTCTGGTGTTTTTAATTAAACAGCTGATTTGTCCCCATCATATTTTAGACTCTCAGGAATACTTGGATGTTTCAAAAAAATGGGGAAATGCAGAATTTGTTCAACATCCGTCGACCTCACTCGATCAATTATATCAAAACCATAGACGAACGCCTTTTTATTCAGCGTTGATTTTTATTGGGGGACAGTCATTCATTTTACCCTTGCTTTTACAATGTTTAGCGGTGATTTACTTACCATTAGGAGTATGGAAACTGAACCAGAAATGGATAATAAATCAAGAATCGAATTCAAACTTTTTAAATTTTACAAATTCAACCATTACAACCCAATCGTTTCCATTTGCTTTTTGGGGATGTTTGATCAGTTGGCCCCTGTTTAATTATTACAGCGTAATCGCCGTGCCAGAAGTATTGACTTCTGCATTGATTATTTTATTAATCAACAATACCGAAAAAAATCGATTAATTTCAGTTGTAATTACCGCTCTGTTGGCTTTAAAGCCTGTTTTTGTGGTTCTGTTGCCCGTAATTATTGTTTTTTTATTTAAACGCAGCAAATGGTGGATATGGTTGCTTCCGATAGGTTTTTTAACTATTTGGTCTGTCGTAGGAAAACGTAAATTGGGATTTTATTCTATTTCATCCATTACAGTCACGAATCCATACGATTATAATCGAAAATTACTTCTCTCTAAGCATTTGAACGAAAAACAAATTGATCAATTGTATGAAAAAGAAGCAATTGAAATACGGAGTTTTGAAACACCTAGGGATGTGGCAGATTTTATGTCCCAAAAAGTCAACGAATCCATCATTCAAGATCCATTTTACTACGGTTATTTACACCTGAAAGGAATCTTTGCTACGTTACTTGATCCCGGCAGGTACGATGCTATGGTTTTTTGGAATTGGGAAAAATCAAAAGGATTCATGGGAGTGAACGATGGACAAACGAATTCTCCAAAGCGCAGCACTGGGGAATGGATGTACATAGTTGTATTTCTAATTGTCAACACATTAAAATTAATTCTGATCCTTGTTGGTGGAATTAAATTACATCGAATTTTAAAACCCGCTTTTTATTGGTTGTTAATAGGATTAATCCTGCTCTATTTAATGTCGATTGGACCCGTTGGTAGCGCGCGTTATTTGATTCCCTTGTATGGGATTTTAGCTTTTTTCGGGGGATGGGGGAGCGTGGTTGTTTTGAATTACTTAAACTTAAAAAATGAAAGTTCTGCTATTAAGTGATAATCATGGATTTGTTGATCAAAAGATTTTAACCCATGTGGAATGGGCCGATGAAGTTTGGCATGCCGGTGATTGGTTGAATTTAGAAATGCATCATAAAATTTCAACTTTGAATAAGAAAATTCGAGGAGTTCATGGCAATATTGATGGTACGGACGTGAAAAATTACTACCCATTCGAACAAGCTTTTCGAATACAAGGGTTGAAAATTTTAATAACACATATCGGTGGACGACCCGGAAAATACAATCCCAAAGTATTGCCAATATTAAAAAATCACACCCCCGATATTTTTATTTGTGGACATTCACACATATTATTGGTAAAAAAAGACCCCCAAATGAATTTCTTATTTATGAATCCAGGTGCTTGCGGATTACATGGTTTTCATAAAGTTAGAACGGCATTGAGGTTTCAAATTGATGAAAGTAAACTACATTCCCTAGAAGTAGTGGAGTGGGAACGCCCAAAATCTTTGGATTTTTTTTGAAAAAGAAGTTGCAGAATAAGAAATTAATTGTATCTTTGCAGTCCCTTCAAAAAAGGAAGCCCAGGTGGCGGAATTGGTAGACGCGCTGGTCTCAAACACCAGTGAGCTAACCCTCGTACCGGTTCGACTCCGGTCCTGGGCACCACTTGAACCGAA
>JACCDQ010858447.1_pt1 | contig 17896 bp, 10 predicted proteins | sample 7446031 | NCBI WGS metagenome assembly JACCDQ01 (sample SAMN15323442, study PRJNA562643) | freshwater metagenome | isolation source: river surface water | place: USA:Blue River Watershed | collected 2017-08-17
GTCGAAGCCCTGAGCATGCAGGCGGTCAATCCGACCGGGACAGACACGACCATCGCTGCAGAGAAACCGGCGAAGGTGCGTGGTTCGACCTACCGGGGAGAAGCCCCTCAGCCAAAGCCGGTGCCCGCAGCCTCACGCAGCCCCGTCGCCGGAACGGCAGACTGGCTCACGCCGCGTCATACGCTCAAGCCCGGTGAGGTCCTGTCCGCCAGCGGACTGACAACCTCCTCGGCGATGCCCCCCTTGATGATGGCCCCCTCCGCACTGACAAACACGGCAGCCACCAAGCCGACGCTGTCAAGCCGGCCTGCTGCGGGCAAGAAGAATCGCGCCGCCGCTGAGCGCACGGCCCTTGTGCCGGCGTCCGCGACAGCCGCCACCTCCACCGCACCGGCGAAGAACGACAAGGCCGGTCTGGTGCCGGCGCAGAAGGAATGGTTTGCACTGCTGGAGCAAGGTGACTCGAAAGCGCTGCCGAGGCTGCAGGAATTAGTTACCGCTTACCCGGACCTGCTGAACCAGAAATCCGCCGGCAAGAAAGGGCAGAGCGCGCTGTTTTACGCACTCATGCACGGTCGCAAAGAGATCGTCACGTGGTTACTTGCGCAGCCGTCGTCAGACGTCACCACCGATCTCGGCGCGTTGCTGTGCGACGTGCTGAATCGGATCGGGCTGGTCGAAAAGCGCCATCTGGCCGTGATTCGCCTGATGCTGGAAGCGGCGGTCAAACGCTTTGACCAACAGACCAGCGACGATCATGCGCAACAGCCGCCGGGCGCACAGCCGCTGAGCCGAAAAGCGCTACTGGAGCGCCGCGTGAACATGATCAAGGCGGAGTACAAATACGCTCTCGATCAATTCACCGCACTTCAGCCCTTGCTGCAGGAATTCAAATTAATTACGCCGGCGCAGGTGAGCAAAGCCGCCGATCAGCAAGATTCTGAGAAGCCCGGCCTCACTACTGTTCAACGAGCGGATACGCACGCAAGACCTCAGGCTGATCAACACGCTGCGGCGCTGCAAAAGGCCGCGGAATCGGCAGACAACGAAGGAATACAGTCGGCATTCAGTCTGCTTGAAAATCCAGGCGATTCGGCGAAGCAAAGAGAGTCCCTGAGATTCAATACGTTGATGGTCGCAATCGAGCAAAATTATCCAGACACGGTGAAGGGGATACTCAACATCACTAAAGACAAGGACGCATTCGCGCGGATGCGGAGTGACCACCGTTACGGCGGCATGACCGCACTGATGCGCGCCGCGATTTTTGGTAGTACCGAAATCTTTATGGCGATATTCAATACCGTCACTGACAAAGATGGGTTGGCACAGATGCAGAGTGATGAGGGCCAAACTGCACTGATGTACGCCGCAAACGGCGGAGATACTGAAAAAGTGATCGCAATATTCAATGCCGTCAATGATGCAGATACGTTAGCTCGCATTCAGGACAATCAGGGCGTGACAGCATTGATACGTGCCAGCAATAAAGGCAATGCCGACGTTGTTGAGGCCATCATGAAAGCCGTCGACGATCCGGATAGTCTGGCCAAAATGAAGGACACTCGCGGGCGGATCGCACTGTCCTATGCCGCGTCCGCCGGGCATGCCGATACCGTGAGGATGCTGCTTAAATTCGTCAAAGATAAGGATGCCTATGTGCGGACGAAGGCAATCGGTGATGTGACGCCCCTGCATGCTGCCGCATTGATTGGTGCAACTGAAACAGTCGGGGCGATATTGAGTGCGGCAAACGATAAGGACTCGCTGGCGCAGATGCAAGATCACCGAGGCCTGAATGCGCTTTCGCGGGCTGCGCTCGGCGGCCACACTGACACCGCCGTGCTGATTTTGAATTCGGTGATAAAAAAACGCCGGCTTGCAATGAGTCCGGACAATTCGGGCCAGGTTTCGATATTCCTTGCAGATTTCGCTGGCCACCATGAAACGTCGCTTGCCATCGCCAGGACCATCGCTGGTGATATGTAGTTCATGCGTGCCCATGGGAGTGAAGGAGCATTTTCGATACCGGGCAGGTCAGGCTGGGCGTCACTCTTTTGGGCGGATCTCTCCTATCTAATAATCCAAAGCGCCCACCGGCACAGCGGGCGCTTTGCCTAAAATCGCGGTCAGTGTCTGGGTCAGGATAGCTACACTGTTATCAAAGCAGCCGTGACTGCTGCGGATATCGCCGGCACCCGTGGAGACCTTCGCAGCATCTAACAAAAAAAGATGGCCAGCCGGTGCCTGCCTGCCGCGGGTTGCAAAGGCCGTGGCTGGCAGCTGCCCCGACCAGAACAAGGTCTGCCAGCGCGTCAGTGCTTCCAGCGTGGTCGGCTCCCAGAATTTCAGATTGGCGCTCGCCGGATCAAACGATCGCGCCAAGCCCAGCAAAGGCGTCTTGTGACGGCGCTCCAGCGCCCGGCTGACCAGATACAGCAGCGATTTCCTGTAGGGCCCGACGCTGTCATCAAGCTCGCGGCGGTCGGACAGGACATGAATGCGGAAAGTGTCTTGCGGTAGCGTGCCGTCTGTCAGCGCGGGTGCATAGTGACTCAGCGCGAAATCGATGTCGCAGGCGGGTGCCCACAGTATGCAGCTGGCTGTCTTCATGCCGCGTAAGCTGAATTCCGTGAGCAGACGGCCGCACACAAAGGCACCGGCCGAATGTCCAATGAGATGGATGTGTAATTCAGGCACTTGCGCTGCCAGCTGGCTGAGTTGCGTTCCCATCGCATCGAGACCGCGGCCTTCCCAGGTGGCATGGGCAATGTTCTCTTTCATTTCGGTCCATAGGCCGCGCACCAGCAGCTGGCGGCAACCGAGTTCGACGCTGCGGTCCCAGACTTCGGTCAGCTGCTCGGTGACGCCGCGTGCCGGCAGGGCTTCCATACCGAAATGTGTCTGCACATAGTCGTTTAACTCATCCACCAGCGTATCGACGACACTGCTTTTCCAGGTGACGAACAATGGATAGATTCCGTTCTGCTCGAATTGCGGGCCGAGGATGCGGATCCGTTTGATCGAGTCTTCCTCGGCATTCAGGCCGCCGTGCGCGTAGATGACCAGGTGTTTGCGGGCATCCGTCCGTGCGGCGAACCAGTCGGCCGGCAATTCACGGCAGACATGGATGGCGGCGTCGTTCGCGTCCGCCACCTCGGGCAGCCGGTTACGGATGGCGCCGTCGTTGCCGGTGACGAGGGTGTGCCGGTATGCCCGCTCTGTCTGCCAGACGTCAGCACGACGGGCCAGCGGGTCTTCGCTGCCGAAGCGCAGCGTGCCATCGGTGCCAGCGAGCTTCTGGCTGCTGCTCTCACGCCGAAAGTAGGCACAGGCCTGTGACGGCAGGTTCACCGGTACCCCCAGTGCCGTGACCCAGGCGTCGAGCCCGTTGTCCACCCAGTCGGCATAGCCGAGCACCGCAAATCCGCAGGCGCCCCAGCGCGTTCCCCAGGAGTTTTGCACGATGAAACCATCGGCGGTGTAGCCCACGATCGCAAATGCGTGACCTCCCCAGCGCCGGGCCGACTTCGCCAGATCGATCAGCGGCAGCCGGGACAGATCGGGCAGGGGCTGCCTGGCTTTTCTTCGGGCAGTCAGGTCCCAGCCGGCATGCACATTCGCTGAGACATAGATCGCGCCGCGTTCCCTGATCGCAGTCTGCATGTCCGTGACCGAGGTTGCATCGATACGATAGTAGACGCCGAGCGGGCGATGCCTTGCGTCGTCGTCCCAGCCGGCCAGCGGACGGACGAAACTGCCGCCCTGATAAGGCCACAGCGATTCACGACAAACGCCGTGCCGGTGCCAGCCTCGCAGCGCGCCACGGCAACTCGATCCCTCGTAGTCTTCGCCGTCCCACTCGTCATACATGCGCGCCAGCTGATACAGCATGCGCGGGCTGACAATGTCCGTGGCGCCCATGGTGAAATCCGAGCGCTGCCACAGCAGATAGTTGATGACCGCAGCCAGACCGAAGCCGGTGCACGCGCCTTGCTTGCCCTGATCGAGGATCAGGCCGGCCTGCAGATACGCCGGGAACAGGCGGCGCATGGCGTCGGGTTCTGGCCAGACCGCCGGCAGATTGATGACGGGCGGCCGGTAAGGAAGATCGCGCAGGTCCAGACGGTCCGGCCGGGCGTCCAGCGTCAGCAGATCGTCCCTGAGTTGAATGACGTTGCTGGGCATCGCCGCCTCGCGCCGGGTCCGTGCTCAAGTGACTGCTCAAGTCTGCATCGACTTGCCGCAGCCTGTCTGGAGGCAGCGCAAGCCGCGCCGACGTTTACGGCGACGGGACTTCCCGGATCGGAATCACCTTCGCTGCTTGTTTCTTTTCCAGGATCAGCGGCAGGCAGCGATGGTCATCTTGATAGATCGACACACAATCGAGGCACTGGAAGCATTCGCGGTAATTGATCTTGCCGGCCTGGTCGATCGCCTGATATTCACAGCGATGGCGGCAGCTCTGGCACGGGGTGCCGCACGAAGTGCGGCGTGCGATCCAATCCCAGCGGCGCAGGAAGCCCAGCGTCGCCAGCGCCGCTCCCAGCGGACAGATGTAGCGGCAGTAACCGCGATAGACGACGATGCTCAGCGCAACGCATGCAGCGGCCCACAGCACGTAGGGCCACGAGCGCACGAAGTACGAACTGATCGCTGTCTTGAACGGCTCGATCTCGACGGCCCAGCTGGCGAAGTCGGGCGCGGCAAACACTGCGCCGACGATCACGGCCAGCACGATGTACTTCACCCACTTCAGTTTGGCATCGAGCGCCGCGCGCAGCCGCCGCTGCCGCACGCCGACGGTATTGGCAATCAGGCTGATCAGCTCTTGCAGCGCACCGAACGGGCACAGCCAGCCGCAGAAGGTGCCGCGCCCCCAGACCAGCAGGGTCAGGCCGACGAAGGCCCACAGGATCACTGTCATCGGATCGTTCATCAGGAAGGCGAGGTCGCCGCCGCCGGTCAGCGATTCGATCGCTGCCGTGATGTTCACGATCGTCAGCTGGCCCTGTGCATACCAGCCGATGAAGCCGACGGTGAATAGCAGGTACAGCGTGCGCAGCAGGCGCAGCCAGCGTGCATCGGCGCTGAACCGTTTCTGCGCGACCAGTGCGACGCTCAGCAGCGCCAGTCCGGCCACAAGCACCGCGATATCGCCCCGGCGCGATTGCCATTGCGCCAGCCATTCCGGCTCGTCGGACTGCGGCAGCGCGAGCGCCAGTGGCGCGGTGGTGGCCGGCGCGGGCGCAGGTGCGGCATCGGCCGTCACGGCCGCCGGTACGTCGCTGGCTACGGTGCTTGCTTCAGCCTGTGCGCCGGACTTTGCCTGTGTGCCTGCTTTGCCCGTCGCAGGGGCAACGGTACTGGCGTTGGGTGCCGATGGCGCTGCGGTCGTCGATCCTGCGGGCGGTGCGGCGGTGGCTGCCGCAGATTTCGCCGGCCGGGTGCCGGGCAATTGCACCATCACGCGCGGCGGCGTCGAGACGATCGTCGTGATGTTGACCACCGGCGGCGGCACGGGCGTGGCCTGTGGACCGCCTTTGACGGGCGCAGACGATGGCGCTGTGGGAGCGGGGACCGTTGCCGGCGCCGTCGGGGTCGCCGCTGAGTTCGCAGCGGCGCTTACCGAGGCGGTGCCGTTGCTGCCTGCCTTGTCGCCGGCTGTCGCTGGGGAGCTTGCGGCCGCTGCCGCCGGCTTCGGCGTGTCGGCAGCGGCTACGGCAGCGGCTGCCGGCGCAACGGTCTTGCCATTGTCCGGCACGATACCGGCCAGCTTCAGTCTGGCCAGTGCGACATTGGCCGCCGCGCTCAGAATGGTGCGGGTGATCGCCTTGGCCGTGATCGTGCCGGTGTGGATGCCGCGCAGGTGTGCCGCCTGTTCGCTGCGGCTGGGGGCGTCGTTGGCCTTGCCGACCTCGATGGTATGGCGCAGCGACAGGCCGTTGTGCTGCCGGGTATAAATGTGCAGCCTGGCGGCTTCGTCGTCGCGCACGAACAGCGGCTCTTTCTGTTCGAGCAGCTGCACGCTCAGAAAGCTGCCATTCAGGTCCATCACGACCAGCAAATTGATTGCCTTGCCGCTGTAGCCGCGCACCGTGGTGAGCTCATACGTCTCGAACGCATAAGCTTTCAGCTCGGGCTTGGCGTCCGGGTTGGACGGATTGGGCAGGTACAGCGGCCAGACCGGCAGATCGGACTGGATCTCGCCGACCACATAGTCGCCGCCCACCAGCCGCTCGATGTCCTGCTTCCACAAGGCGCCGGCCAGTGCCGGCATACAGAGGCTCGCCAACAGCAGGGCGAGCAGCATTCTCAACAGATTACCGCGCATTTTCTCGTCGTCTTAAGCACACCTTTGGCAAAAGCTGATGGTATTCAGTGCCATATTTGGGCACGATACCATCCGTTCCGGCAAAGGCCGGTTTTCAATTTCAAAAGACGGGAGACAAACATGGAAGTTCTGATCACGGGCGGCGCCGGGTTCCTCGGCGCGAAGCTGGCCCGCCAGCTGCTGGCCAAGGGCACGCTGGCGGACGCCTCGGGACAGCAGCAGCCGATCACGCGACTGACGCTGCTGGACATGGTCGCCGCGCAGGGCTTTACCGACCCACGCGTGAACATCGTCACCGGCGACGTGTCCGACGCGGCCACGCTGGCGCGCGTGGTGACGCCGTCGGTGCAGTCGATCTTCCATCTGGCTGCGGTCGTCAGCGGCGAGGCCGAGGCCGATTTCGATCTCGGCATGCGCATCAACCTCGATTCGACCCGTCTGCTGCTTGAGCAGGCGCGCAAGAACGGCAACCGTCCGCGCGTAGTCTTCACCAGCACCGTCGCCGTGTTCGGCGGCGATATGCCGCCCAAGGTGCTGGACAGCACGCCGGCCACGCCGCAAGGCTCGTATGGCTCGCAGAAAGCGATGTGCGAGCTGATGGTGTCCGATTTCACCCGCAAGGGCTTTATCGACGGCCGCTCGCTGCGCCTGCCCACGATTAGTGTGCGCCCGGGCAAGGCCAACAAGGCCGCGTCGAGCTTCGCCAGCGGCATCATTCGCGAGCCGCTGAACGGCGTGGTGTCCGAGTGCCCGGTGCCGCCGGACACCAAGGTCTGGGTGCTGTCGCCGCGCTGCACGATCAAGAACCTGGTCCACGCGCATGAGCTCGACGCTGCCGGCTTCGCGCGCAAGGGCGCGGTGAACCTGCCGGGCCTGACCACCACCGTCGGCGACATGGTCGCTGCGATGGGCCGCGTCGCCGGTGAGGACAAGGTGAAGCTGGTGCACTGGAAGGAAGACGAGGCCGTGATGAAGCTGGTGAGGACCTGGCCGGGCGACTTTGTCACCGAGCGCGCCGACGCCATGGGCTTCGTGCATGACGCCAGCTTCGATGAAGTGGTGCAGGCGTACATCGAGGAAGAGCTGGGCGGCAAGGTCGCCTGACGCGGCCTCAGCCGGTGCCGCCGCCATTGCGCGGCGGCGCCACTGCCCGGTATCAGGCGCTTTGCGCCGATGCCGGCTGGCCGACCGGCATTTCGCGGATCGGCAGGTTCACCAGCGCCGCCGCCACGGCCAGCACGATGTCGGCGTACCACATCCAGCTATAGTCACCGAAGCGCGTCACCGCGACGCCGCCGAGCCAGGCGCCGAGAAAGCCGCCGATCTGATGCGACAGCAAGGTCAGGCCGAACAGGGTGGCGAGATAGCGCATGCCGAACAGTTTGCCGACAATGGCCGCTGTGGGCGGCACGGTCGCCAGCCAGGTAACGCCCAGGCCGGCGGCAAACAGATAGAAGGTTGCCGGTGTTTTTGGCAGCAGCAGATACGCCATGATCAGCAGCGCGCGCGAGCCGTACATCAGCGACAAAATATGCTTGCTGCGATAGCGGCCGACCCACGCGCCGGCCAACAGGCTGCCCACGATATTCGACAGGCCGATAATGGCCAGCGACCAGCTGGCCACGCTGGCCGGCAGGCCGCACAGATCGACTTCGCCCGGCAGGTGCGTCACCAGAAAAGCGATATGAAATCCGCAGGTGAAGAAGCCGGCATGCAGCAACCAGTAACTGCGATCGTTCAGCGCTTCGCGCAGTGCCGGGCCCAGCCCGGAGCCCTGCGGCGGGCGTGACGGCGCGGCCGCGGATCCGGTCACTTTGCCGACCAGCGGCAATGCGGCCAGCGACGTCAGTGCCAGCGCCCACAGCGCGCCCATCCAGCCGATCGACTGGATCAGCTTCTGCACCAGCGGCGCAAAGACAAACTGCCCCAGGGAGCCGCCGGCATTGATGACGCCAGATGCGGCGCCGCGCGCGTCGGCCGGCAGGCGCTGCGCCGCCGCGCCGATGAGCACCGAGAATCCGCCCGCGCCAGAACCAGCGGCTGTCAGCACGCCGAGCGCGAGCGACAGCCCGAACCCATTACTTGCCCAGGGTGTGACGACGTAGCCTGCGGCCAGCATCATCAGCGAAAAAATCAGCACGGCGCGCGGACCGAAGCGGTCGGCAACGGCACCGGCAATCGGCTGCACCAGCCCCCAGGTGAACTGGCCGATCGCCAGCGCGAGGCTGATGGTCGCAATGCCCATGCCGGTGGCGCTGTTGATCGGGCTGATGAACAGGCCCATCGATTGGCGCGTGCCCATCGTGACCATCAGGATGCCGGCGGCGGCAAGGGTGACCGAGAGAACCTCGGGGCGGCGGAGGGTAGCGAACATGAGGGTCAGTGGCGAAGGCAGTGCGCCATTCTGTTGGCATTTTCCCGTTGGCCGCAAATCAGTTATCGTCGCGCATAGTACAGAAAATCTATGCCATGACTTCCTACCCTCCACTGAAGGCACTGGTGGCTTTCGACGCGGCGATGAAGAGCGGCAGCTTTGCGCTTGCCGCCGCAGAGCTGTGTGTGACGCCCGGCGCGATCGGCCAGCAGATCCACAAGCTGGAGGACTGGCTCGGCACCCGGCTGTTCATCCGCCAGACCCGGCAAGTGCTGCCTACCGAGGCGGCCACGGCCTACTGGCAGAAGATACAGCCGGCACTGGCACAGATCGCCGCGGCCAGCCATTGGCAGAGGCGTCGGCGCAGCAGCGCGGTGTCACTGTCGATGGCGCCGAGCTTCGCGGCCAAATGGTTCACCGGCCGCATGGTGCATTTGCTTACGCGGCATCCCGATATCGAGCTTCACCTGAATGCATCGATCGCCAATGTCGACTTCGAGCGAGAAACGGTCGATCTGGCGATCCGGCATTTCAACGGCGAGCAGGACCCGCTCGACACCACGCTGATGTTCCGCGACGAGGCGCGCGTGTACTGCACCCCGGCCTACGCGCGGGCAATGTGCCTTGACTCGCCAGACGCGCTGGCCAGGGCCAGCCTGCTGGTGACCGTGGTACGGCCTTACTGGGAAAAATGGCTGGCGCAGTTTACGCCGCTGAGCCGTACGGAAGTCGCCGCGATCCCGAGGATACATTTCGACCAGGCCATGATGGCGATCGAGGCCGCGAAGAACGGCCACGGCGTCGTGCTGGCCAGCCCTTTCCTGACCGAGGCCGAGGTCCTCAGCCAGACGCTGATCGAGCCCTTCGAGGGCTGCGCGTTGCCAGTGGATCTGGGCTATTACATTGTCCATCACCGCAAGATCCCGCTGAGCCCGGCCGCCGCGCTGGTGAAAGACTGGCTGATCGACGAGGCGCGCAAGCCGGCCGGTGCCGGCATTGCCGTCAGACCAGCCTGATCAGCCGCTTGCCCAGGTTCTCGCCGCGATACAGTGACGCGATCGATCCTGGTGCCTGCTCGATGCCATCCAGGATATCTTCCTCATAACGGATCGATCCTTCGCGCACCCATGTCACCAGGTCCTTGCGCGCCGTCGGGTAGTAATCGCGGTGATCCATGATCACGAAACCCTCCATGCGCGCGCGCTTGACCAGCAGATGGCGCTCGACCCTGGGCCCTGCCGGCAGCGGATCCCAGTTCGCGATCGATGCGGTGCCGCAGATGACGACCCGTGCGCCAACCGCCAGATGCTTCATGACTTCGTCGCTGATGGTGCCGGAGGTGTTATCGAAGTACACATCGACGCCGCCGGAACAGGCCTCGGCCAGCCGTGCCGCAAAATCCGGCTGCTTGTAATCGATGGCCGCGTCATAGCCGAAGCGCTGCAGGCACAGCTGCCGCTTTGCCTCGCCGCCGGTGATGGCCACGGTGCGGCAGCCGATCAGGTTGGCGATTTGTCCGACACAGGAACCGACCGCGCCTGCACCGGTGGAGACCACGACCGTCTGTCCGGGGCGCGGCAGGCCGACCTGCAGCAGGCCGTAATGCGCAGTGATGCCATTAATGCCCAGCACGCCCAGCGCCGTCGACAGCGGCAGGTCATGATGGTCGATGCGTTCGTCGATGGCACTGACATCGACCGCCGCATACTCCTGCCAGCCGAACATGCCGGTCACACGGGTGCCGACCGGCCAGTCCGCATGTCTGGACGCGACGATCTCGCCGGCGGCAAATGCGCGCATCACCGCGCCGATGGCGACCGGCGTCGAATAATTAGCGGCGGCATTCACCCAGCCGCGCATGGCCGGCTCGACCGACAGATAGTGATTGCGTACCACGACCTGGCCCTCGGCAGGCTCGGGTATCGGCGCTTCGTCGATGCGGAAATGCTCGGCCTGCGGAATGCCGTCCGGCCGGCTGGCCAGCACAACCTGGCGGTGGGTGTTTCGGGACATATCTCCTCGCAGCGTTGCGGCGCGTCTGTCGACCGCGCCTTGTTGTTATCGATGCTCAGGCGTCTGCCAAACCGAGCCTGATGCGAGCGCAGACTATACCAGCGCTCGCGTCGGCTATCATGTCGGGATCGTGCGTCTTTCTGCATCCATCCAGTCGCCCGGGTTCCCCATGGCATACGGCACCGCAGTCTGCTTACCTACCTACGTCCGTCGTCCGGCGGCCGCCTGTTCATGATCGCTATTCTCGAGGCCCGCCGCGCCGGGCTGCTGTCGCGCGCGCACTGGCTGCCCAACATCGTCGCCGGACTTGTCGTCGGCGTGGTCGCGTTACCTTTGGCGATGGCCTTTGCCATTGCCAGCGGCGCACGGCCTGAGCAGGGCATCTACACCGCCATCATCGGCGGCGCTCTGATCTCGCTGTTCGGCGGCAGCCGCGTGCAGATCGCCGGACCGACCGGCGCCTTCATTGCGATCCTGGCCGGCGTCACCGCGAAGTACGGCATCGGCGGACTGCAGGTCGCCACGCTGATGGCCGGCGCAATGATGCTGCTGATGGGTCTGGCGAAAATGGGCGGCGTGATCCGTTTCATTCCGGCGCCGGTGGTGGTCGGCTTCACGTCGGGCATTGGCGTGATCATATTCGTCGGCCAGTGGAGCGATTTCTTCGGCCTGCCCAAACCGGGTGGCGCGCATTTTCACGAGAAGCTGTTCCATCTGCTGCTGTCGCTGCCGCAGGCCCATGGGCCGACACTGGGCATCGCGGCCATGAGCCTGGCGCTGGTGCTGCTGGCGCCGCGCGTGCGCTGGCTCTCGCGCGTGCCCGGCCCGCTGGTGGCGATGCTCGTGGCCACATTACTTCAGGCGGCACTGCAGCTCCCGGGCGTGGCCACCATCGGCTCGGCCTTCGGCGGCATTCCCACCGGACTGCCGGCCCTGGCGCTGCCGGCATTGTCGCTGACGCAGGTGATCGAGCTGATCGGGCCGGCCTTCACCATCGCGATGCTGGGTTCGATCGAGGCGCTGCTGTCGGCCGTGGTGGCCGATGGCATGGCCGGTACCAAACACGATTCGAACCAGGAGCTGATCGGGCAGGGCATAGCGAACATCGTCGTGCCGCTGTTCGGCGGCTTTGCGGCCACGGGTGCGATCGCACGCACCGCCACCAATATCCGCAACGGCGCCACCAGCCCGCTGGCCGGAGTGATGCATGCGGCCACGCTGGTGGCGGTGCTGCTGTTCCTGGCGCCGCTGGCAGCTGGCATTCCTTTGGCCGCGCTCGCGGCCATCCTGTTCGTGGTTGCCTGGAACATGAGCGAGGCGCGCCATTTCGCGCTGTTGCTGAAGACTGCGCCGCGTGCCGACCGTGTGATCCTGTTGATCACGTTCGTGCTGACGGTATTTGCCGACCTGGTGATCGCGGTGAATGTCGGCATGATCCTCGCGATCCTGCACTTTCTGCGCCGCATGGCCGAGACGGTCGAGACACAGCCTGTGCCCGATGACGAGCTGGGTGCGGAGCTGGCACAGCAGGGCCTGCCGCCACTACCGGCAGGCGTGCTCGTCTACGAGATCGCCGGACCGATGTTCTTTGGCGCGGTGGAAAATTTCGAGCGAGCGCTGGTGCAGACGCACACCGAGCCTCAGGCGCTGGTGATACGCCTGCGCCGCGTGCCGTTCATGGACATCACCGGCATACAGACGCTGGAAGAAGTGATCGGCAAGCTGCGCGCGCGCGGCGTGACGGTGGTGCTGTGCGAGGCGAACGAGCGGGTCAGGGCAAAGCTGGTGAGGGCCGGCGTGATTGCCGCGAGCGAGGCCGACGGCTATGCCGATCAGCTCGCTGCGGCACTAAGGCAGGCGATGCCGCCACCGTTGGCAGCCGGCGCGCCGGCGCCGGCCTGAGCGGGGCCCTGGTTACAGCGACTGCAGGAACGCGAGCAGGTCGTCGCGTTCCTTGCGCGACATTTTCGCAAACAGGTCGCGCGAGGCCTGCGCCTCGCCGCCGTGCCAGACAATGGCTTCCTGCAGGTTGCGCGCGCGGCCGTCATGCAGGAAGTTGGTGCTGCCGTTGACATTCTTCGACAGGCCGATGCCCCACAGCGGCGGCGTGCGCCAGTCCGAGCCGCCCGCCTGGTAGTCAGGCCGGCCGTCGGCCAGCTCCGGGCCCATGTCATGCAGCAGCAGATCGGTGTACGGGCGAATGGTCTTGTTGCCCAGCTGCGGCAGTGCGTCGAAGCTGCTGGTCTTCAGCTCAGGCACATGGCATTGCGCGCATTTTGCCGCTGCAAACAGTTTTTCTCCGCGTTGCACCGCCGGGTTGTCGCGCTCGCGCTGTGCCGGTGCATTCAGCGCAGTCACCCAGAACGTGATCCTGTCCCACAGCTCAGGTCGCAGGTCCGGCTTTGTGTGATGGCGCTGTTCCTGACAGTCTTTTTGTACCGGCGGGCAGTTCTGCTCCGGATACAGCGGCGAGGTGACGCCGATATCGCCGAGGAAGGCACCGGCGATCTGCTGGCGCAGGCTGGGCTGGTTGGCCTTCCAGCCAAAGCGGCCGATCGAGGTTTTGTCGTTGACGTCGTCGCGCACATAATTCGGCCGCCCGTTCAGGCCCTGAGTCTTTTGCAGCGCCGCCAGCGCAAGAATATCCTGTTCGCTGACAGCCTCGAGATAGCCGAGCCCGTAGATCGCCTGCGTATTCCGCAGCGACATCATCACGCCGTCGGCCAGCGGGCCGAAGTTCAGCTGCTCAAGGCGGATTGCCGGCTTGCGCAGCTCGACGACTTCGCCGTCGGCCAGCGTGAAACGCGAGTTCTTCCAGTCGACATGCACTTCGGCCTCGCCGGCACGGCGATCGGTGTCCTTGCTGTTGATGGTGTCGAACGGCTGTACATGCAGCCCATAGTTCGGGTCCGGCTTCGGGCCGCCGTGCGCGTCGGTGCCCGGAATCGACAGTCGCAGAGACTGCTGGAACACCGATTTTCCGCCGCTGCTCTCCATCGCATGTCCGCGCCCGGCCTGGATGTGGCAGGCGACGCAGGACGTCGCAGTAAAGGTCGGCCCCAGGCCCCATTCGGCGCCGCCTGGACCGGGCTCGGACAGATTCCACCACGATGCCATCACGTCATTCGGCACCGCGATCCAGAACGTATTGAAGACTTTCTCGCCATCGCGGAATTTTTGCCGCTGTTCAGGATTCAGATCCGGCAAGGGCTGCAGATACGACATGTGCAGCGGAAGCTTATCGGCTGACGCCGGTACGGGTTCAGTCACCGCGCTGCGGTGCAGGGCGCCCAGGCAAAGCAGGGCACTGACGACGAGTAGTTTTTTCACGGGACGTTATGCGCTGGATCGAACGCTGCAAGTGTACCGCTGATTGGCGGAAAGACTGACGGCAGGAACGCCGGGACATCCACACGGTGGCTGCGGTACTTACGTATATTTTTTATAAGATAACGACTGGCGCTCAAAAGTGGCGTTCTTTCGGCCGACATCGGCTGCTCCTGGTTGTCGTTCGTTACGCTGGCGTACGGATGAAAATGCACGACATTTGAATATTTGTTTCAATTTTGATTAGGATGGGCTATCAATTTTGCACGAACACGGTGCAAAATTGCCGGTTTTAATTACAAAACTCAGAACCATTCATCATGACATACGCCAACGCCGAGCAATTCCTGCAGCACGTCGCAGACCGCAACCCCGGGCAGCCGGAATTCTTGCAGGCCGTCACCGAGGTGATCGACAGCCTGTGGCCCTTTATAGCGCAGCATCCTCATTATGCTGAGCAGGGCCTGCTGGAGAGGCTGGTCGAGCCGGAGCGCGTGGTGATGTTCCGCGTGTCATGGGTGAATGATCGCGGCGAGGTTGAGGTCAATCGCGGCTATCGCATTCAGCACAGCATGGCGATCGGGCCTTATAAGGGCGGCATCCGCTTCCATCCGTCGGTCAACCTGTCGGTACTGAAATTCCTCGCCTTCGAGCAGACCTTCAAGAACGCGCTGACCACACTGCCGATGGGCGGTGGCAAGGGCGGCTCCGACTTCGATCCCAAGGGGCGTAGCGCCGGCGAAGTGATGCGCTTCTGCCAGGCCTTCGTCAGCGAGCTGTTCCGTCACGTCGGCGCCGACACCGATGTGCCGGCCGGCGATATCGGCGTCGGCGGGCGCGAGGTCGGCTACATGGCCGGCATGATGAAAAAGCTGTCCAATCGCGCGGACTGTGTTTTCACCGGCAAGGGCCTGAGCTTTGGCGGCTCGCTGGTGCGCCCCGAGGCCACTGGTTATGGCACCGTCTATTTTGCCGAAGAGATGCTGAAGACCCGTGGCCTGTCATTCGAGGGCATGCGCGTGGCCGTGTCCGGCGCAGGTAACGTCGCGCAGTATGCGATCGAGAAGGCAATGACGATGGATGCGAAAGTCGTTACCGTGTCCGACTCCGGCGGCACCGTGATCGACGAGGCCGGCTTCACCACCGACAAGCTCGCGCTGCTGATGGAGATCCGCAACCAGCGCCAGGGCCGCGTCAGCGAGTATGCGCAGGCGATCGGTGCGCGCTATGAGGCAGGCAGGCGGCCGTGGCATGTGCCGGTCGATATTGCGCTGCCTTGCGCGACGCAAAACGAGCTCGATGCCGACGATGCCGCGACGCTGATCCGCAATGGCGTGAAGTGCGTCGCTGAGGGCGCGAACATGCCGTCAACCATCGAGGCGGTGAAGGCCTTTGAGGCTGCCGGCGTGCTGTATGCACCGGGCAAGGCCAGCAACGCCGGCGGCGTCGCCACCTCGGGCCTGGAGATGAGCCAGAACGCGCTGCGGCTGGCATGGACGCGCACCGAAGTCGATACGCGGCTGCGGCAGATCATGCGCGGCATTCATTCGGCCTGCCTGCAGTACGGCAAGCGCGCCGATGGCTCGGTCAGCTATGTCGATGGCGCGAACATTGCCGGCTTTGTGAAAGTGGCCGACGCGATGCTGGCGCAAGGGGTGATCTGACGACAGGTATCAGCCCGTGCAGGTCAAGACATGAGTGCGGCCGAGCCTATAATCGCTATCAAACAATATAACGATTACCTCACCGCACCATGGAGCACACCTCCGCACTCCCTTTCCTCCGCGAGACCCTGCTGTTCCTGACACTGTCCGGCATCCTGATACCGCTGCTGCAAAAGCTGCGCATGAACCAGGTGCTGGGCTTTCTCGCGGCCGGCATCCTGCTCGGCCCGCATGCGATGGGCGGCTGGGCGCAGCACTGGCCATGGCTGACCGCGTTTACCTTTGCCGATGTCGATGCCATCCACGGCTATGCGGAACTGGGCATCGTGTTCCTGATGTTCCTGATCGGCCTCGAGCTGTCACCGGAGCTGCTGTGGTCGATGCGGCGCTGGGTATTCGTCGGCGGCGCGGTGCAGGTCTTGTCGACGGCCTTGCTGATCGGATCGATCGCCTGGGCGTTCGGCAATTCGGCCGAGGCATCGGTGATCCTGGGGCTGGTGCTGTCGCTATCGTCCACCGCGATCGTGATGCAGCTGCTGGCGCAGCGCAACGGCCTGGTCACGCCCGAGGGGCGGTCGATCTTTGCGGTGCTGATGTTCCAGGACTTTGCGGTGATTCCGCTGCTGGTGCTGATGGACATGCTCGGCAAGGACGCCTCCGGTGGCTTCTTGCCGGTACTGGGCATCGCGCTGCTGAAATCGGCGCTGGCGATCGGCGTGATCTATCTGCTGGGCAGCCGCTTCATCGCGCCGCTGTTCCGTACGTTTGCACATCGTCGGCAGCCGGAGGTCTTTGTTGCGCTGACGCTGTTGGTCACGCTCGGCATTGCGTGGCTGACGGCAGCGGCAGGACTGTCGCTCGCGCTGGGTGCTTTCCTGGCCGGCATGCTGATGGCCGAAACTGAGTACCGGCATGAAGTCGAGGTCACCATCGAGCCCTTCAAAGGACTGCTGATGGGTCTGTTTTTCATGTCGGTCGGGCTCGGCATCGACCTCGGCGCGATTGCACAGCATGCGACGCTGATCCTCGTATCCGCGCTCGGGCTGATGCTGATGAAAGCGCTGGTCGTGGGCCTGCTGTTCCGTGCCGGCGGCCTGCGCCGGGGCCCGTCGCTCGAGAGCGGCCTGTTGCTCAGCCAGGGCGGCGAGTTTGCGTTCGTGATTGTCGGCTATGCGCTGTCGATTGGCCTGCTGCCGGAGGCTACGGCGCAATTCATGCTGCTGGTGGTCAGTCTCAGCATGCTGCTGACGCCGGTCGCGGCCCGTGCCGGTGGCTGGCTGCGGCACCGTCTTGAGCGCCGGGCGCCGGCGACCGAAGCGGGTGAGCCAACGGCGCTGCCCGAACAGCTGCGTGGTCATCTGGTGATCGCCGGCTTTGGCCGTGTCGGCCGGCTGGTGGCCGACGTGCTCGACAAGCAGGGACTGCCCTATGTCGCGATCGAGCAGAATGCGAAAGCGGTTGGTGAGCTGCGGCAGGCCGGCAAGCCTGTCTTCTATGGCAACGCCGCGCGGCCTGAGCTGCTCGCCAAGCTGCGCACCAAAGACGCGGCTGCCTTGTTCATCACGATGGACCAGCCTGCGGCGGCGATGCATACGCTGCTGAGCGCGCGGGCAGCGCACCCCGGATTGCCTGTGTATGTGCGCTCAATGGACGAAGCGCATGCGCATGAACTGCGCGCGGCCGGCGCTACCGGTGTGATACCGGAAACGCTGGAGGCGGCGCTGCAGCTGGCGGCGCTGGCGCTGGCGTCGACTGGCATGGACGATCATGCCGTCACGCAGGCGATCGCGGCGGAGCGCAATGCGAGGATTTGAGCCCGGCTTGGTTCATTCAAGCCGAATTACTGAATTGTTCTGCTTGATTCGTTAATAGTGAGAGCCGTCCTTTTATCTCACAAGCCTCCTTATCTGACTTGTCGACCACGGTCCTCTTCTTTTCGATGCTGATTTATTCGGTCGATTATTCGTCAGAATAATTACCGGACGAACCAGAGCCTGTCCCGTCAGGCCGCCGACAGCGCTGGCAATCCATTCTTGTACGTCTGTACTACCTCCTTGCCATCGACCTGATGGGGCAGGCTCTTATTTGCGATGAATCCTTTTTGCATTCGCACTGCACTATTCCGATGTCACCCGGGCATGACTGGCTCGGGAATACGCAGCATTTCAGCAATCCTGATCGCAC
>JACCDQ011612601.1_pt1 | contig 17896 bp, 21 predicted proteins | sample 7446031 | NCBI WGS metagenome assembly JACCDQ01 (sample SAMN15323442, study PRJNA562643) | freshwater metagenome | isolation source: river surface water | place: USA:Blue River Watershed | collected 2017-08-17
ACGAGGCGAACATCGCTGCGGTACGCGGGAAGGTCAGCGCCCTCACCCGCCGCTTCCCGGTCTACGGCTGAAGCCGCGGCCGCGTTAAGCAGCGCACCGGAGCCCCGAGATGAAGTGTCCCTTCTGCGGCAACGTCGAGACCCAGGTGGTCGAGACCCGCGTGGCCGAGGACGGCCTCTTCATCCGCCGGCGCCGCCAGTGCGCGCACTGCGAGAAACGCTTCACCACCTACGAGCGCCCGGACGTTTCCTTCCCCACCGTGGTGAAGAAGGACGGCCGGCGCATCGAGTACGACCGCAGCAAGCTCATGGGCTCCATGACGCTGGCCCTGCGCAAGCGTCCGGTGAGCACTGAGCAGGTCGACTCGGCCCTCGAGCGCATCGAGGAAAAGCTCCTGAACCTGGGCGCCCGCGAGGTGCCCTCCACCCGCATCGGCGAACTGGTCATGCGCGAACTGAAGAAGCTGGACAAGGTGGCCTACATCCGCTTTGCCAGCGTCTACCGCAGCTTCGAGGACATCGACGAGTTCCGCACCCTGGTGGAGGAAGTGCGGCGCTGAGCGTGCAGGGGCGTCCCCTTGCCGGCTCAACGCCAGCAATCCTCCACGGTCACCTGGCCGCCTGACCCGGTCGCATTGGCCGCTGTGCGCAGGCCCTGATCATTCAGCCCCAAGGCGCCGCAGGCGTCGGACAGTAGCGGCGTCGCCTTCAACTGGTAGCCCGCTGGCGTGACGCTCTCGAGAGCCAGCGTGTGGTGCGCCTGCCCGGCGGCGGCGCCCTGTGGGACGGACGCCATTTGCGCCGGCAGGCTCGCCCCGTCATAAGACCCCTTCGCGCCGTAGTAGCGCTCCATGAAATGGCTGGCTTCCAACAAGGCCGCCCTCGCCTCTGCCCGACGGGCGCGCTCCACATGGCGCGTGTAGCCGGGATAGGCGATCGCGGCCAGCAGCCCGACGATGGCCAGTGCAATCATCAATTCGATCAGGGAGAAGCCCCGCGGACGGACGCTCGGCAACACGGGTGAGGACATCAGGACTTCCTTCAGAACGGGGGTTGCAGGATGCGGCGCCAGACCCGATCGCGCAGGGTCTGGTTTTCATTGACACAGGCTCCGACCGAGCCGGACACGCTGGCCAGCTGGACCTGGCCCCCGCAGGTCCATGAAGGGGCTGCACCCGCCCCGGGCGCGGCGCCCGCGTCCGGGTCCACCTTGCGGGGAGAGGCCGCGACCGAGGGGAGGGTCAGCACGGCATCCGCGCCATCGGACTGGGTCGCATAGCCCACCACCTGGGCCACGTCACTGGAGTTGATGACCCCGTCCGAATTGGTGTCCAGCAGGGGCCGCTTCGGGGGCAGCCCCGATTCAAGGGGCAGCAGCAGGTTGATGCCTGAGCCGGTCGCGGTCTCCAGGCAGTTGTCGGTCGTGTGGCTCGGGGCCTCGGCCGCAATCAGGACCAGATCGCTCTGCTGGGTGACGGACTGGATCGGCTGCAGCATGCGCAAGCCCGCCGGCACACCGTTGCCCTCGAGGGCCAGTCGCCAGCCCCGTTGGGCCTGCGTGTCGATGGCATCCCCGCTCACGGTGAACAAGGTGTTGCCGCCCGATCCGTTCGGCGCCTCGTACTTGGCCAGTTTCCGCTCGGCCAGCTGGCTCGGATCCAGCGGCAAGGCCAGGCTTTCGTCGGGCTTGTCCTCCACCACATACACCGCCTGCACGGTCGAATCCGCCACGTCGGCATCGGTGATCAGTCGGCCGGTGCCGACCATGATCCACTGGCTCGTGCCCTTGGTCTCCACCACGGGCGCCTGGATGATGGGCTGGCCATCCGCGGTCTTGAACAAGGGCTTCCCCGACAGGCCGACGACGAAATGCGAAACGGCCTGGGGGTCGAAGTCCAGCCGCCAGAGGCGCCCGGACAAGTCCCCGGCGTAGATGCTGGTCACGCGGCCCTGGGAATCCGTGACCAGGGCCACGCCGCCCAGGCCATGGGACGCCCCCTCGTCCGGCAGGTCGAGGGTATGGACCACCCCCCCTTCGAGTTCCACGACGAAGAGGGTGGCATGGTCGGCCCGGCTTCCGTAGCCGTTGCCGAAAAGCGCCACCCACTTCCCGTTGGGCAACATGCCCGCGGCCAGGGGCGCGGTCACATGGCCGAGCTGGGTCTCCGTCGCTCCCGACAGGTCCCAGCGCGGGCTCGCGGCGCCCAGCGAGAGCGGGTCGGTGATGTCGATGGCGAACACCGCCGAGGGCCCGGCGCCGGTGGAGCCCAGCAGGTAATTGCGCCAGATGGCTGGTCCACCGCCCGGCGGGCTCACATGCACGTCCACTTCCCGCAGCGGACCATCCACGAAGTAGCGATGGCGTTCCGGCCCCTCGTTGTAGTTGAGGTCACGCAGGGCTTCGAGCTGGCCGGCGACCGCGCGCGGGAGGTAACCGAAGATCTCTGTGCCGGCCGGGGTTCCGTCGGTGCCCGGGGCGTCCCGGAAGGCGTGCAGCATGCCGTCATTGCCACCGAGGTAGACGACGCGTGGCCGGGACGCCTTGATGTCACGCAGGTAGACGCCGTACTCGTTCCCCAGGACGGGCAGGCGCCGAAGCGACGCATCCTCCGATGCGCCGGCAACCAGGGGAGTGCTGTTGATGAAATCGCCGAGCAGGCCGCCGCGCACCCGCCAGCCGCCGTCTTCCTCCAGGGCGCGGCTACCGCGGATGTAGTCGACCAGGGTGGCGTTGGCCTGCGGACCCATGGCCGTCTGCAAGGGCGCGCTGAGCTGCGTCCATTCGAAGGGGACGGCGCCGGCGGGGCTGCGCCCTTGATCCCAGATGTAGAGGCGCCGCTTGTCCCAGGGCGGAAGTGCGGCCTCGGCCCGCCACTTCGGCGCTCCGGTGATCCCGTTTCGGTCCAGGGGCACCGCCAGGAGATCCCCGCTCCAGTCGCTGGGCCGGTAGGTCGGCAGGTACTTCACGAAGTCATTGGCATCGGCCGTTGCGGCGGCGACACCGCCCTGGACGTTTCCGTTCGGCGCCATGGAGGCAAGGGTCTGCCGCAAGGCCTGCTGCAGGGAGGTCGGGTTGCTGGCGCTGAAGTACTGACCGTGGCTGTTGAGCGCGGCATGCCAGAGGTCATCGATCTTGTTCTCGGACCAGGCCTTGGTCCCTGCCTGCAAGGCCGGCAGGTCGGCGGACGGGTCGAGCGTCCCGATCACGCCCAGTCCCACGATGAAGTGGCTGAGCGACTGCCATCGGGCTTCGTTGCCGGGAATCGGCTTGACCCGGTCGGGCAGGTCCGGCCGCAGGTCCCGGGCCCAGTAGTACATGGCGTAGTCCGCAAGCTGGTCGACCCATCCGTCGCTGTAGGGCGGCGCGGGCGTGTAGTGCCAGCTGCCGGCAGGCGGCGTCACCGCAGGCGCATCCCCATCCACATTGCCGACGGAGTCGAGGACGACGAAGGGGTCCCGCTGATCGGGCGGGACCGCGGAGAGATCGACCGGCTCACTCCACATGCCATCGGTGATGATCAGGTGGTAGGCCCTGCGGCAGCCGAGCTGCTCGGCCGTTGAGTCCGTGCCCGGGGTCTCGCCCCAGGGGCCCCGGCTATCTGCCTGGGAGAAGTATTTCCCGACCTCCTGCACGGCCTCACGCAAGGGCGTAGCCGAGGGTGCGTTGAGGCCGTAGAGCCAGGTGAGGTACTGCTGCCGGCGGGCCAGGTCGAAATCCCGGACACCCGAGGCGATCATGCCGAACTTGCCCAGGCCGTCCACATCGGTCCGTGGCTGGCCCAGCCGCCCGTAGCCCACACGGACGCGGTTGGGCAACTGGGCCATCACTTCGCCCAGCACGGCCTTCGCGAGCAGCAGCCGGCTGCGGTAGTAGACGAACCAGTTCGCGAAGTTCTGCTGCTCCTCCGCCTGGCTGCAGGGATCAACCGCGCAGTCGCTGCGGCCCGGGCCCCGGGCGACGCTCGTGGAATTGTTGGTGTCGAACTCTTCGAAATTGCGCGAGTCGCTGGGATCGAGCACCTGGCCGTTCTGGCGCTTCAGGCGGTAGTACAGGCCCGGCACGTAACTGCGCCGGGTGGTGGTGAACGAGCACACCATCGGGGTCCCGGTGCACCAGCGGGCGTCCGCATCAGGAACCGTGTCCCGGAGGTTGACCGTCTTGCCCGCAGGCGCCATCGGATCGAGCAGGGCGGCGGAGATCGACGCATTCGGGAACCGGGAGCCATCGGCCTGGAGCCAGGGCCGGTAACGGATCTCCGGGTTGTAGTAGATCGGGTTGGTGTCTGGAGAGCGCATGAAACGCTGCGGCCAGTCGAGGGAGCCGGCTTCCGCAGCGATGGTGAAAATCCCCGTGTCCTTGTGGGCGAACTTGACGGCGCCGGTTGCCGAGGTGACCGGCGAGCGGACACGGAAGGCCCCCACGCTGAAGTCGGTGTCGGTGTCCGGCAGGTGCCGCAGGAGCATCGACGACGAATCGTCGAGCGTCACCATCAGATTGGGCTTGACGGGCGGCAGCACCTTGTTGAGCAGAGGCCACTGGGCGGGTGATGCGGGTGATGCGGGTGCCGCGGGGTTCGCCGGTGCCTGTGGCTGCGCCGATGTCTGGGACAGGACCGGCACCGGCAACGCCAGCAGGAGCCAGAACCCCTGGACTGCGAGCAGGCGCCAGGCGATAGAGGGCTTCACCAGACGGACCATGGTTCGCCTCACTCGAAGTACAGGAAGGACTGCAGCCACACCGTGCTGCCTGAAACGATCCGGGACTGGGCCGCATCGAACCCGTAGCCGGGGCTGAAGCCGCGGGCCGTGACCACGAAGGCGACCTGGCCGCCGGAGGTCGACATTCGTTCGACCAGACATTGCGGCGGTGAGGCATCGGGCGTCGTGCCGGCAGGCAGGATGTAGTGCACCGCCTGGCCCGCCAGTGTCGAGCCGGTCTCCCACGAAGCTGGGTCATTCCATCGCAACTGGTCGGCGGGCACCGCGGTCAGGGTGTTCGCCCCGACGAACTCTGCCTGGCGCTTGTCGGGGAGCTTGCCGAGTTCCTCCTCGCAGGTCCGCAAGGCGTTCTCCGCCGATTGCTGCGCAAGCGCATCCAGCCGAAGCGATGTGCCAATCTTCTGCGTCGTCACACTCTGGCGCATGGCCACCCCCGCAATCACGCCGATGACCACCAGCAGGATCATCACGACGATCAGCGCGAAGCCCCCCGCCTGTCGGCGAGAAAGACCGGCATGGAGCGGCTGCCTGCCCCGCCTCACATCGGCCCCCGATTGCGCAGCCCGATCGTGGTCACGAAGGCGCGCCGCATGAAGCGATCACTGCTGGACTTCTCGTCGCCCACGCAATCCCGGTACTTGAGCGTCTCGGTCTCATCGCTCGACAGCACCTCGCTGGCGCTGCGCATCAGCAAGCAAACGCGCACGGTCACGACGTCGGCCCATTGCGGTCCTGCGATCGCGGAGGCGTCCACATAGCGCACGGGCCGCCGGGTGGCCGGGTCGCCCGCCACCCAGCCCGAGGAGAGACCGTATCGGATCGTGAGTTGCTCGACATAGGGAACCATGCCGTCCTGAGCCGACCTGGAACTGGCGCAGTACAGGTAGGGCGTCTTTGTTCCGCTCTTCAGGTCGACGAAGTAGCGGTGGGAGACCGCAATGCGGGTCTGTGCCGTCGACTTGCCCGACTGCGGCGTCTGGCCCTGCGCCATCAGGGCGGCCCCCAGGCAGTCGGCCAGCTCCTCGCCGGCCGTCAGGAGGGCGCTGTCCCGGCTGGCCTCGAAACTGATCTCGATGGCGTCGCTCAGCGACCCTGCCGTCGAGCAGGTGCCCAGGCCCACGTCGGCACTCGGATCGGTGAAAAGACGGTTGCAGCCAAAGATGGGCCGAGCGGTCACGTTGGCATTGACGGGCTCGAAGCGTGAGCCGCTCACCACATCCGGATGCACATAGCCCGCCGCCAGGATGTCTCGCCGCAGGAGGGAGAAGCCCATCTGGGCGCCCTCGGCCATGGCACTGAAGGCCCTCTGCTGCTGGCTGCCGAGGACGGTGCCCGAGTAGGTCACGAACACCCCCCACACGACCACGAAGCCCAGGAGGAGCGCGACCATCAGCTCGACCACCGAGAAACCCCGGGCAGGGGCGCGAACCGCCTTCATCGCCGCCCCCTCCAGCGCAGGCAGCGCACGGTGACGTCGTCATCGACCTGGAGCTCCGACGGGCATTCGCCGGCGGAGCGCAGGGCGGCGTCGGGATCGGCGGGGCGAGGCTCACGCCAGGCCAGCCAGAGGTCCAGGGTCTTGAGTTCGGTATCAGAACTGTCGCGCCGTGCCAGGAGTGCGCTTTGCGGGCCCATCAGATTGCGGACCAGCTTTCTGACCTCGATCAGGTCGAAGGCCCCCATCTCCGGGACCGAGCAGACCACACCGGCCCCCTCGCAGCTCTTGCCCGGAGCCGGCGGCGTCTGGCCCGCCTGCGTCGCAAAGGGCTGGGTGAACACGTAGTGATCGAGGTCCGAGGGGACCAGGGTGTTGGCCCGCATCCGCTCGAGGAATTCCTCGGCCACCATCTGGGCCTGGACCCTGCGAAGGGACAGCTGGGTATGGCGCAAGGCCCTCGCCTGCAGCGAGGCCAGGGCCATCAGGCCCACGCTGGCCACGACCAGGGCCACGAGGACTTCCAGGAGGGTGACGCCCCTGGCAGGACGGCGTCTCATGAGCATGCCGTGGCTCCGGATTGACGCAGCTCCTGGGTCCCCGTCGACGAAATGCACAGCAGGCGCTTGGCGCTGGTGTCGGCGGCAGGCACCAGGACGATGTTGCCGCTGGTACCGATGCCGACACCGGTGGGCCCGAATTTGAACTGTTTCTGGGAGAGGCCCAGATGGACCTCGAGCGAGGAGATCCCTGGCAGGGGCCCTTGCACGCGAATGGGGAATTGGGTCGGCGTCGACCCGGTCTTGGCCGGGACCTGTTCGAGCAGCAGCCAGCCCTTCTGCCAGTCATCCTTGCCGGCGCAGGCCGCGCCGTCGTCCGTAGGACAAATGATGACAGAATGACCTCTGCGAATCGCCTCGGCGCGTGCCAGCGAGAAGTCACTGGTCAAAAGGGCCAGCGCAGCGTCGACGGCGCGTCGCGCCTGCAGGCTCTTGGCCATCGGCACAGACAGGGACATCAGGACCGCGACCAGGGCCATGGCGATCAGGACCTCGACCAGGCTCACGCCCTCGTGGGAAGGCCGTGGCCGGTGCCGAGTCCGCCGGGGTTCACCGCTTCGAAGGAGCCTCTCCCGGGTCGACATGCGCCGCAATTTCATACTTATTGATTACACACTGGAAGTGTTCGCCACCACCGCCTGCAGACAGCCATTCGCCAGCCCGAGGGGGCTGCGTTCATGAGCACCGCCGACCCGAGCGGCATGGCGCTGCCAGCGCCCATGGCCCGCGCGCTCGCGCTGGCGCGCGAGTCGCTGTTCATCTCCAGCCCCAACCCGCACGTGGGCTGCGTGATCACCGGAGCCGACGGCCAGGTGCTCGGCGAAGGCTTCACCCAGCAGGCCGGCGGCCCGCATGCCGAAGTGATGGCGCTGCGCGACGCCCAGGCGCGCGGCCAGGATGTCCGGGGCGCGACCGCCTGGGTGACGCTGGAGCCCTGCTCCCACACCGGCCGCACCGGTCCCTGCTGCGACGCGCTGGCGGCGGCGGGCATCGGCAAGGTGGTCGCGGCCATCGAGGACCCCAACCCCAAGGTGGCTGGCCAGGGCCTGGCGCGCCTGGCCGCCGCCGGCATCGCGGTGGAGGTCGGCCCGGGGGCCGAGGCCTCGCGCGAGCTCAACATCGGTTTCTTCCAGCGCATGACCCGGGGCCTGCCCTGGGTCCGGCTCAAGATCGCCGCCTCCCTGGACGGCACCACCGCCCTCGCCAACGGCGCCAGCCAGTGGATCACCGGCGAGGCCGCACGGGCCGACGGCCATGCCTGGCGGGCCCGGGCCTGCGCCATCCTCACCGGCTCGGGCACGGTGCAGGATGACGACCCGCGCCTGGACGTGCGCGGCATCGACACCCCGCGCCAGCCCACCCTGGTGGTGGCCGACAGCCGGCTCGCCCTGGCTCCGCAGGCCCGCCTGTTCCAGCCCAAGCGCCCGGTCTGGGTCTACACCGCGGTCACCGACACCGCCCGCCATGCCGACCTGGCCGCGCGCGGCGCCCAGGTCACCGCCCTGCCCGATGCCCAGGGCAAGGTGCATCTGGAGGCCATGCTGCGCGACCTGGCCCGGCGCGAGGTGAACGAACTGCACGTGGAGGCCGGCCACCGGCTGCACGGCGCCCTGCTGCGGGCGGGCCTGGCCGACGAACTGCTGGTCTACCTGGCGCCGCGCCTTCTGGGGCCGGGCCGGGGCATGGCCGCCCTGGGGCCGCTGCAGGCCCTGGCCGAGGGCGTCGAGCTCGAATTCGGGCCGGCCGAGGCGGTCGGGACCGACCTGCGCCTGCTGGCGCGGGTGAAGCGGGCCGCCTGAAGCCCCCCCCTGAAACCCAGCTTTACGACTGCGGCCGGGCCAGGGCCCGAATCCCTGCGAAAATAGCGGGATGTTCACCGGCATCATCACCGGCGTGGGGCGCATCGCCGCCGTCCACGACCTCGGAAGCTCTTTGCAGCACGGCAAGCGTCTCACCCTGGAGGCTCCGGCCGGCTACCTGGAGGATGTCGGCCTGGGAGACAGCATCGCCATCAACGGCGCCTGCATGACGGTCACCACCCTGGACCTGCCCGCCTCCCGCTTCACCATCGACATCTCGGCCGAGTCCCTGGCCCGCACCGCGGGCCTGGCCGCCACCGGACCGGTCAACCTCGAAAAAGCCCTGCGCGCCCACGACCGCCTCGGCGGCCACATCGTCTCCGGCCACGTGGACGGCATCGGCCACGTGAAAAGCTTCGGGTCGGTGGGCGAGAGCCGCGAGCTGCGCATCCTGGCGCCCGCCAGCCTGGGCAAGTACCTCGCCTACAAGGGCTCGATCACCGTCAACGGGGTGAGCCTGACCGTCAACGCCGTCGCCGACAGCGCCGAGGGCTGCGAGGTGTCGATCAACCTCATTCCGCACACGGTGGAAAACACCGCCCTGCGCGTGCTGGCTGCCGGCAGCCCGGTCAACCTCGAGATCGACCTCATCGCCCGCTACGTCGAGCGCATGCTGGCCGGGACCAGCACCCAGAACGCCACCTGACGGTGGCGTCCCTCCTGACATCCGAACGCGGCCGCTGAACGCGCCCCACGAAAAGAACAACCATGAACGCACCCCAAGCCTCCCTCTCCAAGCTCCAGCCCGTGGCCATCTCGCCGGTCGAGGACATCGTCGCCGACCTCCAGGCCGGACGCATGGTCATCCTCGTCGACGAGGAGGACCGCGAGAACGAGGGCGACCTGGTCATGGCGGCCGACCATGTCACCGCCGACGGCATCAACTTCATGGCGAAGTACGGCCGCGGCCTGATCTGCCTGACCCTCACCCGCCCCCTGTGCGAGCGCCTGCAGCTGCCGCCGATGGTGGCCCGCAACGGCACCAAGACCGGCACCGCGTTCACCGTCTCCATCGAGGCGGCCGAGGGCGTGACCACCGGCATCTCCGCCGCTGACCGCGCCCGCACCGTGCAGGCCGCCGTCGCCCCGGGCGCCAAGGCCGCCGATCTGGTGCAGCCGGGCCACATCTTCCCGCTGCAGGCGGTGGACGGCGGCGTCCTCATGCGCGCCGGCCACACCGAGGCCGGCTGCGACCTGGCCGCCATGGCCGGCCTCACCCCCGCCTCGGTCATCTGCGAGATCATGAAGGACGACGGCACCATGGCCCGCCTGCCGGACCTGCAGCTGTTCGCCGCCGAGCACGGCCTCAAGATCGGCACCATCGTCGACCTGATCGAGTACCGCAGCCGCAACGACAGCCTGGTCGAAAAAGTGGGCGAGCGCGCGCTGCACACCGCCTGGGGCGAGTTCACCGCCATCGCCTTCCGCGACAAGCCGAGCCAGGGCCTGCACCTGGCCCTGGTGCGTGGCAGCTGGCAGCCGCAGGACACGGTGCCGGTGCGGGTGCACGAGCCCCTCTCGGTGCTCGACGCGCTCGAGACCGGCCGCGCCATGCACTCCTGGGCGCTGGACCAGGCCCTCGCCCACATCGCCCGCGAGGGCAAGGGCGTGGCCGTCCTCCTCAACGCCGGCGAGTCCGCGCAGCAGCTGCTCGAACAGTTCGAGGGCAAGGCCCGCGCCTCGCAGGCCCCCGAGCGTGGCCGCATGGACCTGCGCACCTACGGCGTCGGCGCCCAGGTGCTGCGCGCCTGCGGCGTGCAGCGCATGACCGTCATGGGCTCGCCCCGCCCCATGCCCAGCATGGGCGGCTGGGGCCTGGAGGTGGCCGGCTACCTCACCCCCTCGCAGGCCGGCTGATCCCGCCGCCTTCGCGAACCCGCGAACCCACCGAACACAAGACACAAGGAACATCCCCATGCAAGGCGCAGACAAGGGCCAGGCCGCCACCCTCGATGGCAAGGGCCTGCGCATCGCCATCGTGCAGGCGCGCTTCAACCAGGGCATCACCGACACCCTGGCCCACTCCTGCAAGGAAGAACTCGTCCGCCTGGGCGTGGCCGCTGGCGACATCGACCACCACTACGTGCCCGGCGCGCTGGAAATCCCGCTGGCGCTGCAGGCCCTGGCCGAGCGCGGTGAGCACCACGCCCTGGTCGCCCTGGGCTGCGTGATCCGCGGCGAGACCTACCACTTCGAGCTGGTGGCCAACGAGTCGGCCGCCGGCGTCACCCGCGTCGGCCTGGACTACCGCCTGCCGATCGCCAACGTGATCCTCACCACCGAGAACCTGGCCCAGGCCCTGGCCCGCCAGGTCGAGAAGGGCGTGGACGCCGCCCAGGTCGTGGTCGAAATGGCCCAGCTCCTGCGAGGCCTGAAGAAATGAGCGACCTCCACGACGACACCGCGGACGGCGCGGCCGGCTCCGACGCCAAGGCCGCCGCCTCGCACAAGAAGGCCGCCAGCAAGTCGGCCCGCACCCGCGCGCGCGAGTTCGCGCTGCAGGCCCTCTACCAGGTGACGGTCGGCAAGAACACCGCCGAGGACGCCGACACCTTCACCCGCGGCCTCGCGGGCTTCCACAAGGCCGACTCGGCCCACTACGACGCCCTGGTGCACGGCTGCGCCTGCGAGTCCGCCGAGCTCGACGCCCTGGTGGCTCCGCGCCTGGACCGGCCGCTGGCCGAGATCTCCCCGATCGAGCGGGCCATCATGTGGATCGGCGCCTACGAGTTCCGCCATGCGATGGACGTGCCCTGGCGCGTCGTCATCAACGAGTGCGTGGAGCTGGCCAAGTCCTTCGGCGGCACCGACGGCCACAAGTACGTCAACGCCGTCCTGAACGGCATGGCGCCCCAGCTGCGCCCGCACGAAGTCGACGCCGACCGCGCCGCCGGCAAGACCCGGGGCTGAGCCGGACAGAGCCGCCATGCGCATCGCCCAACGCGCCGAACGGATCGAACCCTTCTACGTGATGGAGGTGGCCAAGGCGGCCACCGAGCTCGCGCCCGAGCTGGCCCGCCAGGGCCGGCCCATGGTCTTCCTGAACATCGGCGAGCCGGACTTCGGCGCCACGCCCCTGGTGCAGGCTGCCGCCGAGCGCGCCATCCGCGAAGGGCGCACCCAGTACACCCAGGCCACCGGCCTGCCTGAACTGCGCGAGCGCATCAGCCAGTGGTACGGCCAGCGCTTCGGCCTGGACGTGCCCGCGCGTCGCATCGTGGTCACCGCCGGCGCCTCGGCCGCCCTCCAGCTCGCCTGCCTGGCCCTGGTGGAGGAAGGCGACGAGGTGCTGATGCCCGACCCGAGCTACCCCTGCAACCGCCAGTTCGTGAACGCGGCCGAGGGCCGGGCGGTGCTGCTGCCCACCACCGCGGAAAGCCGCTTCCAGCTCTCACCCGCGCAGGTGCGCGCGCACTGGGGGCCGAAGACGCGCGGCGTGCTGCTCGCCTCGCCCTCCAACCCCACCGGCACCTCGATCACGCCGCAGGCCTTGGCGGAGATCCACGCCGAGGTGCGGGCGCGCGGCGGCATCACACTGCTCGACGAGATCTACCTGGGCCTGTCCTACGACGAGGCCTTCGGCCAGTCCGGCCTCGCGCTCGGCGAGGACGTGGTCAGCGTGAACAGCTTCTCCAAGTACTTCTGCATGACCGGCTGGCGACTGGGCTGGCTGGTGCTGCCCGAGGCCCTGGTGCCGGTGCTGGAGCGCCTGGCGCAGAACCTCTTCATCTGCCCCAGCACCATCGCCCAGCATGCGGCCCTGGCCTGCTTCGAGCCCGAGAGCATCGCCGAATACGAGCGCCGGCGCGCCGAGTTCAAGGCCCGCCGCGACTGGTTCATTCCCCAGCTCGCGCAGGTGGGCCTGCCGGTGCCGGTGTTGCCCGACGGCGCCTTCTACGCCTGGGCCGACTGCAGCGCCTGGTGCGAGCGCCTGGGCCTCGCCGGAAGCTGGGAGCTGGCCTTCGACCTGATGCGCCGCTGCGGCCTCGCGGTGACGCCGGGGCGCGACTTCGGCAGCGCCGACACAGCGCGCTTCATCCGCTTTTCCACCGCCAGCAGCATGGCGCAGCTGCAGGAGGCGATCGCCCGCCTGCGCCAGGCCTGGACAGAGTTGGGCGGCCAGCCCGGAACGGCGGCATGAGCTTCGAGTTTCCGGTCCGCGTCTACTGGGAAGACACCGATGCCGGCGGCATCGTGTTCTACGCCAACTACCTCAAGTTCTTCGAGCGCGCCCGCACCGAGTGGCTGCGGTCCCTGGGCCTGGCCCAGTCCGCACTGCGCGAGGAAACCGGCGGCATGTTCGTGGTGAGCGAGACGCAGGTGCGCTCCCTGCAGCCCGCGCGCCTGGACGACCAGCTGCGCGTCACCGCCCGCCTGGAGGAATCCGGCCGCGCCTCGCTGGCCATCCTGCAGCAGGCCTTCGCCGAGGACGGCCGCCTGCTGGCCGAGGGCCGCATCCGCATCGGGTGGGTCGACGCCGCCAGCCTGCGGCCCGCCCGCATCCCGCCCGCCGTGCTGCAGGCTCTGCAACAATGAAGCCATGAACCAAGACATGTCCATCGTCCGGCTGGTGCTGGACGCGAGCCTCGTGGTGCAGCTGGTGATGGCGCTGCTGGTCGGCGTCTCCATCGCCAGCTGGGCGGCCATCTTCCGCAAGATCTTCGCGCTGCGCCGGGTCAAGTCGCTCAATGAGGACTTCGAGCGCGACTTCTGGTCGGGCACCACCCTCAACGACCTCTACGCCGCTGCGGCGCAGAACGCCCGCAACGCCGGCCCGATGGAGCGCATCTTCGCCTCGGGCATGCGCGAGTTCCAGAAGCTGCGCGAGCGCCGCATCCAGGACCCGGGCGTGCTGCTCGATGGCGCCCGCCGCGCCATGCGCGCCAGCTACCAGCGCGAGATGGACACGGTCGAGAGCCAGCTCTCGCTGCTGGCCACCGCCGGCTCGGTCTCGCCCTATGTGGGCCTGTTCGGCACGGTGTGGGGCATCATGCACGCCTTCACTGGCCTCGCCAGCCTGCAGCAGGTGACGCTGGCCACGGTGGCCCCCGGCATCGCCGAGGCCCTGGTGGCCACCGCCATCGGCCTGTTCGCCGCCATCCCGGCGGTGACCGCCTACAACCGCTTCGCCCGCGACATCGACCGGGTGTCCATCCAGCTGGAGACCTTCATCGAGGAGTTCTCCAACATCCTGCAGCGCAACGTGGGCGCACCCGCGCCGGCGCACGCCGCACCAGGACGCTGAAGGCCATGCCGGGCGTCGTCCACCGCGGCCGCGGCCGCCGCACGATCAACGAGATCAACATGGTCCCGTTCATCGACGTGATGCTGGTGCTGCTGATCATCTTCATGGTGACCGCGCCCCTCATCACGCCCAGCCTGATCGACCTGCCCAGCGTCGGCAAGGCCAACCGCCAGCCCGACACCAAGCTGGAGGTGGTGATCAACAAGGACGAGTCGCTCGAGCTGCGCGCCTCCACCGCCGCCGGCCCCGGCGCCGCGGCCCAGCGCCTGGCCCTGGGTGACCTGGCGGCCCGCGTGCTGCAGGCCCAGGACGGCCAGGCCGCCGGCAGCGTGGCCGTCGTCATCAGCGCCGACCGCAGCGTGAAGTACGAGTCGGTGGTCAAGGTGATGGACACCCTGCAGCGCGCCGGCGTGCAGCGGGTGGGCCTGTCGGTGCAGCTGGCGCCCTGAGCGGCCGGCCGCCCCTTTCACGCACCGCGCCCACCGGAACCCGCCATGCCCCTGCAGGCCGCCGCCGAACGACTGGAGTTCACGCCGCCGCCCGAGCCGCGCCCGCTGGCGGCCATGGGCCTGGCGCTGCTGGCGCACCTGCTGCTCGTGGGCGCGCTGGGCTGGGGCATCACCTGGAACAAGGACCGCGAGGTGACCGCCGAGGCCGAGATCTGGTCTGCCAACGTGCAGCTGGCGGCGCCAGCCCTGGTCGAGACGCCCCCTCCTCCGCCGCCCGCGCCCGCGCCGCCTCCGCCACCCGCTCCCATCCCGGTGGTGGCGCCGCCCGCCCCGCCTCCGCCCCAGGTGAAGGACGCGGCCATCGCGCTCGAGCGCGAGAAGGAGCAGCGCCGCAAGCAGGAAGAGAAAGAGCGCAAGGCCCAGGACAAGGCGAAGAAGGAGCGCGCCGAGAAAGAGGCGCGTGAAGCGGCCGAGAAGAAGGCTGCGGAGAAAAAGGCCGCTGACAAGCAGGCCGCCGAGCGGGCCGAACAGAAGCTCGCCGAGAAGAAAGCCGCCGACAAGAAGGCGGCGGAGAAGGCCGAGAAAGACCGCCGCACCCGCGAAGAGGCCGAGGCCCGGCGCACCGCGCAGCTGCGCGAAGAGAACCTCAAGCGCATGCAGGGCTTGGCAGGCGCCACCGGCGCGCCCACGGCCACCGGCAACGCGCTCAAGTCCTCCGGCCCCAGCCCGAGCTACGCCGGGCGCATCCAGGCCAAGGTCAAGCCCAACATCGTGTTCACCGAGGAAGTGCCGGGCAATCCGGAAGCCGAGGTCGAAGTGCGCATGGCCTCCGACGGCACCATCACCAGCCGCAAGATCACCAAGTCCAGCGGCGTGAAGAGCTGGGACGACGCGGTGCTGCGTGCCCTGGACCGCACCGAGGTGCTGCCCAAGGACGTGGACGGCCGGGTCATCAGCCCGCTGATCATCACCTTCAAGCCGAAGTGAGCGGGCTGGCGCCGCCGGCACAGCTCTGCGGCGCCAGGTAAAAAAGGCCGCCTCGACCGGACGGGGCCTCGCATACTGTCTGCCCGCGCCTCTTTCCCGGGCATGGAGGCGCCTGAACCCGACGCGTGCTTCCATGTCGCTCTCAGCCTTCATCCGTCAGGAGGTCGACGCCATCGTCGACGCCTGGGCCGACTTCGCCCGCAGCCAGGTGCCGGCAGCGAACGCCCTGGGCGCCCGCCAGTTGCAGGACCATGCGCGCGTCCTGCTCCTGAGCATCGCCAACGACATCGAGGCCGAGCAGAGCGGCACCCAGCAACAGGCCAAGTCACGCGGCGAGCTGCCGGGCCATGCGCCCGATGTCACCGAGGCCGCGCGCGAGCATGCCCAGCACCGCTTCAACGAGGGCTTCAGCCTGGTGGAGATGGTGGCGGAGTACCGGGCGCTGCGGGCCAGCGTGCAGCGGCTGTGGGCCCAGCAGCGGCCGCAGGAGGTGCCGGCAGGCGCCATCCAGCTCGTGCGCTTCAACGAGGCCATGGACCAGGGCCTGACCGAGTCCATCGACCGCTTCTCGCAGCGGCTGGAGGAGTCCCGTGAGCTGATCCTGGCGGTGCTCGGGCACGACCTGCGCAATCCGCTGGGCGCGGTGCAGGGGTCGGCCCAGCTGCTGGCCCTGAGCGGCAACCTCGACAGCCAGCAGGCCCAGTCGGTGGAGCGCATCCTGCGCAGCACGCGGCGGATCCAGGGCCTGGTCGACGCCTTGCTGGACTTCACCCGCGCCCGGCTCGGCCAGGGACTCAACCTCGAGCGGTCACCGGGTGACCTGGGTGCCTTGTGCCGGACGGTGGTCGACGAGCTCCAGGCCTTCCACCCCCAAAGCCGCCTGCAGCTGCATTGCGCCGGCGACCTGCGGGGCGAGTGGGACCTGCCGCGCATCGGGCAGCTGCTGTCCAACCTGGTGGGCAATGCGGTGCAGCACGGCACGCCCCAGCAGGCCGTGACCATCCATGCCAGCGCCGAGCCGGGCGCCGTCCGGGTCTCGGTGCACAACGGGGGCGCGCCGATTCCGGACGCGGTGCGGGATCAGCTGTTCGAGCCGCTCAAGCCCGCCTCGCTCCAGGCGGGCAAGCAGGACTCGGGCGCTTCCGGCCTGGGGCTGGGCCTGTACATCGCCCGCCAGATCGCGGTAGCCCACGGCGGATCGATCGAGGTCGACTCCACCGATTGGGCGGGAACGACGTTCACCGTCCGCCTGCCCACCCACGGCGGCTGAAGGCCGCCGCCGCCTTCAGCGGAAGGTGCGGCGCACCGGCGGCTTGAAGCCCGGCGCGCGCGGCTCGAGGTGGCGGAAGGTGATGCGGCCCTTGTTCAGGTCGTAGGGCGACAGCTCGAGCGAGACCTTGTCGCCGGCGAGGATGCGGATGCGGTTCTTCTTGAGCTTGCCGCCGCCGTAGGCGATCAGGCCGTGCCCGTTGTCCAGCTTGACGCGGTAGCGGCCGTCGGGGAGGACTTCCTCCACCACGCCGTTCATTTCGATCAGTTCTTCCTTGGCCATGGGTTTCCTTGTGTGAGTCGGGACATCAGGTCCGCACGGACGCGACCTCGGCGCGGCCCTCGCGGATCGCATAGGCGATCGCACGGGCGTGGCTGGGGAAGCGGCGGGTGAAGCGGAACACCTTGTCGTGGGTACCGGTGCCGCTGCCGCGGCGGATGGAGACCGAGGGCGCGAAGTCACCGGTGTCGGTGGCGCGGGCGCTCGGGGTGACGAGAAAGCTGCCGATGGAAAACGACAGCGCGTGATGGGGAGACATGCAATTGCCCCTGGCCTTGTCGCCAGGAGTCCGGAAAAGAGAAATGGGCCTCCGCCGCCGCGGCCAGCAGGCCGCCAGGGGACGGGGTGAACGGAAAAGCCTCACCGGAGTGAGACGAGGGGCTCGCCGAAGGGCAGTGTGACGATCGGGCGGGGCCCGTATGGAGGGCGACGCGGCGGTCTGGAGGGAGCCTGTGGGTAGGCTCGAGACCTGTCAAACAGGACGCCGGCGCAGGAGAGCAAGGCGCGAGACGTACCAGGAGTGTAACCGGTTCGACTGCGCACGTGGCCGAACCGGCTGCCGTTCAGATGCGAGGCCGCTCAGCCGCCGCCTCGCTTCGACGCCGCGAGGTACACCGCCTCATGATCCCGCCGGCCCACAGCAATGACGAGGACGACGAGCTGCCGGTCGATCACCTCGTACACAAGACGGTAGCCCACGTCCCGCAACTTGATCTTGTAGGTGTTCTGGAGGTTCCCCTGCAACCGGGCCGAGGGGACATGAGGCCCCTGCAGACGCTTGGCCAGTTGCTTCTTGAACAGGGACCGGACGGAGCCATCGAGCTTGCGCCACTCCTTGAGCGCAGCCTCGTGGAACTCGAGCTCATAGGTCTTCAAGTTTCACCCTGACCCGTTTGCCCCCCTGGCGTTGCTTGACCACCTGGGCCAACTCCGCATCCTCGAGCCGCTCGAGCAAGTCCTCATAGGCCTTGGCGGAAAGCAGATAAGCCGTCGGCTTGTTGTGATTGAGGACGGCCACAGGGGTGTCGCCCGCGTCCTCCAGGATGGCGCCCGGGTTGCGCCGCAGGTCGGTCATGCTGACCGTGGTGGGGGCG
>JACCDQ011970765.1_pt1 | contig 17894 bp, 18 predicted proteins | sample 7446031 | NCBI WGS metagenome assembly JACCDQ01 (sample SAMN15323442, study PRJNA562643) | freshwater metagenome | isolation source: river surface water | place: USA:Blue River Watershed | collected 2017-08-17
CAGTCCAGCTCAAGCCACGGTCCAAACTCTTCGAAAAAACAATAATGGAACTATCTTTAGGGTCGGCGGAATCATAGGCATCGAATTGCGTCCAAGTCATGTAAACTACATTCGTTTTTGGATCGATAACCACCCAATGTTTGTCTTGCACTTTTGTGCCGTTGGGCTTTGGAAAAGATCCTTTTGAAAATTGTCCGGGCTTGTCTGCTACCTGGCAAAGGATACGATCGAGGTGCGTGCCTTTGCTGTAATCACTTAGGTGAAAGTAGTACAAGCGACCACTGTTGTCGTATTGCAAAACGGGATCGCCGTATACGCCAAAAGGACTTTTTAAAGCACTTGATTTCCAAGTTTGGCCACCATCTGAAGAAAAATGATAACCCTGCAATACAGTTCCGGCCGAAATTTCTTGCGGATTGCGCGGATTAATGGCTATTGAGGGTTCGCATTCATTAAAGGCATATTTGGCCTTCACTGGCGGAATCTGAATGTTTTTGACCGGTTGAGCGAGCAGCTCCGTAGCAAAGAGGCTAACGAAGCCAATAAAGAAGAAGTGGCGCATTGGCATCCTTGATTTGTAGTGAAAATTGTGGTTTGGCAAAGGTTTTCATGTAGCAATTTGTGGTAAAAAGTTTGCCATCGCGGGCCATGAGCAACTGAATAGATGAACCGATAGCGAGGTTATTGTATTTGTTCTCAAGATCGGTTTTTTCTATTCTGTAGCCATCGCAGGCTAAAATTTCATCCCCGACACAAATCCCTGCATCTTCTGCCGCCGAGCCACTGCGTACCGTGCGCACTTTGAGCACTTCGCCTGCCTCGAGGGCTACGCCAAAATTGGTGAGTGTGCTGGTCTGGTCGAGCACTTTAATGCCCATTGGTTCAAAATACTTTTGGTACGGGATAATTTGGGTGCCATTGATGTAATTGGTAAAAAAGGAGCGCATGTCCTCACCGCAATAATTGGACAACTCCAATTCAAACTCTTGTTCGGTAAAACCCCGCTTTTGTTCGAGCGCATATTTGTTGTAGAGCAACTGCATGAAGCCATCCAGACTTTGCTTGCCCTTTGATTTTTGAATGATAAACGCATCGAGTACGGCACCTAAAACAGCACCTCTTGAATAATAGGTCATGGTCGTGTTGCCCGAGTTTTCGTTTGGTCGGTAGGCTTTGATCCAGGCATCAAAACTGGCATGAGCTACAGGTTGAATGCGCGAACCCGGAGATCCTTCGACGTAATTGATCTGAGACTGCATTTTAGATAAAAACTCAGCAGGTGTGTAAAAACCAGCCCTGCGCAACAAAAGTTCGTCGTAATAAGACGTGATGCCTTCCATTACCCAAAGTAGAGAGGTATAACACTCTTGATCGTAATTGAAAGGGCCCAATTCTATCGGCCGAATGCGTTTGACATTCCAGAGATGGAAATATTCATGGGCCACTAAATTGATAAAACCGATGTAATTTGAACCGCTGTAAGACCAACGGCTCACACTCAAAACACAAGAATTCATGTGTTCGAGGCCGCCTTGGCCGTCCGAAACGTTGTGTACAATAAAAAGATAATCTTGGTTGGGGTTGCTGCCAAAGACAGCTGTTGCGGCCTCCACTACTTTTGCCATATCGCGTTGCAATGCACTTACATCGTAATTTGCCTCGCCATACATCGCGACACGATGCTTCACGCCGGCCGCGGTAAAACTAAATTCGGTTTGATTGCCAATTTCAATTGGGCAGTCTACCAACTGATCGTAATCTTTGAAAACAAATGCTTGGCAACCCGGTTCCGATTTGAAATCAGCTGGCACAAGTGCTGTACTTACTTTCTTGAAAGTTTGATGCGGATACACCTTCACTACCCCTTGTTGGTTGCGGCTGTTTTCGGTGTACATAAATACCGCGGCACCCGGTACAAAACCGTGTGTGTTGTCCAAAAACGGCGTGCGCACAGAGAGTTCAAACGCATAGACTTCGTAATAAACGGTATAAGATGCAGCGCCAGCACAGTCGATTTCCCAAGCATTTTTGGTTTTTTTCTTGACGCTGAGCGACTTGCCATTGGCATCAATAGCCTTGACCTGATTGAGGTTTTTGGAAAACTCACGCACCAAATAAGAACCGGGCGTCCAGACTGGCAATTTGAATTCTTGGACAGCTTGGTCGTTTTGCTCTACATCGATCTTGACCGCAAAATAATGGGAGTTGGGTTGCGGCATCGAGAGGTGATAACGCAGCTCGATAGCGCGCGAGCTCAGCGCAAACAAAGAGGAAAAAAGAAAAAGTAAAAAAGATCTCATGTCTAAATTTGTTTTTGTCTGTTGTAAATTATTGAAATTAATCCATTTACTCATTTGCGTATGCAAGTTGTATATGGGCTGCATGCGCTTGTGCTTTTGCAACTAATTCTTTGACGTTGTCTTGGCCAAAAGTAAGGGTGACAGCCATGCGGCGAAAGGGCCGTGTTGTAGGCTTGCCGAAGATCCTGACTTCCGCCTGCGGATCGAGGAGCACGTGGTCGAGCCCAAGGAATTGTGGGGCGCTTTCGCTATTTTGCGTAGCCAAAACAACAGCACTTGCACCGTTTTGCACCTGTCTGATTTCAGCAATTGGCAAGCCGAGCACAGCGCGGGCATGGAGTTCAAATTCATTGAGGTTTTGCGTACCGGCAAGCGTGACCATTCCGGTGTCGTGCGGACGCGGAGAAAGTTCTGAGAAATATGCGCCTTCTGGCGTGATGAAAAATTCTACGCCCCAAATGCCTGCGCCTCCTAGTTCGGCTGTTACCCTTGCAGCCATGTCTTGCGCTTCGGCAAGGTGTGCGGGGTTCATTGGCATCGGTTGCCAACTCTCTTGGTAATCGCCGCGCTCTTGTCGGTGGCCAATAGGCGCACAAAACAAGGTGGGGCCGTTTTGCTGGGTTACGGTCAAGAGTGTGATTTCATAGTCAAAATTGATGAAGCCCTCGACAATCACTTCCTTGAGGTCTCCTCTCGATCCTTCCATGGCGTAGTTCCAGGCGCTTTCGATGTCGGCCTCCGTACGGATTACCGACTGACCTTTTCCAGAACTAGACATCAGTGGTTTCACAACGCAAGGATAACCGCAAAAAGCCACACCTTCTTGAAGCTCGGCTAAATTGGTCGCATAGCGATACGGCGCGGTGCGCACCCCAACTTCTTTTGCTGCTAAATCGCGAATGGCCTTGCGGTTCATCGTGAAATTAGCGGCCTTCGCACTTGGCACCACGCGGATACCTTGTGCCTCATATTGGTAAAATTGTTCGGTGCGAATGGCTTCAATTTCCGGTACAATTATATCGGGTTGGTGCTTGGCTACAACCATATCGAGCGCTGCTGCGTCTAACATATCGATGACCTCAAATTGATCGGCCACTTGCATGGCAGGCGCACCTAAATAGCTATCGACCGCAACTACGGTTTGCCCGTAGCGTTTGGCTGCAATAACGAACTCTTTTCCGAGTTCACCTGAGCCGAGTAAGAGAATTTTGAACTTCATGAAGCAAATGTAAGCAAACAGCTAAGAATTTGTTATTTTTGAGCACATAGATGAGTAATATTAAGACAGAAATCGAGCAGTTTGCCCCTATAGACCTTCGCGAAATGGCGGATGTCAACCTGATGAACCGCATCGATACTAAATTTGCTTTTCGTCAAGAAGACTTACTTCGTTTTTTGCCCATTCTTGCCGCAGACTACCGTGCCCTCAAAGTAGAAGGTACCATGCTGCCTCATTATGAAAGTCTTTATTTTGACGACGCCTCTTTCTCTTTTTTTCGCGACCACCACAACGGCAAAGCCGACCGCTTCAAAGTGCGCATTCGCAAATACGTAGAGTCGAATATTCACTTTTTAGAAATCAAGCATAAAATCAAAGGGCGTACCGACAAACGGCGCATACTCACCAATGATTTCAACGAGTTACAAGACGAAAAAGAACGCGATTTTTTGCGGCGTCAGCTCAATGAAGAAGCGCAACTCAAGCCCACGATGTGGAATGCCTTTCAGCGCATCACACTCGTTTCCAAGACCAGCAAAGAACGCCTCACCCTAGACTTCAACATCAATTTTCACATGGGCGAGGTCAAACGCGACTTCTCACATTTGGTTATCGCTGAACTCAAACAAGAATCCCTAGACCGCAATTCGCTTTTCTACAAACTCATGAAACAAGAAAGGATCAGGCCCTACCGCCTCTCCAAATATTGTATTGGCAGCGTAGAAATCTACGGCGAAGAAGTACTTAAATTCAATCGCTTCAAAAAGAAGCTTCTCTTTTTAAATAAAATCAACCATGCTAACTGACCTATTTTTCCTGCTTCCCCTCAAAAAAGCGATCACCCCAAACAGCATCACTTGGTTCAGCGAGGACTTCTACGGCCTCTTGATCAGACTTGGGATCAACCTTTTCTTTTTGACCTTACTCATTAGGGTGTTGTACTACACCAAAACGCGTCGCAAAGACTACCTTTTCACTTATTACCTGATCGGCACAATTACCTTCTTTTTGTGTTTTGGCCTCATGCAAATGGACATTGACACCGGTATGGGCTTGGGTCTTTTTGCAATTTTTGGCATCATACGCTACCGCACAGACGCCATTGAAATCAAAGAAATGACGTACCTTTTTATGGTCATTGGCATCAGCGTTGTCAATGCATTGGCCTCAAATGAACTCAGTATTTCTGAAGTTGGCGTGATCAATGTAACGGTGGTGTTGCTCACTTACATCCTCGAAAACATCTGGTTGATGAAGCACGAAACCCGCAAAACCATCAATTACGAGCGCATCGACCTCATCAAACCAGAAAAACACGACTTACTCAAGGCTGACCTCGAAAAACGCACGGGGCTCACCATCAATCGTGTAGAAGTGGGCAAGATCGACTTTTTGAACGATACCGCTATGGTCCGCATTTACTACTTCGCCGACGAGCAAGAATTCTCTGACTACCACGTTCAGTAAGATGCGCAGGCTGGCGCTTTATCCATTTGCGCTGATCTACGGCGCGGTTATTTGGTTGCGCAACCGCTGTTTTGACCTGCACCTATTTAAGTCTCAACCTATTTCGGGCAAATCCATTTGCATTGGCAACATAAGTGTTGGTGGCACTGGAAAATCGCCACATGTTGCCTATCTCATCGCGCAACTTCATGCACAAGTTGAACTTCAGGTATTGAGCAGAGGCTATGGCCGAAAAACGAGCGGATTCATTTTACTTGATGCCACTAAAACACCGCAAGAGGTGGGCGATGAACCCTGCATGTTGTACGCACAACACCACAATAAAGCACAGTTTGCCGTTTGTGAAAACCGAAATTACGGCATCCAAAGACTCAGAAGCGCTAAGCCGTCGTCACTCATCTTGTTAGACGATGCCTTTCAACACCGTTGGGTGCAGGCGGGCTTGAATCTCGTCCTCATGACTTTTGATCAGCCGCTGCACAAAGACCTGCTCCTGCCCGCAGGATTGTTGCGCGAACCGATCAACGCACTGAAGCGTGCAGATGCGCTTGTGGTGACCAAATGTCCGCCATTTGACACCTTCGACCCGAAGGCCATCACCAAACAGTATGCGCAGTGGCCAATACCAGTGTTTTTTTCTAGGAATGTCTACCAACCACTGAGCAGCCTCACCCGTGCTGTGGCCGACATCAATGACGTCTTGATTGTGAGTGCTGTAGCTAAACCTGGTTATCTAGATGACGCCTTTGAACAAAATGTGCGCATCCAACACATTAGCTATTCTGATCATCATGCCTACACGCAAGCAAATGTGAACGAAATTCATCAATTTTTTGATACCTTTGCAACAGCAAATTCTGCAATTGTGACAACCGCCAAAGATTGGGTTAAAATACAATCTTTACTGAGCCCAAAAGACCGTCAAAAGTATCCTTGGTACCTATTGACTTTTGAACTCGAATGGTTGGACCAACCTGCATTTAATCAATTTATCAGCGCTTATGTTGTCTCAAATTAAAGAAAGTACCGCCTACATCCAAAGTAAAACAAGTATTGTACCGAGCATCGGTATCATTTTAGGAACCGGCTTAGGTGGTTTGGTAAAGGAAATCGAAATTATCGACGAAATCAATTACGAAGACATCCCCAACTTCCCGGTTTCTACTGTAGAGAGCCATTCCGGCAAACTTATTTTTGGTCGCATTGGCGGTAAAAATGTAGTGGCCATGCAAGGTCGTTTTCATTTTTACGAAGGCTATACGCTGCAGCAAGTTACCTTTCCGGTGCGCGTCATGAAACTGCTCGGAATTGAGCGTCTTTTTGTAAGCAACGCTTCGGGCGGTGTCAATCCTGATTTTGAAGTAGGTGAAATCATGATCATGAACGATCACATCAATTTATTTCCAGGCAACCCCCTGATCGGAAAAAACATCGACGAACTCGGGCCGCGTTTCCCTGACATGAGCGACCCCTACGACCAAGAAATGATCGACAAAGCAGTTGCCATTGCACAAGCATTGAACATTCGCGTTGCAGTTGGTTGTTATGCAGGCCTAACTGGCCCAACACTCGAAACACCATCTGAGTACAAATACGTGCGCACCATTGGCGCCGATGCCGTTGGTATGTCTACCGTGCCTGAAGTAATTGTAGCCCGTCACATGAGTATTCCTTGTTTTGCGATATCCATCATCACCGACTTAGGTGTACCTGGCAAAATCAAAAAAGTCAGTGTGCAAGACGTCATTGAAGTGGCGAGTCGTCAAGAACCCAAAATGACGCAAATCATGAAAGAACTCATTTCAAGCATCTAAACCAAACCTCAAATGGAACAAACGCTTAGAGATCGTTATGAGGTCGTCATCGGACTAGAAGTCCATGCGCAACTCCTGACCAACACAAAAGCTTACTCTTCGGACCTCAATGCCTACGGTTCGGCTCCCAACACCAACGTGAGTGTCATCACGCTTGGGCACCCCGGTACCCTACCCGTCATGAACCGCAAAACCATTGATTTTGCCATCAAACTCGGACTTGCTTGCGGCTGTCAAATTGCCCCTGCACAACATTTTGCACGCAAAAACTACTTTTACCCCGATCTTCCGAAGGGATATCAAATTACCCAAGACACCACGCCTATTTGCACAGGTGGCCACATCCTGATCCGCACAGAAGATGGCGCTCAAAAATCTATCGGGCTTACCCGCATTCACATGGAAGAAGATGCCGGCAAGAGCATACACGACGTCGATGTCTACGACACACTCGTGGACCTCAACCGCGCTGGCACCCCTTTACTTGAAATCGTTTCTGAACCTGACTTGCGCTCTTCTACTGAAGCCTACAACTACCTGACCGAAGTACGCAAATTGTTGCGTTACCTCGACATCTGCGATGGCAACATGGAAGAGGGCTCAATGCGCTGCGATGCCAATGTTTCTGTCCGACTCGTGGGCGCCAAAGATTTCGGCACCAAAGTAGAAGTCAAGAACATGAACTCGATTCGCAATGTACAACGCGCCATCGAATTCGAAATCACGCGCCAAATAGAAGCACTCGAAAACGGCGAACTCCTTACCCAAGAAACACGCGCCTTTGATGCGCTAAAAGGAAGCACCATCTCGATGCGTACCAAAGAAGCAGCCAACGACTACCGCTACTTCCCGGAACCCGATCTTCCTCCCATTACGGTCAGTACAGCTCAAATAGAAGCCATTGCCAAAGAAATGCCGGCCTTGCCTAACGCACTCTTTGAACGCTATACCAATACCTATGGCCTAAGTGCTTACGATGCTTACAATATTACCGATCAAAAAGGTTTGGCACTGTACTACGAAGCACTTATCAGCGAAACTAAAAATTACAAAGCAGCTGCCAATTGGCTCATGGGCGAGATCAAATCTTATCTCAATGAGCAAGGTGTCGATATTGCTGAATTCCCGATCGCAGCCAAACGCATTGCAGCCCTTATTGATCTAATTGACGCTGGTAAAATTTCCAATTCAATTGCTGCGCAAAGGTTATTTCCAGCGCTATTCGAAAGCGCCGAAACACCTTTAGAAATCGCAGAAAGACTCAACCTCATCCAAAGTTCGGATAGTTCGGTCATCGAAGGTTTTATTGCACAAGTAATTGAACAAAATACTTCTGAAGTGGAGCGCTACCGCAATGGTGAGAAACAACTCATCGGATTCTTCATGGGTCAACTCATGAAAGTATCAGGAGGTAAAGCAGATCCTAAGGCCGCCAACGGACTACTCAGACAAAAATTGGATAGCTAATGCAATTCTTGACAGCCAATAAGAAAGTATTGTGGATTTTCCTCATAGTTGCACTAGGAGGCCTCTTTTTATGGTATGTCAATCGCTCTGAGCTCGAAAAAAACGGACTCGTAGAAAACATTTCGATCAGTGGAGCTATTCAAGGAGCAGGCGGTTTGCAGCTTTTTTTAGAAGCACCCAGTGACCGCGGCGTGATCTCCGTTGCGCAAACCGAAATAGCAGCCGATGGTTCTTTTGAACTTCCTGCCAATATTCCCGGACTCGGACTCTACAACTTGCGTATCTCAGATTTAAACGGCAGTACGCTTTGGTTACCCTTGCAGCCTTCCGACCACATTTCGCTGCGCTGTAAGCTCTCAGATTTCGGTTTCAAACCTGGGCTACGCGGTGTCAAATGGGCCGCTACTTATGCTGCGCTCATGCAGCAAACCAAACGTTTTGAAGCCACTCAAAACGAATTGCAACAAAATCCGCTCAAGCTCGATCAAGACGCCATCTCCGCAGCTTATACCGCTGCAAAAACAAGTTACGAAGCCTTTTGTGTACAAGCCATTGGCAAAGATTTGAGCAGCCCCTTGAACATCATGCTGAGCATGAACTTATTGCCCACCACAGGCTTTGAAGATTGGAATGCAGCACACCTTCAAACACTTGAAAAATTAAGCCAAGCTTTTGCACAGCGCTACCCTGGCCAAGCGGCAAGTCAAAACATGCAAGCGCAATACGCCCAAATTGAAGATGCCTTTTTTGCTTACACACAAATGACCAACGGCAGCATGTCAGCACCCGAAATTGCGCTCCCAGACCCTTCAGGCAAAACGCGTTCCTTGAGTGCGCTAAAAGGCAAATATGTCCTCATTGATTTCTGGGCATCGTGGTGTGGACCATGTAAAAGCGAAATGCCGAACGTAATTGCCGCCTACAACAAATACAAAAATAAAGGCTTCACCATTTTTAGCGTGTCTTTAGACGAAGACAAAAGCAAATGGCAAGAAGGCATCAAATCTTTTGGTATGTCGTGGCCTGATCAAGTGAACGAACAATTAGGTTGGAAATCACAGCTCCCACAATTGTATCAATTTGATGGCATTCCCTATACGGTTTTGGTCAATCCCGAGGGAAAAATTATCGGCACCAATCTCCGCGGTCAAAAACTGCAAGACAAATTAGCGCAAATTTTTAAATAATATGAAACGCAGTCTGATCCTTCTTTTTCTGCTCCCAATGCTATACTTTGCTCAAGGGCAACCTTTTAAAATAAGTGGGCAAATCTTTTCGAGTGGAGCGGACTCCATTTATCTTTCACAACAATTCGGGACTACTTTTAAGAATTATTACGCGAGTCCAATTTCTGCAAAAGGAAATTTCGAGCTCAATGGCATACTTGCCGGTCCAGACTATTATATTTTGCGCGTAGGCCAAAACAACCTCAACCTCGTTATCCGCGACAGCACACCAATTCAAATCTTTGGCGATGGCCGCAATCTGCTTCAATTTTGCAATTTTGTCAATGCAGAAGAGTCGCGCCAAATGCACGAATACGTAGTGCTCAATTCAAACTGGCGCGTTAAAACAGACTCTGCATTAGCGGCCATCAAAGCCGACCCTACCAAAGAAGCCGAGATCAACACGTACATGACCCAAGCCTATAGCCAGTTTCAGACTGCACTGCAGAGTTATGTCGGTATGTATGCCAACTCCGCGGCACTCATCTTGCCTTTGAGCAGCATCCAACTCAATCAAGATTTTGAATCCTATGAGAAATTGATTATCCCACTTTATCAGAGTTTCAGTCAAAGTGCGATTATTCAAAATCTTTATAAAAATTACCTCGCTGAAAAACAAGCCAGAGATGCAGCCAACCCATTTGCCCGAGGTAAATTAGTTCCGGATTTTGAAGAATTGCGCACAGATGGCAAGAAGAAAATGAAACTTTCCGACCTCAAAGGTCAAGTGGTACTGCTAGACTTCTGGGCATCGTGGTGTGGGCCTTGCCGCGCAGAAAACCCAAATGTTGTTCAGAACTACCAAAAATACAAAGATGCAGGCTTTACGGTCATGAGCGTTTCTCTTGACTCCAACAAAGACAAATGGCTCGCAGCGATAGCAGCAGATCAGTTGGTTTGGCCAAACCACGTCAGTGACCTGGGTGGTTGGAAAAGCAAAGTTGCCGTCTTATATGGCGTTCAGTCTATTCCTTTTACCGTATTACTCGACAAAGAAGGCCGCGTAATAGCAACCAATTTACGAGGTGCTGCCCTCGAACAAACGCTCCAACAAATTTTTGGTTTTTAATGGCTGAGGCGCGCAAATATCTCTATTTTGCCTCTGACTTACATTTGGGTGCGCCCAATGCACAAAAAAGTGCCGCCCGAGAAAAAGCCTTTATTAGTTGGCTCGACCACATCAAACCTACCGCAAAGGCAATTTACCTACTCGGTGATGTCTTTGATTTTTGGTTTGAATACAAAACGGTCATTCCAAAGGGCTATACCAGACTTTTTGGGAAAATTGCAGAACTTTCCGATGCCGGAATTGAGATACATTTTTTCAAAGGCAACCACGACATGTGGGTCTTTGATTATTTTGAAAAAGAACTCGGCCTAACGCTACACAGCGATGCCTACACCTTTGACTATGCCGGTAAACAATTTTATTTGCACCACGGCGATGGCCTTGGCCCCGGAGACTACAAATACAAGGTGCTCAAGCGCTTTTTCAGAAGTCAGCTTTGTCAATGGCTTTTTGCCAGGCTGCACCCCAATTTTGGCATTGGGTTGGCCAGCTTTTTATCGCGCAGAAGCCGCGCAAACGGTGGTGCCAAAGACGCTACTTACAATGGGCCGCAGGCAGAGTGGCTTTTTCAATATGTTCAAGAAATAGCACAAACCCAACACCACGACTACTATCTTTTTGGTCACCGCCACCTCCCCCTTAACTTACAGCACGAAAAAGCACGCTATATCAACACCGGTGATTGGCTACACTACGACACATTTGCCCGCTTTGATACCGAAAAATTGGAACTCTTGAAATGGTCCGATAACCAAATAATTCCCTACAATGGCCATTGAAACCATTGGTTTTTGGACTGGGGTAAAACAAGAAAACCTGCCAACAATTGCCAAGTCCGTTTGGGACCTCCTCCCCCAACCCTGTTTTGTCGCACTAGAAGCAGATATGGGCTGCGGCAAAACAACCCTTGTGAGGTCCTTACTTGAGGCCGTTGAGGTTCCGCACTTTGAAGGCTCACCTACTTTTGCACTTGTTCAAGCCTATGAGAGTCCTGTAACGGGAACTGTGTACCACCTCGATTGCTATCGCATTGAAAATCAGCAGGAACTCAACAACCTTGGTTTAGAAGAGCTCTTTGATGAAAACGCCTATTTTTTGGTAGAATGGCCACAAAAAATAGAGTCAATAATTCCAAAACCGCACTATAGGCTGTATATTCGTATAGAACCCGACCAAAGTCGAGAAATCACACTGCGCTATGACCACTGATCCACACCTGCTCAAAACTCTCATTCAACAAGGAGCGCTCTTGCCAAAAGAGGAGCTCCTCGAGGTACGTCGAAAAAAGGGCAATCTTTTGATTGGTATTCCCAAAGAAACGTCCTTTCAAGAAAGAAGAGTGGCTTTGGTTCCTGAAGCGGTGAGTCTGCTTGTAGCCAACGGCCATCAGGTGCTACTCGAAAGTAAAGCCGGTGAAGGCGCTCACTTTTCAGACAATGAATACAGTGAAGCGGGTGCGCAAATCATTTATGATCGCAAAGGGGTGTATCAGTCAGATATCATCCTAAAAGTGGCGCCACCTTCGGAAGAAGAAATTGCTTTGATGCCCGGCAACCAAACATTTATTTCCGCACTGCAGCTCGCTACACAGCCAAAAGAAATATTACAACAACTGAGTGCCAAAAAAATCACAGCTATCGCCTGGGATTACATCCGCGACGAAGAAGGTGTTTTCTCCATCGTACGCACCATGAGTGAAATCGCCGGGACTACCTCCATTTTGGTTGCTGGCGAGCTCCTCTCCTCGTTTTCAGAAGGTAAAGGCCTCATGCTCGGGGGTATTGCTGGCGTACAACCCACCGAAATCGTTGTCTTAGGCGCCGGAACCGTTGGAGAATTTGCCACCAGAGCGGCCTTGGGCCTTGGGGCATCGGTCAAAATTTTTGACAATTCACTCTCCAGACTCCGCCGTCTCCAAAACGATCTTGGTCAGCGCGTATACACGTCTATATTACAACCTAAAGTCTTGGCCAAAGCCGTTAAAAGAGCTGACGTAGTCATTGGTGCGCTGCGCTCAACTATAGGCCGCACACCCTGCGTGGTTTCTGAGGACATGATTGCACAAATGAAACCTGGTTCAGTTGTCATTGATGTCAGTATAGACCAAGGCGGTTGCTTTGAGACCTCTCGCATTACCAATCACAGCGAACCCACGTTTGTCAAACATGATGTGACGCACTATTGCGTACCGAATATGGCCTCACGCGTGTCCAGAACAGCCTCTTTTGCACTTTCCAATACACTTTCTCCTCTATTACTTGAAATGGGAGAGCGCGGCGGCGTACCCGACCTGATCCGAACACATCCAGGTTTTAGAAATGGGGTGTATATGTTCAGGGGCATCCTGACCAATGAAGTCTTGGGCAAAGTTTTTGACCTGCAATACAAAGACATCCATCTTATTCTACCAGGCATCTGATGTCTCTATTGCATCCACTTAATTTGCCTCCGGCGCCCCTAAAGTTGAGCAGCAAAGCTGGACGTGTTTTTGTCCATTGTTTGGTGCGCAAAAAGCAAATTGTCCTGACGCCTGAAGAATGGGTGCGCCAGCACCTCATCGCGTATTTGCACCTGCATCAGGGCTATCCACTAGAAAAGATTGCGGTTGAAAAACAAATTCAGTACGACGGCTTTACCCGACGTTGGGACATCGTTGTGTATAATGCGCAATTTGAGGCTGCCATTTTGGTAGAATGCAAAGCACCACAGGTAAAGCTCAGTCATGAAGTATTTATGCAGATTTCAACTTACCAGAAGAAATTGCGCGCCAATTGTCTTATTTTGAGCAACGGACAACAGCATTTGATCTATGAGATTGACGTAGAACAGAAAAGTTTAAGCCAAATGCAGCACTTTCCTAAAAATCAATTCTGAACGAAGTTGAGTTCGCCTGCCTTCATGCGCTTGTAATTCTTGGACAAATAAGCCAATTGGATACGGAATAAATCAAATGCAGACTCGGTTTCAGGACTGATTTCTTGTTTTTTCATTTTGAGCTGCAGCTTCATGAACATGGCGTGCAAGAGCACCTCAACGTCGTGTCTATTGGCCATATTGGACTTCACCTTAAAGGCTTGAAGTGCATCATGGGCATGTTCACAAAGTCCTTTGTACTTTTCATCGTTGAGGATGGTTAGTAGTGTATTGTGCAGATAGATCAACTCCATCAAAATTTCTTCTACTTGTTCGAGGTGACCCTCTTTTTGTAGCCCTCGCTGTTGCATTTCAGCTACTATTGCGCGGTACCAATTGAGTTGTGGCTCTAGTTGTGCTGGATCTGTGAATGCAGGCGCCAAAAGCTCGTTTTCTAGGCGAGAAATGTCGAGCTCAACGGTGCGAACGAGTGCTTCTATCTGATAAATATAAAGCAGGTATTCTGCAACGTTATCTGTTTGGAGGGCAGGATTGGGACGCATTTAATTAAAGTTCTTTTTCGATGGCCGCTTGGTTCTCATTGAGGAAATTAATGAATTCCTTGGTGACGTCCATCTTTTTGTTAATGTAGTTGATTTGACCTCCCTGCTCTTGAATCAAGAGTAAATCAATGTTGTGTTTTTCACAATATTTTTTCCCCCAGAGCTCCACTTTTTTATTGATGGCTTCCAAAGACTTAAATGTTTGTTTTTCGATGCGCGCGCCTTCAGTTTGTTGATACTGCATGAGTTCATTTTGCATCTGCTGTGCTTTTTGCTGTACCATCGCAATTTCGTTCTGAGACAACAAACCAGAACGCGCCTCTTGGTCTTTCTTGATGATGTAGTTTTCGTAGACCTCATTGCGCTTTTGCAATTCTTTTTCAAAGCGCTTTTGATTTTTCTCGGCGACGGCCTCTTCTTTTTTGAAGTAGTCAAAATACTTTTTGATGCTGTCGTTGGCGTAATAAGCGATTTTTAAGCCATCCAGACGTGTAATCGGAACTTTAGGGGTTTGGTCTTTTTTGGGTGGTGTTGGTGTAGAACAGGCCGAACTAAGTGCCAAAACAAGCACAATGTAAATTAATTTAGTCATTTTGAAGGGGTTTTATAAGTTGAAGCCAACGTTCACGCATTCGGATAAAGTCTTGTAAACACGCGGAGTAAAATGCAGGGTTCAATTGCTGCTCGAGTTGATCGATATTTTGAAGTTCTGAAACAGGAATTTTGAATTGTTGTTGGTAGTCGTCGAGGGTAATGCTCAATAAATAATTGTTGTTGTACTGATGAAGCGAGACCAAAAAGTGCTCGTGAGGAATTTGACGGACCAATCGCATATTGCAAATATAATTCTTTTCCCCCAAGCCTGATTAGGTATAAACACCGACTTCAATTGAATATTTTTTTTCAAAAAGTAGGCTGTTTTTCAATTTTATTCTAATTTCGGAGCAAGAACGATAAGTATTTACCTAAATCTGTGTTGTTTAAATCACATTATGACAAGTATTTTTGTTGCTAAACTTGATTTTGGCGTAAGTAACCAAGAGTTGCGCCAACTTTTCGAAAACTACGGAACAGTCCTCAAGGCTACTGTTGCTACAGACCGCGAAACCGGAAAACCGCGTGGGTTCGCATTTGTCGAAATGGCCGATCGCCAAGAGGCATCAAATGCCATTTCTGCACTAGACGGCCATGTCATTAACGGTCGTGCATTGGCAGTCAAAGAAGCCGAACAACGCACAGACAACCGCACCAGCCCAAGGCCTTTCACCCCGCGCGACAACAACGCGCCTGCAAGGTCCAATGACACATTCCCTCCTCGTTCAGATGCGCGCAGCAAAGACAACGACGACGTCACTCCGGCGGCAAGCTTTGTTTTACCCAAGGTAGAACCACGCAAAAAATTAAATGTAAAAGAGCGCAAAATAGAAGACGACAACCGCAACAAAAAACCCAAAATGGACGCCTACAAAAAGAGCGGCAAAAATCCAAGGTTTTTTGAAGACGACGACGACGAACTCGATGACGACTTACTCAACTACAAAAAGCCAGACGAAGACGATTTCTTTGACGACGAAGACGAAGACGACGATTTCTAAAGACCGAAAGGCGCAAATTTCACTGATTACGCTTAACTTTGCATCCCATGGATGCTTCTTACGCTAGTCACCTCAAACACCCCGTATTTAAAGTATTATCACAGTATGCTACTGCGCAGCAGCTAGACGTCTACGTGATTGGCGGTTGGGTCCGAGACCTCATCATGGATCGCCCAAGCAAAGACATCGACATTTTAGTACTTGGCGATGGCCCTGCGCTCGCACGTGCCACAGCAGAAATCTTAAGGGTAAAAAAGGTCAGTATCTTCAAAAACTTTGGTACTGCGCATTTTAAATACAAAGACCTCGACATCGAATTTGTCGGTGCCCGAAAAGAATCCTACAGCCCAACATCGCGCAAACCAAGTACCGAAGCAGGCACCCTTCAAGACGACCAAAACCGCCGCGACTTCACCATCAATTCCATGGCAATAAGTTTGCGCGCCGAAACATTCGGACAGCTCATCGATCCGTTTAACGGTCAAGCAGACATTGAAGCGGGTATCATCCGCACGCCTCTAGATCCACACATCACCTTTAGCGATGACCCACTCAGAATGCTACGCGCCATTCGCTTTGCAACGCGCTTTCATTTTCAAATCACGACGCCCAGCCTCGAGGCAATGAAAGCCAATGCCAACCGACTCCAAATACTTTCACAAGAGCGCATCACCGATGAGCTCAATAAAATCATCCTGACTGCGCAGCCCTCAAGGGGCTTCAAACTCATGCAGGCTACAGGTTTACTCGATCATTTCTTTCCCGAACTCACAGCCTTGCAAGGCATAGAAACCCGTGACGGAAAGGCACATAAAGATAACTTTCTGCACACGCTAGAAGTGCTAGACAACCTATCCTTGCACACCGACAACCTTTGGCTGCGCTGGGCGGCTATTCTACACGACATCGCAAAAGCACCTACCAAACGCTTTGATCCACAAGTTGGCTGGACCTTCCATGGCCACGAAGAACTTGGCGCTAAAATGGTCCCCCGACTTTTTAAAAGGTTGCGCTTGCCGCTCGACCACCAAATGAAATACGTTCAAAAATTGGTCAGGCTGCACTTAAGGCCTATTGCACTTGTGAAGGGCTCTGTTACAGACGCCGCCATCCGGCGCCTACTCCACGAGGCAGGTGACGACATCGACGACCTCATGCTTTTGTGTAATGCCGATATCACCAGTAAAAACGAATTCAAGGTCAAGCGCTACAAGCAAAATTTTGAACTCGTTGCCGAAAAACTCAAGTTGGTAGAAGAAAAAGACCGCGTGCGCAATTTTCAACCTCCTGTATCCGGCCAACTCATCATGGACACCTTTCAAATTGGTCCGTGTGCAGCAATAGGCACCATAAAAACACACATCAAAGACGCAATTTTAGAAGGGCACATCGCGAACGAATATCAGGAAGCATTTGCCGAAATGCTACGTTTTGGCACTGAACTCGGTTTAATAGCTGCTGTAATAGCTCCACAGCCTGAATAATCCTTACCTTTATCCTAAATCCTACAACATGCCAGGTTTAAAATTTCGCGTATTACTCGACAGCGACAAAAACGAAGAAGTCTTTAGAGACATCCTTATCGCCAATGATGCCGATTTTGAAACTTTTTACCATTCCATTATGGCCGCATTTGGCTTCAGTGGCGACCAAATGGCTAGTTTTTATGTCTCCAACGACAGCTGGGACAAAGGCCACGAACTCTCGTTGCTAGATATGTCCTACGACGACGACGCCATTGACGAACCCGCATCGGTCATGAAGCAAGCTACTATTCAGGATTTCCTCACCGAACCTGATCAGCGCTTTATATTGGTCTACGACTTCATGCGCATGTGGATTTTCTTAATTGAACTGATCGCCTACGAAAAAGAAGCCCCAGAAAGCCCACTTATGGCTTTGGCTATCGGTACTGCACCACAAGAAAGCACCAAGTCAATGCTCGACGAAAATCTTTTCGGACCCGAAAATCAAATTGCCGATACCGACGAAGACGAAGATGAATTTGGTTTCCAAGATTTTGACGACGACTACGCAGACGACGACCTCAACGATTACAGCGAATATGAATACTAAGCCCACAACCACACCCGGCGACCCCATTGGTCATGCCATCCAAGATTACGCCAAATTCAAGAAACCTTTTGACATCATCGTGAGCTCAGACCTCTGCGATGACGACATCATTCCAATCGAAGTAATTTTTCGCAAAGAAGACGAAATGCCCGAGCTCGAACAACGCGCACTCGACCAATGCAAAGGCAGTGTGCTCGACATCGGCGCAGGTGCAGGCGTGCACGCCCTCGCCCTACAAGACCGCG
>JACCDQ011822757.1_pt1 | contig 17884 bp, 18 predicted proteins | sample 7446031 | NCBI WGS metagenome assembly JACCDQ01 (sample SAMN15323442, study PRJNA562643) | freshwater metagenome | isolation source: river surface water | place: USA:Blue River Watershed | collected 2017-08-17
CCGTGAGTAGCCCATCGAGTGTGTCCAATACAAGTTCTCGATACTAAATTTTTATCAGCTAGTTCGGCTTTTAAATTATCGAGTTTTCCAGCTTTCTTATAAAACTGCATTTGATTCTTTTCATCAATAAAACTAACACCCGCTGAATCGTATCCTCGATACTCTAATCTTTTTAAACCTTCTAGTACTATTTGAACTGAATTTTGAGATGGGCCAATATAACCGACAATTCCACACATTTTTTGGTACCTTTTTTTAAAATAATTATTAATAAAGAAGATACCAAATTTAATAAAAGCTGTTTACTACTTTTTCTTAATAAATCGATGTGCCAAATTTTCTTTTGTGACTTGATGCCCCCGTGATATCGCAAATGCTCCTTTGGGCATGTCTTTTGATATAGTCGATGAAGACGCAACAAAGCAGTCATCACCTATTTCTACAGGTGCGATTGTCTGAGAATCTGATCCGATAAAACAATTCTTGCCTATTTTAGTCACGTGCTTATTGACTCCATCGTAATTACAAGTAATGAAACCGCACCCAATATTGGTTTCTTCGCCAATAAATGCATCGCCTACATAAGATAAGTGCGAAACCTTAACACCAGATTCAAGCACTGCTTTTTTAAGCTCAACAAAATTTCCAATTTTAGACTTCTCGCCTAAAACCGTTCCAGGACGAAGACGAGCGTATGGTCCGGCACTTGATCCTTTCTTCATTATAGAATCTTCAATTGAAGAATAGGCGAATACCTGACATAAATCTTCAATCTTAGAGTTTTTTATTATTGATCCCATTTCGATAATAGCATTTTTACCAATCTCAGATTTGCCACTTAAATAAGCGCATGGAAAAATCGTTGTCCCTTCGCCAATTTTTACCTGGGAATCTATATATGTATTTTTAGAATCAATAAAACGCACCCCATTGTCACGATGAAAGTTTATAATTCTTTGTCTTAGAGCAGTTTCCACTTCTTCTAATTGCAAAAGATTATTTACACCTAAAAAAACTTTTCCATTTTGAAAACACTTAACTCCAACATTTAAATGGTCTTTAAAAATATCTGTTAAATAAAACTCACCAGACTTATTATTACTGTCCACTTTATCGAGATGCTCTAATATATAACTTGTTCTAAGAAGATAAAGACCAGAATTCACTTCCTTAATTTTTTTAGTTTCATTGTCAGCATCTTTTTCTTCGACAATATGAAACCCCTTTGCAGCTCTAACAATTCTCCCATATCCAAAAGGATTCTCTTCTTGAAAAGTTGCAGCTATCGCATCCCAATTTTCCTTCTTTAAACTTTCAAACATTTCTGAAAGTTCGATATTGGATACGACTGGGGTATCAGCGCAAATTACCAATGTGAAATCAAAATTTTTGTATTTGGGGTTTGCTTTAAAATAACTTTTTAAAGCATCTGCAGTGCCAAGCTGTTTTTCTTGAATAGCAAATTCAACATCACTATATCGATTTTTAATATACTCAGTTACCAATTCTCGCTTATGCCCGACAACTGCTGTCAGACATCCTGACAATTTTGCATCTTCAAAAAATTTTTTTAATTCCTGAATGGGGAAATCAACTAATTTTTGATCTAAACACGGGGCCAATGGCTTCGGTGCATCTAATTTCAAACGCTTTCCTTCTCCCGCTGCCAAAATAACTGCCCCTATAGATAAACTCATGCGATTACTCCTAAATTTTAGTCAATTTTAATTATAGAAAATTCATTTAATCTATTGATAAATGCTATCAAGTAAAAACAAAAAAACGAATAAAATTTTCATTTTTCTTTAAAGACTTTATTTAATTTCCCGAATTGTACAACTGAATGCAGATGAAATTGCATAGGCCACTTTTGGAGGATTTGTATGGTTACTAATTATGAGGGTGATAACATCGAACTAAAAGAAAATCTCCCTCTCCTGCCAATTAGAGACATAGTCGTTTACCCGTTTATGATTCTACCTTTCTTCGTCGGACGCGAATCCTCGATTCAGGCTGTAGATCACGCTTTAAACCAAACTGAGCGTTTGATTTTACTTTCTAGTCAAAAGGATATGAAAGCCGAAGCGCCTTCTCCTGATGAGATTTATGAAATCGGGACAGTCGCGATGATCATGAGGATGAGAAAACTTCCGGACGGAAGAATAAAAATTCTTGTTCAAGGATTATCTAAAGCAAGAATCATTGAATACACTCAAGAGTCGCCATTTTTTACATGTAAGATTGCCAAAGTAAATGATCTAGCAATCGAAGAAAATCATGTAGCGGCAAATGCTCTTATGAGAAATATTCGTGAGCAGTTAGAAAAAGTGATCAATCAAGGAAAAGTTTTATCTCCTGATATTTTAATGATCCTTGAAGATATAAAAGATCCAGGAAGATTGGCTGATTTAGTTGCATCAAATTTAAATTTGCATGTAGCTGAAGCGCAATCAATCTTAGAGACACTTGATCCAATGGAAAGACTACATAGAATTAACGATATTCTATCTAGAGAATTAGAAATACTTGCAGTTCAAAATAAAATTAAATCTACAGCTAAAGAAGAAATTTCAAAAACTCAAAAGGAATATTTTCTTCGCGAGCAAATCAAAGCCATTAAATCTGAATTAGGCGATGATGGGCATAAAGAAGAAGAAAATGAATTTCATGAAATAAAAGAAAAAATTAAAAAAGCTAAAATGTCTGAAGAAGCAGAAAAAGAAGCTTTAAAACAATTAGCTAGACTTGAAAAAATGCATCCAGATTCTTCAGAATCATCAATTCTTAGATCGTACTTAGATTGGATGTGTGAATTACCTTGGAGTGCTTCAAGCGAAGAGCATATTGATTTAGATAATGCTATGACGATTTTAAATGAAGATCATTTTGATTTATATAAAGTTAAAGAAAGAATTTTAGAATACCTTGCTGTTAGACAATTAAAAGGCGAAGGTATGAAAGGACCGATACTTTGCTTTTCTGGTCCTCCTGGTGTTGGTAAAACTTCACTTGGAAAATCAATTGCCAAAGCTTGCGGAAGAGAGTTTGTAAGAATTTCTCTTGGTGGTGTAAAAGATGAAGCAGAAATCAGAGGACATCGTCGAACTTACGTTGGAGCAATGCCTGGAAGATTTATTCAAGCACTTAAGCAAGCAAAAACAAATAATCCAGTTATTTTATTAGATGAAATAGATAAAATGGGTGGAGATTTTAAAGGTGATCCGTCTTCGGCACTTTTAGAAGTTTTAGATCCAGAACAAAACTGTAATTTTAGAGATCATTATTTAAATATTCCATTTGATTTATCAAATGTAATGTTCATTGCTACTTCAAACGTATTAGATCAAATTCCAGCACCTCTTAGAGATCGTATGGAAGTGATTAATCTTTCTGGATACACGCAAGAAGAAAAAGTTGCCATCTCTAAAAAATATATTATTCCAAAGCAAATGGATGAAAACGGAATTAAAGACGACCATATTGAATTTCATGACGATGGTGTCGCTAGCGTTATTAAACATTACACAGCAGAAGCGGGACTTAGAAATTTAGAAAGAAAGATCGGTGCTATCTGTAGAAAAGTTGCAATGAAAATTGCTAAGGGTGAAGCTGAAAAAACTCACGTCATCCCAGAAACCGTTTTTAAACTTTTAGGACCACCTGTTTACACTAAAGAAGATGAAAAAGAAATTGATGAAATCGGAGTAGCAACAGGCCTTGCTTGGACTGCTCACGGTGGTGAAGTTCTTTATATCGAAGCAACCAAAATGAAAGGACGTGGCTTAACACTTACTGGTCAATTAGGTGAAGTAATGAAAGAGTCTGCGCAAACTGCCATTGGTTACATTCGTTCACAAGCTGAACTTTTAGGAATTGATGAAGAAACATTTGAAAAAAATGAGATTCATATCCATCTTCCGGCTGGGGCAACTCCAAAAGATGGCCCTAGTGCTGGGATCACATTGGCTACAACGATTGTTTCTCTTCTTTCTGGTTCTCCAGTTAGTAAAGATGTCGCAATGACTGGTGAAATTACACTCACTGGAAAAGTTTTGCCAATTGGTGGTTTAAAAGAAAAGGCTTTAGCGGCCATGAGAATGAATATTAAAACAATCATTATTCCATGGAAAAACAAAAAGGACTTGGAAGAAATTCCTGTTGAATTCAGAGAAAAGTTAAACTTTGTTGCTGTTAAAAACATCGATGAAGTTTTAGAAATTGCATTAGTAGGTTGGTCTGAGAGAAAGAAATTAAATTCTAAAAAATCTTCAGTTAGACCAAAAGAAACTTTGCCTCCTGCAGCTGCATAGTTTTTTGACTAAATTAGTAAAGTAAAGATAAAAACCAACAGTATTGTTGGTTTTTATTTTTTTACCTCTGCCTATTCTATGATAATATTTTGATTAAAGAGGTGGAAATGAAAGCCCCAAGAAATCATGAAAAACTAAGAATCATGGTCGTTGATGATTCAGATTTTAATCGTAAAGCAATGGTCGAAATTCTTACCAATGAAGGTTTTAATATTGTTGGAGAAGCTAGATCGGCCGAAGAAGCTATTCAAGTAGCACATACCTGTAAAGCAAATTTAATTTTTATTGATATTGTCATGCCTGAAATCTCAGGTCTTGAACTTGCAAAGCATTTTCAAGAAAAAAACTCTCAAGATAAATTTATCATTATGATGTCTTCATTAAATATTGAAAGTATTGTTATCGAATCAATATCTAATGGAGCTTTAGATTTTTTACAGAAACCTTTTGAAGCAACTGATCTAATTAAGAGCGTGGAAAAAATTGAGAAAATTGTAGAAAAGGAAAGCAAATAGGTTTTTATGTTTATTATTAGATTTATATTTTATTTTAGTTTAAGTTTTTTTATCCTTTGTCTTCCAACAGGGAATGACACGACATTATTTCAAAGGCTTTATACAATGGTTACTCCCTACGCTAATAAAGCCATAAAAACCACTAAGCAAAAACTGGCAACAACCAAACGATACTCTAAAAAGCTCTACTCTAATTCAGAGCCAATTGAAACTGATGAGATAAAAAGTTCCGTTAGTGCAATAGCGAAAAAGAAAGTTTACTTTAAAAACACATCGCCTGAAGATAGTTATTCCGAAGATGAAAAAGAAAGACTGCAAAGAATATTAAGTAGCAAAGATGAATAAATAACAATAAAAAAACCCACCATTCGGTGGGTTTTTTATTTAAATAATTGTAGATTCTAATTACTTACTTACAGCTTTCTTTTCTTCAGACTTAACTGGAGCACTTGGAGCTTCAACTGGTTTTTTATCTCTATCAGCTGATTGTACTGCATACTTACATTCTGTAGATTTTTGTTCACCAACTTCTGCACCAAAAGTATTAAAAGAAAAAGATAATACGATCATAAAAATTAAAGTTTTCATAAGGTCCCCCTTTTTGTTTTACTATTTACATTGCATGGTCCATGCCAAGCTCAAACAGTTGAATTTACAAGAGGAAAAGGAACATAATTGTGTAAATTATTTACAGGCCGTCTAAAACATAGACATTAATTTAAACGGTCAAAAGCTTCTCTGATACATGCCTCTTTTCGAAGGTATTCATCTTGGATCCTTTTACACTTCATTTCAGGTTCAGTTTGCTTACCCCTATATTCGACATAAATCATCGGTGCGCCGTTTTCTGGGTTTAAACCAGGATAAACCAATACTCCCGACCTACTTGAATCCTTATTAAAAGCATCCATATATAGCTTAGCAATTAAATGTCCCGCAACTGCACCCATTATTACGTCACTCGCCCAGTGAGCTTCTTCATGTACTCTCGCATATGCTGTTATTGCAGCGACCCCATAAGCTACCCATGGTACAACTGGATAATCATCTTTATACATTTCTGAAATGACTGTAGCTAAAGTAAAAGCTGTAGCTGTATGACCACTGAAAAATGATTTTTTACCAGCTTCAAAAAAGGCATATGGGCCTTGGTCTTCTCTAGGCCGAACTCGACCAAAAGCACTTTTTACTGAAGCTGTTACAATCGACTGAGCCAGTTCAGCTCCGACGATAAATAGTCCAACCTGCTTAAGCTTACTATCTTCAAATACAACTCCCATGAAATATGACCCGGCTGCTATTCCCGCCATGGCATATCCTGACCCCATAAAATTACCAACAGTTTCCATCGTATTTGCAACCGTAGACTGATTTTTTACAATGACATTAGTAATTTCTTGATCGTTTTTAAAAGCTACAATTCCAAGGCTGGTTGCAGCTGCTAAAGTCAATAATTCTTGATTGTTTAATGATAAAGGAATGAAAACACCTTTCGAGCGATCCTTAGATAATATTTCATTTAACTCAGAACTGGTCATTAACTTATCAAATGAACTAGTTCTATTGTAAAGACTCCGTTGGTATTCTTCGCAACCAATATTAAATTGCTTGCAATTTAAATAATCATCATACCTCTTGGTCTCGGGAAGTCTTAAGTCAAGCGTGGTCTTTTCGAACCTATTAACTTCCGCCTCTTGAGCAAAAGCTAGATTTCCAAGCAATGAAATACTAATCGCGAAATTTAAAAATATTTTCATCCTAATTCTACTTAGAAAGAGTTTTTACTGGTGCTGGAGAAGTTGCCGCTTGAGAACTTGCAACTGACTTAGCATCTCTTGAAGTAGATTGAGAAGAATATTTGCAATCAGTACTTTTTTTCTCGCCAACTTCATTAGCAAACATTTTTAATGAGAAAAATACTAATGCAAAAATAATTAAAGCTTTCATAAGTCACCTCTTTTAAATAGATAGAGCAACTTACTAGCCAATTATAAGTTATTAAAATCAAGCAAATAAAATATAAGATATGTCAAAAATTTAAACAAAGAACTAAAACTGTCAAAACATTAGACAACTTACTTTCCGCAAACAATATCCTGCGTATTTCTATCCTGTAACCCTTTGATCATATCGATTTCTGCAAGTAGCTGACCTAATAATCCTGACTGTTGTTCAGAGACATCAATTAATTTATTATTTTCTTGGAATTCATAGAGCTTACTTTCCTCAGTTAAAAAATTTCGAACTAACTTCCATTTATTTTCCACTCTCAATGAGTCTTTAGTTCCATCGCAATTGGTAGAATAAATTTTTTTATACTCTAAACTTTTTTTCTCTATGAAAGATTCAAAATTATTTTGATTAATTTCCCCACTCATTAATTTTTCTAAAATATACTTAAACCCACCCACAAAAAACTGCTCATTAAAGAGAACTTGATTCTCCTGACCTGGAAATTTAACAAAGCCTGCAAGCTTAATTAATTCCTCTGAAATACCTTTTCCATGAAAAAAGTCTTCGCCATTTTCCAAAAAAGATTCACCATGATCTGTTAAGAAAATTATCACAGTATTCTTAGCAAGTTCTTTATCTTCGAATAAATTAAAAATACTCCTATATGATTGATCTATTTCACTAGATAATTTTTTGTATAATTTTTTTAGAATCTTAATATCACCTTCAAAAAAAGTAGATCTCTTCCAACGATTTACTAAATATTTATTATCAATTAGCCCTATAAAATGGCTGTGATTTTCAGCGATTTTTTCCTTTTCATTTTTATCTAAAGGAAGTTTGCTATATAGCTTTTTTAAAAAATTTTCATTTCTACTAGAAACCATTAGAATAAAAGGTAATCTGTTTAAATAATTTGAAGAATTTTCAATAGCACTTTTTACATAAATTTTTTCATCTTCACTTAAAACATCTAAAACCGAAGTGTAATTTCTAATATTTTTAGCATAAGGTACGTGCGAAGCTCTGGAGTGCAAAATATGGATAAACGGCCAATTTTTCTGATCAGTGATATTCTTTTCCAATCTTCCTATTTCATATTTCACTCTTCGTTGATCTAAAAATGAAGAAGGTTGTATAACTTGTAAAAAAGGAGCCATTACTGTATTCGGTTTTAAATCATAATATTGAGCTAAGCCAGCACTCCATGGGTTGCCAAAAGTTTTATAACCCATATCTTCTACATATTTTTTAGTTAAAAATAAAAAAAAGCCAGATACATTTGACCACGATAGATTAGAAATTAAATTTTTAAATACATATGACGAATTAGCAAAGTCATTTAAGTGTGGCGCTTGTTGATATTCACCTCCATAAGCCTGTAAAAGGTCTGCCCTAAATGAACAATAGGAAATAATCAAAATATTATATTTTTTTTTGGAATAAAAATTTCTATAGATAAAAAATGAAAATATTACAAATACAATAAAAACGATAAGGGATAATTTAGAATTATTTTTAAAGAATTTAGATTTCACTAAAAAATTCTAGCCTTAGCACTTCGCTAAGGCCAGAAAAAATATTTTAAAACCTATTTACCTTGAGTACGAGTTCCTGAAGTAGAAGAACCAGATCCATCTACTGCTGGCTTTTCTCTAGTAGCACTATCAACGATTGTTTTACAATCTAATGGCTCACAAGAAAGTTTTGGCTTGTTGAATTGCATTTTTTGATCTTTACAACCAGACTTGCTACAAGTTTTTGTACTCGCATTATAGACTAATTGAAATGTAGAATCTGTTTTATCTAAATCCACACATTCCTTACTCTCTGAGCATCCACCGTCTTTATCTGCAACACATTCAGCAAATGTTGACATTGAAAAAATCATCGTCCCAATTAATAAAAGTAGTTTCATTTTCTTCTCCCTGCTTAAAGCTCGCTAAAGCTTATCGGCAATTACATATTTAAGTTTACACCTGCTGGCTTAACAATGCTTAAAAGTGATTGAAAAGCTTGTGTTACTTGTAAGGCCATCTTTGCCCCAGCTTTTGACTCAACTTTTTTAATTTCTCCATAATTATCATAAGCAACATTAATAATTCCAACGTTTTCCATTTCAATTTCCACTGGCTTACCTAGCGAATTATATTTAAATGAAAGCGTTCTTCTAGTTTTCTCGTCATTCTTTTCCTGATCAATCATCTTGGTTATTTTACCCATTCGATCGTAAATCAATAGAACTGATTTACCTGCAGAGTTAACTGCTTTAGCTAAATTACCTGTTTTATCATATGTAAAATTAGTCCAGCCTTCATTGTTTACAACTTTTGTGATCTTGTTAATTTTGTCATCATACTCTAGTTGAACATATTCACCTTTAGTTGATGTTTTCTTAGTTAATAAACCTTTTTCATTATATTCAAAAGTTGTTACCTCTTTTCCTCTAGTAATTTTTAAAGGAAGAGAACAACATTCAGAATAAATTGTTTCCGTTTTTACACCATCAACTTCAGTAGCTATTCTATAAGTATATTGCTGTCCATCTGGTTTAGACTTAATTTCATACTCATATTTACTTGAAGTCTCAACACCATCTACAGGTTTTTTGGTTACAACAGTCCAGTAATGGAAGTCTGGATTTTTAGGATTACTATCGTATTTATATTTTGTTGAATCGCCATTTCTATCAATTACTTCTGTAGCTAGAGAGTTTTTATCATACTTGATTTGCATTTTAGAATTATCTACATAACCAATAGAAACTAAGTTATGGTTAGAATCATAATCATACTTGTAAGTATTTCCACCAATATCAACAGATTGAGTTAAGTTTCCTCTTTGATCATAAGAATATGTTGCTGATTTTTTATCTGCTGCTGAAGAAACAGTTTTCACTTTTCCATCTGGATACCAATCTAAAAGAATTTGTTTCGCCTGCGAATCTTTTATCGCTACTAACTGAGTTCCCTTGTATTCAAAATTAATGGTGTAACCATTTTTATCTAAGATACGAACCAGTTTTCCATCATTATCAAAAAAATCAGTTCTTCCTTCAGAAGAAGAGCGCTTATATCCTTCTTTAATTTTTTCTACAGTCTGGATTCCTCTTTCATTAGAATACAACATTGTACCATCAGCTAATTTTGTATCTACGTTATATCTCTTTGAATAAGCCTGACGAATTTCTGCATTATCTTTTAATCTAATTAATAATGCACTTACTGCTGATTCACTCATTGGTTCTTTCTTCTTCATTGCTTCTACAATTTTCTTTGCAGCTGCTTCGACGTTTACTGATTCTTTCGGAACAAATCTAGTTGATGCTCCAGAACCATTTTCCATTACAACTACAGAACCATCTGCAGAAACTGTTAATTTTGTTTCATACAATGATCCCCATCCAAAACCAAACCAACCGCTCTCTGTAGATTTAGAGTTGTAGGTTCTAGAAATTTCTAAATCATGATCACCGCCTGGAACAACTATGTCAGTATAGGTGATATAAAAATTTCCGTTTTTAATATTTACACCAGCGAATGACAAAACAGGTAAAAGTAAAAGTGAAAACAATGCATTCTTTAATTTCATAAAATTCCCTTCGTAATATAAATTGACATCATAATTATACATTAACTTTAACAATTTTCATTATAACGTAAAAGCCTGCAAAATCTAATGCTACGGCAAAAAATAGCAATACCCAACCAAATGGTTTTGTGAATAGCATAGACATCGTTTCCGGGTCTTGAAAGTAATATACGACCCCTAAACCAAATGGCATAAATCCGATAACTATCCCTTGAAACATTCCTTGAGCAGTAAAGGTATCAATTTTTTGCTGCAATCTTACTCGCTCTCTAATTACATCCACAATAGTATCAAAAGTTTCTGCAAGATTACCCCCAGTCTCTCTTAAAATATTTATTGAAGATACGAACATGTCATTATCTTGCAATGGTACTCGGGCTGCCAAATTATCAAAGCATTCTTCAAGTGGCACACCGATTCTATTTTGCTGCAAAAGAATTGAGAACTCCTGCGAAATTGGTGGAGGCATTTCATCAACTATCATTCCTATTGCTTGTGGAACGGATAAACCAGCTCTAATTCCATTCGAAAGTAACTGCAAAGCATCGACCATTTGATTTTGATAAGCTTTTATTCTTTGCTCTACTAAATGATCAACAATTTTCCGAGGTGCTTTAAATCCTATAAAACTTACAATCCCACCTAAAATCATTCCTAAAATCCAACTACTCAATAGACCAAAAAGTAAAAATACAAATGCACCAGCGCCGACTGAAGAACCAAGTAAAATATAAGTCAGTTTTTCAGGAGCAATTTCAATAAATAGAAATTCTAATTTTTCCATTAAGTATGTTCGAGTCCCATATGTTTGCCGCTCAATCCACTCAAATATATTTACTGAATAGCGATAGGTAATTAGAAACATCAAAAATCCAACGATTCCGATTATTCCATTTCTACCTAAAATTTTAACAATAATATCCATATTATTTTTTCACTGGTGGCTTATTATTAGGATTTGGGCTTGCTGCTGGCGTAGCTGGTTTCGCTGCTGCCGCTGGAGCTGCTGCTGGTGTTGCTGGTGCTGGAGCTGCTGCTGGTGCGGAAGGGCGATTTGAAAAAATTCCCCTTGGAACGTTGTAACCTTTTCGTTCTAGCACCTCAATAAATTTTGGAATAAATCCTGAAGCTTGAAATTCACCAATAATTTTTCCATTCTTATCAATTTCTTTTTGTACATAAGTGAAAATATCTTGAAGGATAACAGTATCACCTTGCATCCCTCCAATCTCTGTAATGTACATAACTTTTCTTGAACCATCTTCTAAGCGCGATTGCTGAATAATTAAGTGAACTGCATTTGCAATCATTTCTTTAATAGCTCGAGGAGAAATTGAAGTTCCTGCATACTGAACAAGTGTTTCTAAACGTCCTATACACTCTCTTGGGTTATTAGAGTGAACAGTAGTCATTGATCCATCGTGACCTGTTCCCATTGCTTGTAACATATCTAATGTTTCACCACCCCGACACTCTCCTACTACAATTCTATCAGGACGCATCCGCAGAGTTTGTTTAACGAGACATCGAATATCAATGGCACCATCACCTTCAAGAGATGGAGGACGTGTCTCTAATCTAACAATATGTTCTTGCGGGAAGTTTAATTCTGCCGAGTCTTCACATGTAATAATCCTTTCATTTGATTGAATAAAACCACCTAAGATATTAATCAAGGTTGTTTTACCGGAACCAGTACCACCTGAAACAATAATATTTCTATGTGCCTCAACGGCAATTCTTAAAAAGTCGGCCATGTTTTCAGTCATCGAGCCAAACTTAATCGCATCTTTATGGGTTAATCTTTTCTCTGGAAATTTACGAATGGTAATCGAACATCCATCAATTGCAGATGGAGGAATAATGGCATGAACCCTTGAACCATCTTTCAAACGCGCATCTACATAAGGAGTTTTTTCATCAATACGTCTACCGATTGGTGCAACAATTCTTTCAATGACATTTAATACTTGTCGATCATTGGTAAATACAATTTCTGATAAATTTAACTTTCCACCTTTTTCATAATAAATTTTATAAGGGCCGACTACCATTACTTCTGAAATCGATTTATCACGAAGTAAATCCTCTAAAGGACCCAAGCCTAATGCTTCATCAATGATCTCTTTTACAATTTGAGCAAAGTCTTCTCTGGTGTTTAAAATTCCTTTAGTGTCTTCTTTTGATAATAAATCCACTACAACTTTCTTAGTTTGCTCTTTGACAATAATTTGTGCTTTAGGATCGTTGTCGTCTGATTTTTTCAAATCCAATTCTTCCACAAGAGCTCTATGGATACGTGATTTTAATTCAATCCAATGAGACTTTCCTGGATCTTTTTTTCCACCTTCTTCCGGCTTATCATCTTTTTTAGCCCCCATTTCTTTGGGTTTTGCTAAAGCCTCAAGAGTTTTTAAAATATTTTTTTCTGTAATTCTTCTATAGGTATCAACAACCCCTTTGGCAAAGGCTGATTGTCTTGCAACTAGCATGACTGGTTTTTTTTGGTTTAATGCTAGTACGCAACTTTGATCATCTTTAGGTATTGCTGAGAATACCGGTTTACCCAGTGTCTTTGCAATAACATCGTTAGTAACAGGGTGACCTTGTTGTGCTTGATTAACAACAAACTGAATCATGTCCTTGGGAAAAAGCATTGTCGTCAAATCAGAATACAAACGCTTGGTTTGATTTAATGCGAGAATGTCTGGAGTGACCACTACCATAATCATCGTTGCATGCTCTAGAGCTTTATTTGCCAGTGCATTTAATTCATTACCGGCATCAATTATTGTAATCGGATAAATATTCGTAACTGCCTTGAGTGTTCTTCCTAAACCTTCAACTTCAATTGAATTAGAGGCGACCGGATCACTAGGCATACCAATGTAGTAAACATTTTGATTCATATTTACAAATTGCTGAATTGAATTTGGGTCAATTGCACCTTTAAATTCAGCTAATTCTTTAATATTCTTTTTCCCCTTCATTCCGGTAATAAAATCTTGATCACCACTTGCTTTTTGATCAAAATCCAAAAGAAGAACTTTGGCTTTTCCTTCAATGGCGTAAGCGAAAGCTAAATTAGCGGCAACTTGAGATTTTCCAAGTCCGCCCTTACCACCAATGACAGTAATTATATGACCCATAAATTATCGACTCCTCTTTCTAAACTTCTTCTCAATTTCTTGAGCACCGGTAGAAGCTGATTCAATTATTTCTGGTGTTATAAAAACTACAAACTGAGATCTATTCGTTGAATATTTTTTTGATTTTAAAAATGAAAACAATGGAGTTGCTCCTTCGATTTCTTGAGGAAACGGAGGATCTTTATCGAAATCTGTCGTGGTTTTACTACTCACGACTCCACCAAGAACTGCAGACTCTTGTGACTTTACTACAATTTGTGTTTTGATAGAGTTTTGTAAGGTTACCGAAGAATTATCTCCTGTCACTGCGGAAACCATAATACCTACATCTAAATTAATGCGTTCTTCTTGCATCATGTTTGGCTTAACAGTTAAATCAAACTTGGCTTCTGCTGTAGCAGATCTAGCCGTTTCACCACTGCCTATCACGTAACTTATATTGGTTGATTTATTAATATTTCCTGCGATGTTTTCTTTAGTTACGATTACACCTGATTGAATCACCCTGGCGTGTCCTGCACTTTTAGCCGAATTAAGCTTAGGAAATAAATTTGAAATTGTAGCTGACAACGTTCCGTTGGATTGCGATGTTACTCCACCACTTGTCGTCTTTCCTATTTGAATTTTACCCGCACCATCACCTATAATTGGTGTCCATCCAAATCCAAATATTTTATCATAAGATTTTGTTAGCTCTACAAACTGAGCAACTATTTTAAACATTTTAGGCAAGGGTTCTGGTTTTGGCTTACTACTAATGGTAACTAAGTTTTCATAAGGATTTTTTTTCAAAGATTGAACTGCATCCTTTCTCTTTGCTAAACTTAAAATACTATCTGGAACATAAGCAATCGCGATTTGTTCTACTTTTTTATTTTCCTCAGGTGAATTAACGACACCCTCAATCCAGTAAGCACCGTTAACGACTCTTACTGTAACATCTTTCATGCCGTTTCTTTGAATTTCTTCTTGCATTTTTCTGGCTATAACTTGCTGTGTTTGTGGAGATAATTCAACTAATACCATTACATCGGGAAATCCTTCTAGCACTACAACAACTTTTCCGATATCTGAAGGAACAATAATATTTCCTCCCACATATACTCTATCACCCTTAATTCCAATTTCTAAACCTTCGACATCTTTTAAGAGCTCTTTTAGTTGTCCAACTTGTTTTGTTTGGTCAGAAGCTGTGACATTCACCGAATACTTAACTTTTACTTCTCCGGTAGAATCTCTAAGAATAACCGCCGTTTGACCAGGCTTCAATCCTTCTAGTTCAAGAGTAATTGAGGATTTTGTTTTCACGATTTGAGCTTTTAAAATAGATTCATTCACAATTTTAAATTGATCAAAAGGTACAAAGTTTAACTTTATACTTTTACCTAAATTCATCGGAACATCAACTTCAACAACATTCACATTATCTTCATTGATCACGTCTTGTGACCAAATATTCAAAGCAAAAATCAAAAATAAAATCAACGGTATCTTATTGAGCATTTTTATTCTCTTTATTCATTTTCTCAAACATGTATTGCTTTTCTTCGGCAGAGTCTTCACCTAAGATGTCGTAAATTTGCGTTGGTTTTAATCTTGGAATTTCTTTGTCATTATTATTTCTCAATGACAATGAAAGTGTATTACCACCATACGACTGAATAAAAGCAAGTTTTTGAACATCGTAAGGCTCTAACTCTAGAGTGATTGTATTGTATGAAGTATAAGTATTTAAATTCATCGTCCTGATGACCTTTGGTGTTTCAACTCCATAAATTGGAATTGAGTTTGTCATGCTCATACCTGTTGAAAGAACTAAAACGTCTTGTAAAATTGTTCGCGTTTTTTGTAAATCTTTTCTCGCGCCTTGTGCAATATCAATTGCCGCGACAACGTCGACTCGGTCACCAGGTTTAATTAGACGACCTACAGAATCTTTTTCGTTTACGTTAATTGCAACTGCTCTTTTACCAATAGAAACTTGTCGCGATAATCCTGTTTTAACTCCAGGATAAGTGACTCTCGGTTTGGTGATTTGCTCACCTTTGATAATCGAAATAGTAGCAATTGTATTTTCTAATTCTTTTACTGCTCTAAATGCTGTTGGTGCAATAAATTTTTCTGGCATGTTAACTACTTCAAGTTTAGTTTCATCAATCAAATCTAATTCTTGAATATCAACTCTCGCTACAACGACTGTTTGTGGCGATCCATATTGTTTTGTCAGTGCTGCTGTTTGATCATCTAGATATGTCCATACCAACATCATGGCAAAAAATGCTATACCTATTGCAAGTGTGAGAGCTCGAGTGTTCATACCTTTTGCCTTTATAAATAGTTGTCATTATTCATTTTATCAAAAGTTATGACTAATTGCGGAGGGGAATTATTTTCTCATTGGATCTTAGGATTCAAACTTAATTTACAGCCCATGGTGAAAGCTTGATATTTTTGATCAATCTCATAGACCTTCGAAGCAGGAGTGGCGGACTTTGGAAATTGAGGTGCGGTTATGATTGGTCCACATACGCCATAATAAGTAAAAGTTCTTATGGTTGTCGACATTTCTTCACCTGGTCGTTCTGATGAATTACAATCTTCCGGAGCACCATTTGAAATAAAGCTAGGAAATGCAAAGCAAGGCCCATAGTTTTTTGTTCCATTTCCTTCTTCTTTGTCTCGCCAGCCAATTCCGTTAAAGCCTACATATTTAATTCCAGCAGCCAATTCGTAGGATTCCATTTCTGGTTGAGTTAAAAGGTAGGAATTATTCTTTATTAAATAATAAAAATATCCTCTCACGGCTTTTTGTTGATTAATTGAACCGCTAATCGAGTTACCTACGTTGTACATTATTAAATAAAGAAATAATAAAATAGGTAGGAATAATATAAATTCAAAAACGGCTTGCCCTTTTTGATTATTTAGTTTTTTATTTTGATTATCCACCGTTATCATCCAATGTCGTGTGCTTTTGACATGTACCTTGAGTGACTCTTGAAATATTTGTACAGATTGCTTTCCAAACTTCTGTTCTAATTGGCTCCCGACCTAAAAAAGACTCTGATCGTAATTTCACTTTTTCTGTTCCACCTAAAAAGCCCATGGCAAATGTTCTTGTGTATTCAACCCAGACACCTGTGAAAACTTTAACGCTAACTGAATCAATATTATTTTCTTTCAACTCACCATCAAAACCATTAATCAATATTTCAGGCTTATATCTTCTAAAGACTCTCGAAGCCGCTTTAAAAGCATCTGAATCGCCGGCCGACTCTTCTGTTTTTTCTGTGTCAAGTGACATATAGGTTCTTGAGGCCATATAAGTCGCATAATGAATATAGTATCCATCGGTGTAATTAACGGCCAATCTTACAAATAAAAAACTAAATCCCACTACAATGGGAAATGTCATAATGAACTCAATCGTTGATTGACCTCTATTGCTCAATTTTTTTCTAAGGTTTTGGATATTCATCTTGTCCTGAAAAAAACCGACTCTTTCCTGTGTCGGGGTTTAAATACGTATCATGCCCTGTAGACTCATACGCGAAATCAATTTTTCCATCTTGCTTGTCGTCCTGCTTATAAGGGACTCCATATCGAAATGAATAAGACATTCCTTTTCTCATCATCAAAAACATTCCTTGATCGCCTTTGAAAAACTCTTTGAATCTTTTATTTTTCAAAAGTCCAAATGTAATACTAACAACAACTGCAAGAAGTAGAATGTATTCTACGAAAGTTTGTCCTTTTTGATTTAAATCTTTATGTATTTTAAATTTTGCCATCCAAACCAAATCCAAGAAATAAATATCACCGGTGCATACGTAAATTTTTTACCGAATATTCTCTTGATCCCACTTAAATCTTTTAACTTAATTAATAATACTATTGTATCAAGATTTTTTATAATATTAAATAAAAGCAGTGAACTTCCTACTATTACAGTTGTGTATAGCAAATGCAGGAAAAATGATTCTTGAAAAAAGTTAGGTACAATTAAGCACAAAGTACTCAAGTATTTTGAATCTCCCCCACCCATTATATTTAAAATAAATAAAATGAAACCCACGAACAAAAATGTTAGAGGGAACAAAAAAGTACTTCCTTTCCAAAGATACAATTCAGGAAATATAAAAGATAGAATAAGAAAAATAGTTAAATTAATTGCAGACCAAATGTTTGAAATTCTCTTCTCTTTAAAATCGATATAAGCCACAACCAAAAGTTGAATTGAAATAAAAATGAAGACGACCAATGGAATTTTCATGGAGATTTTTCTTGGTTTTGAAAGCCTGTATAAAAACAGTATCGCTTACAAACTCCAACGGTAAACTGCTCTGTAAGTCCATATCCTATATAC
>JACCDQ010198860.1_pt1 | contig 17877 bp, 20 predicted proteins | sample 7446031 | NCBI WGS metagenome assembly JACCDQ01 (sample SAMN15323442, study PRJNA562643) | freshwater metagenome | isolation source: river surface water | place: USA:Blue River Watershed | collected 2017-08-17
ACCACACGGGCTTCAAAGGGGATGTGGAATTCCTGGAGAATCAGGGTTGCGTGCTGTAGGGTGTCCCAATCGGATTGGGAGCCCATGACAACACCGACTTGCGGTTGGGTCATGTGAAGGGCCTGCTCAAGGCTGCGAGTAAGCTTGAATTTTAAGGTTTCGCCCGGAGTTATGCCCCATGATTGATGTGACAGTTGAAAATTTTGAGACCGAAGTGGTCGCCGCCTCGATGACGACGCCTGTTTTGGTCGATTTCTGGGCGCCTTGGTGCGGTCCCTGCAAGTCTTTGGGCCCGGTCCTGGAGAAGCTGGAGGCCGACTATGGCGGGCGCTTCAAGCTGGTCAAGATCAATTCGGACGATGAACAGCAATTGGCCGGCGCCTTTGGCATTCGCAGCATTCCGACTTGCGTGCTGATGAAGGGCGGGCGGCCGCTGGACGGCTTCATGGGCGCCTTGCCTGAGGGCAAGGTGCGTGAGTTTCTGGACAAACACCTGCCGTCTGAGGGCGAGTTGGTGGCGCAAGCAGAAACCGCCGAAGCCGAAGAGTTGATGGCGGCCGGCGATGCCGAAGCGGCCCTTGGCAAATTGCAGGAGGCCTTGGCCATCAATCCGGCCAATGACGACGCCCGTTTTGACTACGTCAAGCTCTTGATTTCCATGGGCGACCTGGAAACAGCCCAGGCCGCCTTGGCGCCGGCATTGGCGCAAATCCCCTTGCAGCTTCGTTTTGATGCCCTGAAGCACTGGTTGCAGTCGCTGCAATTTGCCACCACCGACGAACGCGGTGGCTGGACGCTGGAACAGTTTGACGCCCTGATTGCGCAGAACAAGCGCGACTTCGATACGCGGTTTGCCAAAGCCCGGCTGTTGCTGGCGGCGGGTGAATGGCCAGCGGCGATGGATGAGCTGCTTGAAATCATCATGCGCGACAAAACCTGGCAAGAGCAAGCGCCCCGCAAGACCTATGTGGCGATTTTGGAGTTGATGACGCCTCCCAAGCCCAAGGCCTCAGAGGATGCCAGCGGAAAAACGGCCGGAGGCATCGAACTGGCGGGCGCCAGCCGTGCACAACAAGATCCGCAGGCAGAGTTGGTGTCTCAGTACCGCCGCAAGCTCAGCATGGCGCTGAACTGATCAGTCCTGGAGCCGCGTCCAGGCTTCTTGGTATTTGGCGGCGGTGCTTTCAATCACCGACTGCGGCAAGCGCGGTGCGGGGGGCGATTTGCTCCACGGCCGCCCTTGAACCTGGGCGGTTTCCAGCCAATCGCGCAGAAACTGTTTGTCAAAGCTGGGCGGGTTGACGCCTTCTTTGTAAGTGTCTGCTGGCCAGTAGCGTGAAGAGTCCGGGGTCAGCACCTCGTCCATCAGCACCAATGTGCCCTCTGAGTCCAAGCCAAACTCGAACTTGGTGTCCGCAATGATGATGCCTTTTTCGGCGGCGATGTCGCGCGCGGTTTCATACAAGGCGATGCTGATGGTGCGGATTCTTTCGGCCAAGCGCGGGCCGATCATTTCCACCACACGCTCATAGGTGATGTTTTCATCATGCTCACCCACGGCCGCTTTGGCCGCAGGCGTGAAAATAGGCTCTGGAAGTTTGCTCGCGTTGCGCAAGCCTTCGGGGAGGGCAACGCCACACACCGAGCGCGAGGCCTGGTACTCCTGCCAGCCGCTGCCGGCCAAGTAGCCGCGCACCACCGCCTCGACCGGAATCGGTTGCAGCCGCTTCACCAGCATGGCACGTCCCTGCACTTGCGCGACCTCGTCTGGGGTGACCACGCTTTCGGGGGGCTCGCCCGTCAAGTGGTTGGGGCAAATGTGGCCCAGCTTGTCGAACCAGAACAAGGCCATTTGCGTGAGCAACCGACCCTTGCCAGGAATCGGCTCACCCATGATCACGTCAAAGGCGCTGATGCGATCGCTGGCCACCATCAGGATGCGGTCGGTGCCGACCGCATAGTTGTCGCGCACTTTGCCGCGGGCAAGCAGGGGCAAGGACTGGATGGAAGACGTGTGAAGGCTGCTGGGCATGGGGTCTCAATGCAAAAGGCCCGTTGCGTTCAACGGGCCTTGCATTATCGCTCTTGGATTTTTCTGCGGGGGCTTAATTCACCACCTGCGCCAGCGCGCCGCTGGCGTACTTGCCAGCCACCACTTGCAAGTTGTCACCCTTGATTTTGGCGCCCTGGCCCTCGCAGCCGAACTCCAGGTAGCGCTGCTTGCAAATGGCTTTTGCGGCTTCGCGGGCCGGCTTGAGGTATTCGCGCGGGTCAAATTTGGACGGGTTTTTCACGAAAAACTCGCGGATGGCCGCAGTCATGGCCAGGCGAATGTCGGTGTCGATGTTGATCTTGCGCACGCCAAACTTGATGGCGTGTTGGATTTCTTCGACGGGCACGCCATAGGTTTCTTTCATGTCGCCGCCAAACTCGCGAATTTTGGCCAGCAGGTCCTGCGGCACGCTGGAGCTGCCGTGCATGACCAGATGGGTGTTGGGAATGCGACGGTTGATTTCCTTGATGCGGTCAATCGCCAGGATGTCGCCGGTGGGCTTGCGGGTGAATTTGTAGGCGCCGTGGCTGGTGCCAATCGCAATGGCCAGGGCGTCGAGCTGCGTCTTTTTCACGAAGTCGGCGGCCTGCTCAGGGTCAGTGAGCAATTGCTCACGTGTCATGGTGGCGTCGGTGCCGTGGCCGTCTTCCTTGTCACCCTTCATGGTTTCCAGGGAGCCCAGGCAGCCCAGCTCGCCTTCCACAGTCACGCCCAGTTTGTGGGCCATGTCCACGACCTTGCGGGTCACGTCCACGTTGTAGTCGTAGCTGGCAATGGTTTTGCCATCGGCCATCAGGCTACCGTCCATCATGACGGAGCTGAAGCCCAGGTGGATGGCGCCTTGGCAGACATCGGGGCTTTGGCCGTGGTCTTGGTGCATCACCACCGGAATCTCGGGATAGGACTCGACGGCCGATTGAATCAGGTACTTCAGAAAGGTCTCGCCGGCGTATTTGCGGGCGCCTGCGCTGGCTTGCATGATCACGGGGGCACCGGTTTCTTTGGCGGCCTCCATGATGGCCTGGACCTGTTCCAGGTTGTTGACGTTGAAGGCCGGGATGCCGTAGCCATTGGCGGCGGCATGGTCCAGCAATTCGCGCATTGAAACGAGTGCCATGAGGAAAGTCCTATCGAGAAGTGGGTAACCGGTTTGTAACTTCCCGCGATTTTAGCGAGCGCAGTCCAACATCCGGCTGACAGGACGCGGGCTTGGCAAAAGCCGCTCAGGAAACCTGGCAGATCTTGAGCATGTTGGTGCCCCCAGGTGAGCCCATGGGCTCACCGCAGGTGATGGCATAGACGTCGCCCTTTTGCACGATGTTTCGTTTTTTCAAGTGGGTCTCGGCTTGTTCCAGCGCCGTGTCGCGGTCTGCGCTGGTGTCCATGAGCAGCGGGCGAACATTGCGGTACAGCGCCATTTTGCGTTGCGTGCTCAATTTGCTGGTCAGGGCATAAATGGGGATGTGGATGCGGTGACGGCTCATCCACAAGGCGGTCGAGCCAGACTCTGTCAGCGCCACCAAAGCCTTTGCGCCCAGGTGATGGGCAGTGAACAATGCCCCCATGGCAATGGTTTGGTCAATGCGGTTGAAATGTTTGCCGGTGAAGTCGGCGTCCAACTCCACTTGCTCGGCGGCTTCAGCCGCTTCGCAAATCTGGGCCATTTCGCGCACGGTTTCCAAGGGGTATTTGCCAGCGGCTGTTTCTGCGCTCAACATGACAGCGTCGGTGCCATCGAGCACGGCGTTGGCCACGTCACTGACCTCGGCGCGCGTGGGCACCGGGTTGGTGATCATGCTCTCCATCATCTGCGTGGCCGTGATGACCACTTTGTCGTGCTCGCGTGCCAGGCGGATCATGTGCTTTTGCAGTGCAGGCACGGCGGCATTGCCCACCTCCACCGCCAAGTCGCCGCGGGCGACCATGATGCCGTCGCTGGCGCGCAGAATTTGCTCCAACTGGGGAATGGCTTCGGCGCGCTCGATCTTGGCGATCAGCCCCGGCTTGTGCTTGAACTCGGCCGCCGCCACATTGGCCAGTTGGCGCGCCATCTCCATGTCGGTGGCGTTTTTGGGAAAACTGACAGCCACGTAGTCGGCTTGAAAACTCATGGCCGTTTTGATGTCTTCCATGTCTTTCGCGGTCAGCGCCGGCGCCGTCAAACCGCCGCCCTTTTTGTTGATGCCCTTGTTGTTGGACAGTTCGCCCCCGATGGTCACATGGGTGTGGACTTGCTCGCCTCGCACGGCATCGACCGTTAAGACGATCAAGCCGTCGTTGAGCAGCAGCACGTCGCCAGGTTTGACATCCTGCGGCAATTCCTTGTAGTCCAGGCCGACGCCTTGAATGTCGCCGGGCTCGGTGCGGGAGGCGTCCAGCACGAATTTCGCGCCCATTTCCAGCTGGACCTTGCCTTCAGCAAACTTTCCGACGCGAATTTTGGGCCCCTGCAAGTCCGCCATGATGGCCACCTCACGGCCGGCGCGTTGGGCCGCGTCGCGCACGCGTTGGGCGCGATCGATGTGGTCTTGCGCAGTGCCGTGGCTGAAATTCAATCGCACCACGTTGACACCCGCACGAATCATTTCTTCGAGCAAGGCGGGATCGCTGGACGCAGGGCCCAGGGTGGCAACGATTTTGGTGGAGCGGCGAGGGGGGCGGAGCGGGCTTTTCATGCCGAACATTCTCACATGAAAGCCGCGCAGCGGATACGGTGCAGATGCTCAGCCCTGATTTTCTGTGTCCAGCGCCCATTGAAGCTGCCTCAGGGCCGCTTGAAGGCCCGGATCGTTTTCGCTCACAGGCACAAAATCGGCAGCCCAGGCGCGACGTTGTAGGGCAGGCCGCGCGAGCGAAGCTTGGCCGGTGTCATCTTGCGAAGAAGGGGGAGGACAAGTGCTGCTCATGGAGGTTCCCAGTGTGTTCGAAAAATGTGCGCAGACCAACGACTTGCCATCACAAGTTTTGTGAGCACGGAACAACCCTGAGCCTTGAGAAGTGTCTCACCATGGTGCTTTATTGCGGAGTCCGCCATGAACCCAGCCAGATCAGAGACCGCCACTTTGTATTCCGCCATCACCGAACCGCGTCTGGAAGCGCTGGCGCGGCGTGGCGAATTGCGTGTTTTCAGGCGACACGCCCATTTGATGGAGGAAGACCAAGAGGGCGATGACCTGTTTATTTTGTTGGCCGGACGCGTGCGGGTGTATGCGACTTCGGGCGGCCGCAAGCCGCGTGAAATGACCCATGGCATTTGTGGCCCGGGCCAGTTTGTGGGTGAAATGTCTTTGCATCACAAAAGTCGGTCAGCCTCGGTGGAGGCCTTGCAAACAACGACCTGCGCCCTGCTCACACGAGAGAAAGTCATGGCTTTTATCCAGGAGGAACCGGAATTCGCCCTGGATTTGCTGCACCGCGTCACGGAAAGGGCGCGCCAAGCAAACCGAACCGTTCGTCAAGTTTTGTTCTTGGACACCTATGGGCGCTTGTGTGAGTTGCTCACGCGCAACACTCTGGCCTTGGCCGATGGGCGGCTACAGCTTCGCGATCGGATGACGCACGCCCAGATGGCGCAGCAAATTGGGTGCAGCCGCGAAATGGTCAGCCGCTTGCTGAAGGACCTGATCGTAGGCGGCTACGTTCAGCGAGAGGCAGAAAGGCAGTATTTTGTGTGCAAATCACTGCCTTTGCGTTGGTAATCACAGACAGCTGGGTGGCGAACCCTCAAATTTTCAGGTCCATTGAGTTGGATCATCAGTCAATTGCAAGCGTAACGGGGATAATTGGCGTTGTGGGGTAATTTCCCCCTTTTGAACCGTCCCTGACGCTTGCTCTTGATGAATACTTTCGATAAACCTATTCCTCCTGGTGAACCCCTTCCGCATCGCAAAATCATTCGCGAATGGCTGATCCCTCTGGCCGAGCGCACAACCGTTTATGCCATTGGTCTGATGCTGATGGACTTTGCCATCTGGGCCTTGCTGCTGGCAGGTACCGTGCTGCTGGAGGCCCTTTGGGCGAAGTTGCTCTGTGGCTTGGCCGCGGGATTCGTGATCGGCCGTTTGTTCATCCTTGGCCATGACGCTTGCCACCAAAGCCTGACGCCGCATCGCACCCTGAACAAGTGGCTTGGCCGCATTGCCTTCCTGCCCTCCCTGACCCCCTACAGCCTGTGGGACGTGGGGCACAACGTGGTGCACCATGGCTACACCAACCTCAAGGGCTTTGACTTTGTGTGGGCCCCCCTGACGCAGCAGGAGTACCAGGCTTTGACCCCGATGGGCAAGTTGTTTGACCGCGTCTACCGTAGCGGTTGGGCGCCAGGCCTGTACTACATGATCGAAATTTGGTGGAACCGCATGTTCTTCCCCAACCGCAAGCACATGCCGACACGCCGCCCCATTTTCATTCAAGACAACCTGTTGGTGTCCGCCTTTGGCTTGGTCTGGGTCGGTGTGATGACGGCTGCAGCGCTGGCCTTCGACCAGTCGGTTTTGACGGTCTTGTTCTGCGGCGTGGTCGTGCCTTTCTTGTTCTGGTGCGCCATGATTGGCTTCGTGGTGTACGTGCACCATACCCACGTGAAAGTGTCCTGGCATGATGAGCGCAGCGCCTGGTCCAAGGCGCAACCGTTCGTGTCGACCACGGTTCACCTGACCTTTCCGTTCCGCATTGGCGCTTTGATGCACCACATCATGGAGCACACGGCCCACCATGTGGACATGAGCATTCCGCTTTACAAGCTCAAGCAAGCCCAGGCCAAACTGGAAGATATGTTGCCCGAGCGCATCATCATCCAGCGCTTTTCATGGCGCTGGTATTTCCAGACCGCCCGCCATTGCAAACTGTACGACTTTTCTCGCCGCTGCTGGACGGATTACAAAGGGCGGGCGACCAGTCAGCCCGCCGCCTTGCCGACCTGAGGGCGCTCAGGCCTGCTGAGCCGCACGCTCGCTCAAAATCTGGAAGGCCGGCAAAGTCTTGCCTTCCAGAATTTCCAGAAAAGCCCCACCGCCGGTGGAGATGTAGCCCACCTCTTTCTCAATGCCGTATTTGGCAATGGCCGCCAGTGTGTCGCCGCCACCGGCAATGCTGAAGGCGTCTGAGGCGGCAATCGCCTTGGCAATGGTTTCTGTGCCTTGGGCAAAGGCGTCAAACTCAAACACCCCGACCGGACCATTCCAGACGATGGTGCCGGCTTGCTTCAGCTGGTCGGCCAGTCGCGCCGCAGTCTCGGGGCCGATGTCCAGAATCAGGTCATCGTCCCCGACTTGGTCGGCCCGCTTGACCTGTGCCGGCGCATCGGCGGCGAATCGCTGAGCCACCACCACGTCCGTGGGAATAGGCACTTCTGCGCCGCGCGCCTTCATGGCCGCCATGACCGCTCGCGCTTCGTCCACCAGGTCCACTTCCGCCAAGCTCTTGCCGATCTTCAAGCCAGCGGCCAGCATGAAGGTGTTGGCGATGCCGCCGCCCACAATCAGCTGATCCACTTTGCTGGCCAGGCTTTTCAGAATGGTCAACTTGGTGGACACCTTGGAGCCTGCCACGATGGCGGCCAACGGGCGCTTGGGCGCGGCCAGGGCGCGGGTGATGGCATCGATTTCAGCGGCCAGCAAGGGTCCCGCGCAGGCGATGGGCGCAAACTGGGCGATGCCATAGGTCGTGCCTTCCGCCCGGTGCGCCGTGCCAAAGGCATCGTTCACAAAAATATCGCACAAGGCGGCCATCTTGCGGGCCAGTGCTTCGTTGTTCTTTTTTTCGCCCGGGTTCACCCGGCAGTTTTCCAGCAGCACCAATTGGCCCGGCTGAACCTGCACGCCGTCCACCCACGGGCTCACCAGCGGCACATCGCGGTGCAGCAATTCAGACAGGCGGTGTGCCACAGGCGCCAGCGAGTCTTCCGGTTTGAACGCGCCTTCGGTCGGGCGCCCCAGATGGCTGGTCACCATCACGGCAGCCCCTGCGTCCAAAGCCATTTGAATGCAGGGCACCGAGGCGCGGATGCGGGTGTCTTCGGTGATGTGCCCTGCGTCGTCCTGAGGGACATTCAGGTCGGCACGGATGAACACGCGCTGACCTTTGACTTTGCCTTGGGCGCACAAATCGGAAAAACGAAGAACATTCATGATGGTTTGTGGGATGAAAATAAGAGTGGCTTGATTTTAAAAGTCATGACTTGCAAAGCCTGACAGCCGGTTGACGCTCACCAGCCCAGACCAACGTGCAAGGGCAGGTAGACGGTCATGCCCACCACCATCGTGCCCAGCACCGCTTGGCGATGATGACGGTGGGTCAAGAAATAGGTGGCGCCCACCAAGGCGGCGCAAAGACGCGCATCTTGCCAGGTGCTGATCAGGTGACCTTGTGTGACCACGATTTCGGGCAACACCACCGAGGTCAATGCGGCGATGGGCGCGTACTGCAAGCCGCGCTGCGCCCAGTGCGGCAAGTGCCAGGGTCGATCGGACAGGAAAAAGAAACAGCGGGTCAACACGGTGATGCCGGCCAAGGCCACGATGGTGAAGAGTTTTTCGGTTTCACTCATGGGGCGGCTCCGAGGCTGGGCGGGGGAGCTTCTCCAGCAACATGCACAGCGTGACCGCCACCGCAATGGCCACCAGCACATTGAGCTTCAAAGGCAGCGCAACCGCCGCCACACCTGCCGCCCCGGCGACCGTGCCGGCCACGACCCGTAATTTAGAGCTGGCCAGCGAGCAACTCAAACCCACCAGGGCCAGAATGCCGGCGAAGCCCAAGCCCCACTCGGTGGGAATCACCTGGGCCAGCCCAATGCCGATCAAACCCGCCGTGGTCCAGCTGAGCCAGTTTAGGCCAGTGTTGCCGGCCAGGTAGGCCAGCTGGTACTGCTGCTCTGCGGGGTCGCTGGCGGGATGTGGAAAGCGTTTCACGAATTGCACATAACTGAGGTCGGCGGTCATGTAGCCCAACACCAGCCGCTTCCAGCGGGGCCAAGGCATCATGTAGGGTCGCAAGTGGGCGCTGAACACGACAAACCGCAGGTTCACGCAAAAGCCGGTGGCCAGCACAATCCACATCGGCGCATCGGCCACCAGCAGGGGAATGGCCGCCAGTTGCGAGCTGCCTGCAAACACCAAGATGCCCATCAACACGGACTCTGTAAGCGACATGCCCGACTTCATCATGGTCACCCCGGTCATCAGCCCCCAGGCGGCAATGCCCAAGGCCAATCCAGAAAAATCTTTGACGCCTTCGCGAAAAGCAGGGTGGCGGTAGTTTTCAGCGAGAAAAAACATCGGGTTGTGTGCCCTTGTCAGGCCGCGAGCACATCAAAGCGCATGCCCGCTTCCAATGGCTGGCCGCGCAAGAACTCGGCGGCACTCAGACGCTTGCCACCCGGGCGTTGAAGTTGGGTCAGCCGCAGGACCCCTTCGCCCGTGGCGACATCCAGGCCTTCGGGCCCGATGTGAACCAAGGTGCCACACGCTGCCGATGACTTGGCATGGGTCAACACTTCGGCCGCCCCAATTTTCAAAACCTCGCCATTCAAGGCACTGTGGGCGCCGGGGAAAGGGTGAAAGGCACGGATGCGCCGATCCAGGGTGATCGCCGCCTGCGACCAATCCAGGGTGGCCTCGTGCTTTTCGATCTTGTGCGCATAGGTCACGCCCTCTGCGGGTTGGGGCGTGCGCCGCAGGCCTTCCAGGTTTTTCATCGCTTGAACCATCAGCGCACCGCCGGCCACGGCCAGACGGTCATGCAAACAGGCCGTGGTGTCGCGCGCCAGAATCGGCTCGGTGTGCACGGCCAGCATGTCACCAGTGTCCAGGCCCGCATCCATTTTCATCAGCGTGATGCCGGTGTGGGTGTCACCTGCTTCAATGGCCCGGTGAATCGGGGCCGCACCGCGCCAGCGAGGCAACAAGGACGCATGGATGTTGAGGCAGCCATGCCGGGGCAAATCCAGCACCCATTGCGGCAGGATCAGGCCATAGGCGGCCACCACCATGGCATCGGCCTGGGCCGCTTGCAGTGCAGCCTGCGCCTCGCGCGCGTCTTCGGGGTATTTGCCCTCCAGCCGCAAGCTCCGAGGCTGACTAACCGCAAGCGCATGGCTTTGCGCCCATTGCTTGACGGGCGAGGCTTGCAGCTTCATGCCGCGACCCGCCGGGCGATCGGGCTGTGTCAGCACCAGCGCGATTTCATGGCCAGCGGCATGCAGTTGGGCCAAGGCTTCGCGAGCAAACTCCGGCGTACCGGCAAAAATCAGGCGCATGGGCTTCAGCGCTCGGCGCGTTGCGCTTTGAGCATCTTGGTTTTGATTCGGTTGCGCTTGAGGGGCGACAGGTACTCGACAAAGACCTTGCCCAAGAGGTGGTCCATCTCGTGCTGAATGCAAACGGACAGCAGGTCTTCGGCCTCAATGGTGCGCAACTGGCCTTCGCCATCTTGGGCCTGGATTTTGACAGCGCGCGCGCGCTCGACGCCATCGTAAATGCCGGGGACGGACAAGCAACCTTCATCGCCTCGAACACGTTCCGGGCTCTGCCAGAGCACTTCCGGATTGATCAGCACCATGGGCTGATTGCGCTCTTCGGACACATCGATGACGATCAGCCGTTCGTGAACATTCACCTGTGTCGCTGCCAGGCCAATGCCATTGGCTTCGTACATGGTTTCCAGCATGTCGGCAATCAGGGCGCGAATGCGGTCATCCACCGCCTTGACCGCTTGGGCGACGGTGTGCAGGCGAGGGTCGGGGTAACTGAGAATGGGGAGCAAAGCCATCCCCCTATTGTCCCCGTTTTAGGCCTCGATTGCTGCCCGGGTGCCACAAGCCCTTCCAGGGATTGGTGGCGTAACTCGCTCCCCAATGGCTGGACCCCGCCTAGCATGGAAGCTCACCAGGGGAGTGGGCATGGAAGATTTTCAGCAATGGCTGCGCTTGCAAATCACGCCAGGCGTGGGGGCCCAGACGGCAGCGGGCTTGTTGCGCCGGTATGGCTCTCCTGCGGAGATCTTTCGTCAGTCGGAAAGCGCATTGCGTCGCAACCTGCGGCCGGAGTTGGCGGCTGCCTTGCGAATGGTGCCGGCGGGGCTGGCACCTTTGCAGGCACGGGTCGCACATTGGCTGAGCCACCCCGACCCTGGCGTGTCGCACGCCATCTGGACTTGGGCAGACGACCACTATCCTGCCGCCTTGCTGACGTTGCCGGACCCCCCCTTGCTGCTGTATGTCCAAGGGCAATCAAGGCAAACAATGCCACCAGCCTTGGCATTGGTCGGCAGTCGCAATCCCACGCCGCAAGGCTTGGAGAATGCGCACGCCTTTGCTGGCGAACTGGTGCATGCCGGCTTTTGCATTGTGTCGGGCCTGGCCTGGGGCATCGATGCCGCCGCCCACCAAGGGGCGCTCGATGCCACCCCTTCAAACCCGCGTTGGCCCACTGTGGCGGTGGTGGGCACGGGCCTGGACCGTGTCTATCCCGAGCGCAATGCCGGGTTGGCGCAACAGATTGCACGCCAGGGCCTTTTGATCAGCGAATACCCGCCTGGAACAGCGCCCCTGGGGCATCATTTCCCACAACGCAACCGCTTGATCGCCGCTTTGAGTTCTGCTGTCTTGGTGGTGGAGGCCAGCCTGAAGTCGGGCTCCTTGATCACGGCCAAGCTGGCCCTGGAGATAGGAAGGGAGGTCATGGCCATTCCTGGCTCCATCCATTCGGCGCAAGCCCGCGGCTGCCATGCATTGATCCGTCAGGGCGCCAAGTTGGTGGAGACCACGCAGGACGTGCTCGAAGAATTGGCCCCCGCCCAACGCTCGAGCCCCCCCGTCCTGGCGCAGCCCGCTGAGGAGAGGGCACCTTGCGCCCTGCTGATGGCCATGGGGTTCGACCCCGTGACCCCAGAGGTCTTGGCGCAACGCACGGCCTTGGACATTTCAGCGCTGCAGGCGACGCTGTTGAACCTGGAGTTGAACGGCGAAGTGGCGCGCTTGCCGGGAGGCTTTTTCCAGCGCCTGAGGCGTCGAGGCTGAATGTCACATTCTGCGCTTGCACAGGCTTTGAAAAAGCAGTTATATTGGGACCCATGTTTGAAGTCCTCGTGTACGTTTACGAAAACTACTGGCGTGGGGATGCTTGTCCCGAGTTGCAGCAACTGGGACGCAAACTCAGCGCTGCAGGCTTTGAGCCCGACGAGATCGAGCAAGCGTTGCAATGGCTGGCGGGCCTAGACCTGGCCTCTCACAACACCCAACTCATTGACCTGTCGCAAGTCGAGGCGGCCGGCAGCGCCACGCATGCCCAATCAGCGCACAGCCTGCGTGTTTACTCTGTCTCCGAGCAAGACCACTTGGGTGCGGCCTGCCTGGGTTTTGTGAGCTTTTTGGAGTCTGCGGGCGTGTTGCCGCCGCACATGCGAGAAATTGTGGTCGACCGTGCGATGGCGGTGCCGGGTCACCCGGTGTCCATCGACGATTTGAAAATCATCGTCCTGATGGTCTACTGGAGCGCAGGCCTGGAGCCCGACGCGCTCATCCTTGACGAGTTGTGCGACGACTCGGACCGCGTCGCCCACTGAGCACCGACCGTCGTTGCGAGGCTCCAACAGGGGCCGCGGCAACCCCTCACCTGAGAGAGATCGCCGCGCTGCGCTCGCGATGACGTGCGTGAAGCAACCCGATGGATTTAGACTGCCGCCCCCGCGTTGGGGTCGTCCGGGTCGCCTTCTTTCTTCACCGGCTTGATCAGGTCTTCGCGGCGGATGCCCAGCCACATGGCGATGGCGGCAGCCACGAACACCGAGGAATAGATGCCAAACAAAATGCCAATCGTCAAGGCCAGGGCAAAGTAGTGCAGGGTAGCGCCACCGAACAGCAGCATGGAGAGCACCATCAATTGCGTGCAGCCGTGGGTGATGATGGTTCGGCTGATGGTGGAGGTGATGGCGTTGTCAATGATCTCTACCGTTTCCATTTTGCGAAAGCGCCGGAAGTTCTCGCGGATCCGGTCAAAGATCACCACGGACTCGTTGACCGAATAACCCAGCACGGCCAGCACAGCGGCCAGCACAGGCAGGGAGAATTCCCACTGGAAGAAGGCGAAGAAGCCCAGAATGATGATCACGTCATGCAAGTTGGCGATGATGGCCGCCACCGCGTATTTCCACTCGAAGCGGAAGGCCAGGTAAATCATGATGCCCACCACCACAAAGGCCAGGGCTTTGAGGCCATCGGCAGCCAATTCGTCGCCCACTTGCGGACCGACAAATTCCGTGCGGCGCAACTCGGCGCTGGCGTCTGCCTCTTTCAGGGCCGCCAGCACTTTGTCACTTTGCTGGGCAGAACTGACGCCCTTGACCGCAGGCATGCGAATGAGCACATCGCGCGCCGTGCCAAAGTTTTGCACTTGCACATCGCTGTAGCCCAAGGCCGCAATGCGCTCGCGCGCCTGGTTCAGGTCGGCCGGCTGGCTGTAGCTGACCTCCATCAGGGTGCCACCGGTGAATTCCACCGACAGGTGCAGCCCCCGGCTGAACAGGAAAAAGACAGCGGCCAAAAAGGTGATGAACGACACCGCGTTGAACACCAGGGCATGGCGCATGAACGGAATGTCGCGACGGATTTTGAAGAATTCCATGCTGGTGTTCCTTATTCGTCTTTGGCCAGGGCTGTGCCCGGGGCGCGCCACACCGTGCCAATCGACACGCTTTTGAGTTTCTTTTGCCGGCCATACCAGAGGTTGACCAAGCCGCGCGAGAAGAACACCGCCGAGAACATGCTGGTCAAAATGCCCAGGCAATGCACCACCGCGAAGCCACGCACCGGGCCGGAGCCAAAGGCCAGCAAAGCCAGGCCGGCGATCAGGGTGGTCACGTTGGAGTCCAGAATGGTGGCCCAGGCGCGGTCATAGCCTGCATGGATGGCCGCTTGAGGCGACACGCCATTGCGCAGCTCTTCGCGCACCCGTTCGTTGATCAGCACGTTGGCGTCAATGGCCATGCCCAGCACCAGGGCCATGGCCGCCATGCCGGGCAAGGTCAGCGTGGCTTGCAGCATGGACAGCACGGCCACCAGCAACAACAGGTTCACGGCCAGCGCCACGCTGGAGAACACGCCAAACAGCATGTAGTAAAAACACATGAAGGCGGCCACGGCCAGGAAGCCCCAGGTCACGCTGTTGAAGCCTTTGGCAATGTTTTCTGCGCCCAGGCTGGGGCCGATGGTGCGCTCTTCAATGATTTCCATGGGCGCGGCGAGCGAGCCGGCGCGCAGCAGCAGGGCCACGTCGTTGGCTTCCACAGTGGTCATGCGGCCAGAAATTTGCACGCGGCCGCCACCAATTTCGCTGCGAATCACCGGTGCCGTCACCACTTCGCCTTTGCCTTTTTCAAACAGCAAAATGGCCATGCGCTTGCCTACGTTGTCGCGGGTGATGTCGCGGAAAATGCGGGCGCCTTTGGCGTCCAGCGTCAGGTGCACCGCGGCTTCCTGGGTCTGGTTGTCAAAGCCGGGTTGTGCGTCGGTCAGGTTTTCACCCGTGAGGATGACCTGCTTTTTCACCACCACCGCTTGGCCATTGCGTTCTAAATAACGTTCAGTACCAAAGGGCACCATGCCATTGCTGAGCTCGGCTGCGCGGGCTTCGCTGCTCTCGTCCACCATGCGGATTTCCAGCGTCGCTGTGCGCCCCAAAATGTCTTTGGCTTTGGCGGTGTCTTGCACGCCAGGCAGTTGCACCACGATGCGGTCCAGGCCTTGTTGCTGGATCACCGGCTCGGCCACGCCCAGCTCATTGATGCGGTTGTGCAAAGTGGTGATGTTCTGCTTCAGCGCCTGGTCTTGCACGCGGCGGCCTGCTTCGGGCTTGAGTGTGGCGCTCAATTTGAAGTCACTGCCTTCGGCCGCCTCGGTGGTCTGCAGGTCGGCAAACTGGTCCTGGATCAGGCGCTTGGCGGCTTCCAGGGTGCTGGTGTCGCGAAAACGAATTTCAATGGCTTGCCCATTGCGGCTGATGCCGCCGTGGCGCAAATTCTTTTCGCGCATGCTGGTGCGGATGTCGCCCGCCAAAGACTCGGCCTTTTTGGTCAAGGCAGCAGGCATGTCCACTTGCAACATGAAGTGCACGCCACCGCGCAAATCCAGGCCCAGGTACATCGGGGCGGCATTCAAGGCGCTGAGCCACTGCGGCGAGCGCGACAACAGATTCAAGGCCACCACATAAGAGGCGTCATTGGCATCGGGAACCAGGGCGCGCTGAATGGCGTCCTTGGCCTTGATCTGGCTCTCGGTGCTGTCAAAGCGGGCCTTCAGCGAGCCTTGCTCGAGCGTCAAGGCCGAGGCCGTGAGGCCAGCATTCTTGAGGGCCTCTTCCACTTTGGCCTGCACGCTGGCATCGACCTTGATGGCCGGCTTGCCGGCCGAGACCTGGACCGCCGGGGCCTCGCCAAAGAAATTGGGCAGCGTGTACAAGCTGCCCACCCACAAAGCGATCACGATGATCGCGTATTTCCAAACCGGGTAACGATTCATGGCGCGTCCAGCATTGCGCGTCAGACGTCGGGGCTTCCCGACGCCGATGCTTACTTCAGGGTGCCCTTGGGCAGAACTTGAACCACAGCGCTGCGCTGCAGTTGCACTTCAACACCAGCGGCGATTTCCACGCCCAGGTGGCTGTCGCCGAGCTTGGTCACTTTGCCCAGCAAACCGCCGGCGGTAGCGACCTCATCCCCTTTGGCCAAAGCGTCAATCATGGCGCGGTGCTCTTTCTGGCGCTTCATCTGGGGGCGGATCATGACGAAATACAGCACCACGAACATCAGCACCAAGGGCAGCATGCTCATGAGGGACGAGGTCATGTCGCCGCCGGCAGCAGCAGCGGGGGCGGTTTGGGCAATAGCGGATGAAATGAACACAAAATTCTCCTGTGAGTCGGGCCCCGTCAGCCAACCCGCCAACAGGGCGGTGCAGGACTTGGGACAATCCGGCATTGTATTCGGGGCGCTCTGGCCTATCATTTGGGCTTGAGCAAACCTGCTGCCCTTGGGGACTCTGTGTCGACACACTCTCATTCACATGAACACGCCCACGACCATGCGCACTCTCATCTGAGTGAAATGGATGTCCGGGTTCGCGCATTGCAAACCTTGCTGACCGACAAAGGCTATGTTGACCCGGCCGCTTTGGACCGCATCATTGAAACCTACGAAACAGAAGTGGGCCCTCACAATGGCGCCAAGGTCGTGGCGCGGGCTTGGTCAGAGCCCGATTACCGAGAATGGTTGCTGCGGGATGCGACCGCCGCCATTGCCGCCATGGGCTACAGCGGTCGCCAGGGCGAGCACATGGTGGTGGTGCCCAACACCGAGACCGTTCACAACATGGTGGTGTGCACCTTGTGCAGTTGCTATCCCTGGCCGGTGCTGGGCTTGCCGCCGGTCTGGTACAAGAGCGCGCCTTACCGCAGCAAGGCGGTGATGGACCCGCGTGGGGTGCTGTCCGATTTTGGCGTCAGCGTGCCGGCGGACGTCACGTTCAGGGTGTGGGACTCAACCGCTGAAATTCGCTACCTGGTCTTGCCCTTGCGGCCGCCAGGCACGGAAGGCTGGACAAAAGAACAACTCGCCGAACTGGTCACCCGCGACAGCATGATTGGCACCGGCCTGCCCCTGCGCGCGCAAGATGTGGCGGTGACGGCATGAACGGCGTCCACGACATGGGGGGCATGCAAGGCTACGGGCCGGTCCAGCCCGAGCTTCACGAGCCCGTGTTTCATGCGAACTGGGAGCGTCAGGCGCTGGCGCTGACCGTGGCCATGGGAGCCACAGGCCAGTGGAACATCGACCAGGCGCGCAGCGCGCGAGAGTCTTTGCCGCCTCAGCGTTATTTGCAGAACAGCTATTACCAAATCTGGCTGGATGCCTTGGAAAACATGATGGTGGCGCGCGGTTTGGCCACACATCAGGAAATCACCACGGGACAACTGACCCAGCCCGGCCTGCCCGCCGTCAAGCCATTGGCGCGCGCGAAGGTGGACGCGGCGCTGGCCCAGGGCACCTCGGCCGAGCGACCCGTGCGCCAGCCGGCCCGCTTTGTCGAGGGCCAGCGTGTGCGTGCACGCAACCAGCACCCCATGGGCCACACCCGCTTGCCGCGCTATGTTCGCGGCCATGTGGGCACGGTGGTGAAAGTCCATGGCGTGCATGTCCTGCCTGACCGCCATGCGGCCGCCGTGCAGGGCGTTGACAGCAACGAAGGTGAGTGGCTGTATGCCGTGGTGTTTGACGCGCGCGAACTCTGGGGCCCGGCCGCGGACCCGCAAGTGCAAGTCAGCGTGGACGCCTGGGAAAGTTACTTGGCGCCCCTGGAGGCCGCGTCATGAGCGACCCGCGCGCCACGCTGGCTGAAATTGCAGCGCATTGTCGCGAGGGCTTGCCAATGCCCACCCAGGAAACCGATGCGCCGGTGTTCTCTGAGCCGTGGCAAGCGCAAGCCTTTGCCATGACGGTGCACTTGCACGCGCAAGGCTTGTTTACCTGGCCTGAGTGGGCGGCTGCCTTGACGGCCCAAATCAAGGGCGCGGCCGTGGACGATGGCTCGCAGTACTACCAGCACTGGCTCAATGCATTGGAGCAGATGGTGCTGCACAAGCAAATTGGCTCTGCCGAGCAGCTGCATGCGCTCGAGCACGCCTGGGAGGCGGCTGCCGAGCGCACGCCCCACGGCGAGGCGATTGAACTACAGCCGCAAGACTTTCACGCGGCGCATTGAGCTCAGGCCGCCTTGGCTTGCTGCGAGGGATCGCGCCACTGGCCCATGAGGCGCGCCCATTGGGATTGGGCCG
>JACCDQ011072615.1_pt1 | contig 17871 bp, 16 predicted proteins | sample 7446031 | NCBI WGS metagenome assembly JACCDQ01 (sample SAMN15323442, study PRJNA562643) | freshwater metagenome | isolation source: river surface water | place: USA:Blue River Watershed | collected 2017-08-17
GGGGGCGCTGGAATGCAGCGGGGCGGTGGTGGGGGCGGGCATGGGGTTCCTTCAGTGAAGTGCTGGTGGGTGCAGGGCGCGCAGCTGTTCAAAGCTGACGATGTGGCCGGCGATGGCGCTGGCGGCCACGGTCGAGGGACTCGCCAGCCAGACCTGGCCCGGACCGGATCGCCCTGGAAAATTGCGGTTGATGGCGCTGACGGTCACTTGGTCCGCGCGCTCAGAAACGCCCGGCCCGGCGTTGACGCAGGCGCCACAGCCGGGCTCGATCAGTTCGGCGCCCAGGCGTTCGAACAGGGCCAGCATGCCGGTGCGTACGCAGTGCTCGCGCACATCCTGGCTGCCGAACTGCAGGATGAAGCGGGTGCCAGAGGCCACACGCAACCCTTGTGCATCGGCCCAGCGCAGCACCTCGTGCACGCGCTCCAGGTCTTCGCGTTTGCCGCCGGTGCAGGAGCCGCCGTAGGCGATGTCGACCCGGACCGGTTGCGCCAGATCGGCCACCGCGACCCCTTGGCCCGGATCGCCGGGGTGTGCCAGCATGGGGCCGATGGCGGTGCAGTCGATGTCCAGGGTGTGGACGTATTCGGCATCCTCATCGCTGAATAACCCCGCATCGGGAGGCAGATTCACGCCACGGCGTTCCCGCAGGAAGGCCCGGGTCTTGCTGTCTGGGGCCACGATGCCGGTGAAGCCGCCCATTTCGGCCACCATGTTGGTCAAGGTGGCGCGTTCGTCGATGGACAGCGCTTCAACGATCTCCCCCTGGAACTCGAACACCTGCCCGAGCGCCCGGCCCTCGCGCACGTAAGGCAGGCGCAACAGCTGCAACACCACATCCTTGGCTTCGACACCGGGCCGCAGCACACCGTTCAACCGGACACGGCAGCTGGCGGGCACCTGCAGCCGGACCTCGCCCGTCGCCCAGGCGCAGGCCATTTCGGTGGAGCCGATACCGAACGCCAGCGCCCCCAAGGCGCCGCAGTGCGGTGTGTGCGAATCGGTTCCGACCACCAGTTGCCCCGGCAAGACGTAGCGCTCGGTCATGATCGAGTGGCTGATGCCCTCAGACCCTTCGCGGTCTTTCAGAAACCCGTGCAGGGTGAGGTCGTGCTGTTCGCAAAACCGTTGCTGGACCTGGCCCAGCGCTTGTGCCAGCGGCAACATGCCGAGCTTGCGCCGCTCCTCGGGCATGGAGCGGTGAATGAAGGTCAGGTGGTCGGTGAAGCAAACGATGCTGGCAGGGTCGTGCAGATGGACACCGGCGCCCATTTCGCGCTCCAAAGCCCGGATGGCCAAGGGCGAGTTGTATTCGTGGGCGTAACGCCAGTCGGTGCGCACAAACAAGGCCTGACCGGGATGCACGGCGCTTTCGCCACTGGCCCGCGCGATGATTTTCTCTGCCAGGGTCATGCCGCGTGCGGTGGTTTTTGGGGTGGTCAGGCACCAACCTGCTTGGCGCGCCCGCATCAGGTTGAACAGGCCACCCTGGCGGATCAGCTCGGCCGTCAGTTCGTCTTCGCCGCGGGTGAACTCCTCGATCGGGATCGATTCGCCACGGCGGATGCGTTCGATCAGTCCGAAATCGGTTGAAGTGAGCAAGCCCAGGTTGCGGCAGTTCTGCCGGTAAATGCGCTCGAAGCTTGCGGCGATCACCAGCCGGATGCCCGCGCACCATTCAGCAAAGGGGCTGGCCTCGCGGGACGAGCCCTTGCCATAGCGGCGCCCGGCCACCGTGATACCGAATCCGCCCGCTTTGACGCTGCCCGCCACCACGGGCGTGCGGTCGCCACACTTGAGCGCGAGATAGGGGAAATCGCCCAGCTTTTCGTCGCAGTGGTAGGTGATCCACGTCGGCGTGATTTCGTCGGTGGACACGTCGCAGCGCAGCGCACCGGCATCCTGCATGGACAGGTCTTCGCCCGCCAGTTGGCGGTCCAGCAAGGCCGGATCCTCGGTCAGGAACAGGAGACGGCCATCGAACCGGATCTGGCCGGTTGGGGTGTGGCGGGCTTGAGGGGAGGTATTCATGGGGCCTCTCAAGCCTGCGTCTCGGGTTGTGCGGCAGCCACTGCGCCTCGGGGCAACCCGGCACGCCAGAGCGCGCCATGGGTGGGTTCGCCCGGCAACCATCCGACGACCTTGGCGCGCAGCGCCAGCAGGCGCGGGATGCTGATTCCGGTGGACACACCACAGGCCTGCAGCATGAAGGCCAGGTCTTCGGTGGCGGCATTGCCGCTGGCGCCGGGGGCATGCGGGCAGCCGCCGATACCGGCCAAGGACGCGTCGAAGCGGGTCACGCCGACCTGTAGCGCCGCGTAGACGTTGGCCAGCGCCAGGCCGCGCGTGTCGTGGAAGTGGCCGCAGCAAAAACGGTCTCCTGCCACTTTCAACGCCTGCTCGAACAGCCGGCACACGGTGTTCGGATCGGCGTAGCCCACGGTGTCGGCAAGGCTCACACGGTCGGCGCCCGCGTCCAGCAGGGCTTGCATCAGGCGCAGCACCTCGCTTGGCTTGACCTCGCCTTGCAGGGTGCAGCCGAAGGCTGTGCCCACGCCACCCTCGATCAGGGTGGCGCTGCCTGCTGCGTCTCGTGCGGCACGGATGCGGCGCATCTCGTCCACCACCTCATCGGGTGTTTTGCGCAGGTTGGCCAGGCTGTGCGCATGGCTGGCCGACAGCGGCAGGATCATCAGGTGTGCGCCGCCTTCGATGGCGCGTTCGGCACCCTTGAGGTTGGGCACCAGCACACTGGCTTTGAGGCCCGGCAACGTTTGGGCAAAAGCCAGCACCTCGGCAGTGTCGGCCAGTTGTGGCAGCAGTTTGGGCGGTACGAAGGAGCCGACTTCGATCTCGGTCTGGCCGGCGGCCACAGCGTCGGCGATCCATTCGCATTTGTGTGCGGTGGAAACAACGGTCTGTACGCTTTGCAGACCGTCACGAAGGCCAACTTCGCGGATCACGGCGTGGGCGGGCAGTGGGGCCATGGTGGGGTGCTGTTGTGGATAAAAAGGTACTTGACGGGGGATGTGTGGAGTCTATGATTTCTATAAAGAACATCAAGTGAACTTTTGGAAGCATATAAATTCCAGTTCGGAACTTAAATAAAGGGTTTTCCCTATGCGAGATTTGGATCTCAAATCCCTGCGTTTGCTGGTGGCCGTGTGTGACAACGGCAACATGAAAGACGCTGCAGCGCAGGAGCACATCGAGCCGTCTGCCATCAGCAAACGCATTGCCCAGCTGGAAGACGCCGTGGGCACCCAGCTGCTGGTGCGCGGGCGCCGGGGGGCCGAACCCACCCCGGCCGGCCGCGCCTTGCTCGAGCATGCGCGCAACCTGTTGTTCACCATGGACCGCATCGAGGCCGACATGGCGGCCTTCAAGGGCGGCATCAAGGGGCAGGTGCGTGTGGTGGCCAGCGCGTCGGCGATTGCCGAAGCCTTGCTCGACGACCTCACCGCCTTCATGCGCGCGCCCGAGCATCAAAACATCAAGGTGGACGTGGAAGAGCGTTTTTCCAAAGACATCGTGAGCATGGTGCGGGAGGGCGTGGTTTCGCTGGGGGTGTGCTGGGGCAGTGCGGATTTTTTGGGGCTGCAGCACCAACCCTACCGGCGTGACGAGCTGACCTTGGCCGTGCCTTTGGGCCATCCGCTGGCGCAGTGCGAAGCCCTGTTTTTCGAGGATTCACTGCCTTATGAACACGTTGGTTTGCCGCCTTCCAGTGCAGTCAATACCATGCTGGACCGGGCCGCTGCCAAGCTGGGGCGGCACATGAACTACCGGGTGGTGGTGTCAAACTTTGACGCCGCTTTTCGGGTGGTGGCGGCGGGTTTGGGCATCAGCGTGGTGCCCCGGCAAGTGAGCCAGATTTACGTGTCCGCCGGGCAGGTGCGCATCATCCCCCTGCTCAACGATTGGGCACACCGCCAGTTTGCTGTCTGTTACCGGGGGCCAGGCGATTTGACGCCTGCCGCTGAAAAACTGTTGGCCTTTCTGGTGCAGCAGGCCGCATCCGAAACACCGGTGCCCTGACCTCAGCCACCCAACAATGCCGTCAAACGCGCCGCAGCATCCCGGATGTCGTCTGTGAACGAGGGTTGTGCCCGTTGTGCCGGGCAGGTCAGCGTCAAAGCGCCCACCAGTTCATGTTTCGCGTTCCAAACCGGTGCCGAAATTCCCACCAGACCGGGCACCCTGTCACCGTCGATCATGGCGTACCCGTCCGTGCGGATCTGGTCATACAAGGTGCCCACCGCACCGGTATAAGCCAGCAGCACGCGACCGCCCGCGCCCCGGTCCAACGGCAACACATCGCCCGCGCGAACGTGGTCGCGCAGCAGGTGGGGTGAATCCACCCGAAACAGACACAAACGCTGGTGGCCCTGACGCACGTGGAAAGCCACGCTTTCCTGGGTTCGGGCCACCAGCTCGCGCATCACCGGCAGCACCACCGTTTCCAGCGAAAACGAGTCGGCATAAAGGGCCGACAGCCGTGCAACCTCGGGCCCCAGGCACCAGTGGCCTTCGGCCGTTCGCTGGACCAGCCGGCCGTGCGCCAGTGACGCCAGCAAGCGCAGCACCGTGCTTTTGTACAGGCGCGTTCGCTCGGCCAATTCGGTCACGGTCAAGGCCTTGTCACCGGTTCTGAACGCCCCCAGGAGGCTGATTGCGCGGTCCACGGCCGCTGCACCACCGGGCGCGGCTTGTTCGTCGGCAACAGAGGTCAGGACAGCTTTTTTGGGCATGGGCAAAGAAAAGGTTGACCCTATTTGACATCAATCCGTAAATTCTTTACGATAGATTCGTAAGACAGATCAATGTTCTATCTAATGAAACAAATATGACAACAGACCAACGCCCCGCAGGTGTGCTGATCAGCGAAGTGGGCCCCCGTGATGGGCTGCAAAGCATCCAGCGCGCCATGCCCACGGAGGACAAATGCCGATGGATCGACGCGCTCTATAACGCCGGCTTGCGGGAGATCGAAGTCGGCTCCTTTGTGTCGAGCAAATTGCTGCCCCAGATGGCAGATGTGGCAGAGGTGGTCCGACACGCCCTTGCACTGCCTGGTTTGACGGTGATGGCGCTGGTGCCCAACTTGCAGGGTGCCCAGGCGGCCTGGACCGCCGGAGCGCACAAGATCTCTGTGCCGGTGTCGGCCAGCGAAACGCATTCGATGGCCAACGTTCGCAAAACCCCCCTGCAAATGGTCGATGAGGTGCGTCGTATCGTGGAATGGCGCAATGCGCAAGCCCCCGGGCTGCGGGTCGAGGTGGGCATGTCAACCGCGTTTGGCTGCTCCCTGCAAGGGGCTGTACCGGAAGACGATGTGGTCCGGCTGGCCGCTGCTTTGGTGCATGCCGGCGCCGAGGAAGTGGGTTTGTCAGACACCACTGGCATGGCCAACCCGACCCAGGTGCGGCGTTTGTTCCGGCGACTGCAGGCTGAGGTGGGGCATCACAGTGGCGCGGCGCACATGCACAACACGCGTGGGCTGGGTTTGGCCAACTGCCTGGCGGCTTACGACGTGGGGGTGAACACGTTTGACAGCTCGCAAGGGGGTCTGGGCGGCTGCCCATACGCACCGGGTGCCTCGGGCAATGTGGTCACGGAAGACCTGGTTTTCATGTTCGAGGCCATGGGCGTGAAAACCGGTGTGAACCTGGACAAGCTGCTCGCCGCACGAACGCCCCTGAAGGCAGGGTTGCCCGGCGAACCCCTGTATGGCATGACGCCCGAGGCCGGTTATCCGGTCGGCTGGACACAGGAGCCGTGACATGAGCACACCCCAAAAACTGCCCTACGAAGGCCTGCGCGTGGTCGAATTCACCCACATGGTCATGGGCCCCACCTGTGGCATGGTGTTGGCCGATCTGGGCGCAGAGGTGATCAAGGTCGAGCCCGTGGGGCAAGGCCGTACTGGCGATGCCACGCGCCAGCTGCTGGGCTCGGGTGCGGGCTTTTTTGCCATGTTCAACCGCAACAAGAAAAGCCTGGCGCTGGACTTGCAAACCCCGCAAGGCAAGGAAGCCGTTTTGCGCCTGATTGCCACCGCCGATGTGGTGAGCGAAAACTTCAAGCCCGGTACCATGAAAAAACTCGGCCTGGATTACGACAGCCTCAAACCCCTGAACCCACGCTTGATATACGTGAGCCACAAAGGCTTTTTGCCCGGTCCCTACGAGCATCGAACTGCTTTGGACGAAGTGGTGCAGATGATGGGCGGGTTGGCCTTCATGACGGGTCGCCCGGGCGATCCGTTGCGGGCGGGCACCAGCGTCAACGACATCATGGGCGGCATGTTTGGTGCCATCGGCACCATGGCGGCATTGGCGCAGCGCGACAAAACGGGCCAGGGGCAAGAGGTGCAAAGCGCTTTGTTCGAAAACAACGTTTTTTTGGTGGCGCAGCACATGATGCAGTTTGCCGTTACGGGCAAACCGGCCGCCCCCATGCCCGCCCGCATATCGGCCTGGGCCATCTACGACGTGTTCAGTGTGAAGGGCAGTGACCAAATATTTCTGGCGGTGGTCAGCAACACGGCCTGGGCCATTTTTTGCGACGCCTTTGGCTTTGGCGACCTGAGGGACGACCCACGCCTGCAAACCAACAACGACCGGGTGACCGCCCGCGAATGGATGATGCCGTTGCTGCGCGAACGCATGGCCCGCTTCGGCGCGGCCGAGATTGCCGCGGTGTTTGAAAAGCACGCCTTGCCGTTTGCGCCCATCACAAGGCCGCACGACCTTTTCGATGACCCGCACTTGAGCGCCACCGGTGGACTGGCCCCCATGGACCTGCCCGATGGCCGCGCCACGCGTACCGCCCTGTTGCCACTCGTGCTCAATGGCGAGCGCCCGGGCGTTCGACTGTCGCCACCCAGGCTGGGAGAGCACAACACCGAAATCTTGAAGGCGCTGGGCTACGACGACACCCAAATTCAAGCGCTGGCGGTGGCAACCGTTTCAGCAGATTGACTCACTTTTACACCCAACGGAGACACATATGCACCTCAAACGACGCTTTATTGCATGGACCCTGGCGGTTACTGGATTGATTGGCGGCACAGCCCTGGCTCAGGACAACTGGCCGGAAAAGCCCATACGTGTGGTGGTTCCCTACACCCCGGGAGGGGGTACCGACACGATTACGCGGCACTTGGCAGACAAGTTGGTCGCAGACAACAAGTGGACGCTGCTGGTGGACAACAAACCGGGGGCGGGCGGAAACGTGGGCATGGACATCGTGGCCAAATCCAAACCCGACGGCTACATATTTGGCATGGGACAAACGGCCAACCTGGCGATCAACCCAGCCTTGTTGCCCAAAATGCCGTTTGACCCGTCCAAGGACTTTGTACCGGTCGCTCTGGTGGCAGAGCAACCCACGGTCCTGGTCGTACGCACCGATGCCCCGTGGAAGAACTTGGCCGAATTGGTCCAAGCTGCGAAAGCAAAACCAGGCCAGATCAAACAAGCCTTGGCCTCAACCGGGACCGTGGGGCACTTGGCAGGTGAGATGCTCGCTGTCAAAGCTGGTTTCCAGGTGTTGAACGTGCCCTACAAAGGAGCTGCACCAGCAATCACCGATTTATTGGGAGGGCAAACCGACTTCATGTTTGCCACACCTCAGGCGGTGCTGTCATTGATCAAAGGAGGGAAGTTGCGAGCATTGGCTGTCACATCATTGCGGCGCTTGTCCATCCTGGCAGAGGTACCTACCGTGGACGAAGTGGGGTACAAAAACTTTGAAGCGGTCGATTGGAAGATGGTGGTGGCCCCAACGGGCACACCTTCCGAGGTGGTCAGGCGACTGAATACCGCCATCGAGAAAGCATTGGCGCATTCCTCGTTGCAAGTACAACTGGCCGCTGAGGGAAGTTCGCCACTGGGCGGTTCACCCGACAAGGCAACGCAATACCTGCGTTCCGAACAGAACGAATGGGCAACCCTGATTCGCACCGCAAAAATCACCCTCGACTGACCCCCTCGCAGGAGACATTGATGACCAAAACCGTTCATATCACCTTATTGTTTTTCACGGCCCTGTTTGCTCATGGGTCGACCATTGCCCAGAGCGCTTGGCCTGAAGGCAATGTGCGCTTGGTGGTGCCTTATGCCCCTGGTGGGACCACAGACTACGCTGCGCGCCAGGTGGCTCAGAAACTGACAGATCAACTCGGAAAATCCTTTTTTGTAGAAAACAAGGCAGGTGCCAGCGGAACGATAGGCACCGACATGGTGGCCAAATCAAAACCGGATGGAAGCACGTTCCAAGTGAACGACACCACGTACGCCATGTTGCCGCACTTGTTCAATAAACTCCCATGGGAACATGGCAAAGACTTGACTCCTGTGACCACTTTGGCAATCACACCACTGGTAGTGGTGGTGGGGGCGAACGCTCCCTATAAAACAGCACAGGAATTCATTCAATTTGCACAAAAGAACCCAGGCAAGGCCAATTACGGTTCAGGTGGTGTGGGCAGTTCCACCCACTTGGGGGCGGAACTGCTCAAGCAAGCGGGCAAGCTCTACATCACACACATCCCCTACAAGGGCGCGGGGGATGCTATTCGAGGCGTGATGGCCGGGGAGGTCGACATTTTGGTCACGGCTGCGCCTACAGCAATCCCTGCTGTTACAGGCGGCCGTGTCAGGGCCCTGATGGTGACGAGTTCCAAACGATTGGCGGCGCTGCCAGAGGTCCCAACCACCGCTGAATTGGGTTTGAAAGACTTCAATGCGACCAATTGGTTTGGACTGGCTGCGCCCAAGGGTACGCCACAACACGTTGTAGACAAGTTGCAAACCGAGGTCAGGAAGGCGATGTCATCCCCCGACTTGATCAAACGCTTTGCTGAGCAAGGCGCAGAGCCGGGTGGAATGGCCACGGCCGATTTCCAGAAATTTGTCCAAGATGAAACGCTACGCTGGGGTAAATTGATCATGGCTGCTGGTGTCAAACCCGAGTAGATAAAACATAAAAATTTCTATGTGGAATCTCAGCTTCACACCTCCCGTCGTCATCGAAGCCCGCGTTCTGTCACGGTTGCCCGATCACTTGAGACGTCCTGTGCAGACCGAGTGGGCCTTGGCCAACAAGCCAGGGCATGTTGTGGATTGTTTTTTAGAGGGACCGTCTTTCGATCGGGTTGGCAACCTGTATCTCACCGACATTCCACATGGGCGCATTTTTCGGTTGACGCCTGCACTGCAATGGGACGAGGTGACAGAAACCGGTGGATGGCCGAATGGGATTGCCATACATAAAGATGGCAGTCTTTGGGTGACTGACTACCGGCGTGGATTGCTGCGCGTCAACATTGAAACGGGGCATGTAGATACTTTGCTAGGTCATCGGAACTCAGAAGGTTTCAAGGGACTTAACGATCTAACGTTTGACAGCGATGGCAACTGTTACTTCACTGATCAGGGGCAAACGGGTATGCACGATCCTTCCGGACGGGTGTTCCGATGGCGAACCGACGGCCGGCTTGATCTGGTGTTGAACAACGCCCCCAGTCCCAATGGCATTGCGTTGGATCGGGATGGACGTTTCCTGTTGGTGGCGATGACGCGTGGGAACGCGGTATGGCGTGGGCCCTTGCTGCAAGATGGTTCAATATCCAAAGTAGGCCTGTTTCGCAGTTTTTTTGGGACCAGCGGTCCCGATGGCATGGCGATGGACGTAGAGAACCAACTGGTTGTGGCGCACGCCAGCCTAGGCGGCGCATTTGTGTTGAACCCTCGTGGGGAGGTGACCCACTTTGTGCGCAGCCCAACAGGTCAGACCGTGACCAATGTTGCTTTTCGCCCAGGCACCCATGACCTGGTTTTGACGGATTCAGAGCAGGGCGTGGTGTTGACAGCGACGCTGCCCAACGCAGGCATGACCTTGTATTCCCACACCTGAAGAACAGCGCAGGCGTAAAAAAACCGGCGCAAGGCCGGTTCCGTTTTGATCGGTGAACCGATCAATAGCTGCTGCGGCCACCGCGACCGCGGGCGCCAGCACTGTAGCCGCCGCCGGTGGACTCACGCGGGCGGGCCAGGTTGACCACGATCGAGCGACCGCCCACCGACATGCCGTTCAGGCCCTGGATGGCGGCTTCTGCCTCCGCGCTGGACGACATTTCCACAAAGCCGAAGCCTTTGGAACGGCCGGTGTCGCGGTCCATCATGACTTTGGCAGACGCAACGCCGCCAAATTCGGAAAAATTGTGGCGCAGACTGTCGTCGTCAACCGTATAGGGCAGGTTGCCCACGTAGATTTTGCTGCTCATGATTGAGCCTTTCAGAGAGGGCTGGCCATGCAGGTAAAGCGCACGGCAGCGCAGAGAGAAGCGGTTTCAGGGCTGATTCCGCAGAGAACACCCCCATCAACGGGGGAGGGTGTTTGTGACACCGGCTGCAATTATATTTCCAATTAGAATAACGAAGCAAATTTATATTTTTCACAGTTTTTAAGGGGCAGCGCCGCATGGTACGCCTACATACGCGCATCGGCCTCGCCTACGATATCGGGCCAGCGGGGGCAGACTTCGTTTTCAACTTCCAGGCCGCTCGCACGCCGCAGCAAAGCGTGGTGTCTGAGCAATTGAGCATTCGGCCCTACACCCCCCGGCAAGAAACGGTGGACCCCACCACCCACAACCGCATCCTGCGCTTGCAGGCACCGGGTGGCCGCCTGCTGGTGGATTATCAATGCACTGTGGACGTGCGGCAGCACACCCAGGACCCCGCCACCGTGCCCGAGGTGCCCATCGCGCAGTTGCCCGCACAGGTGTTTACTTACCTCTACCCCAGTCGCTACTGCCCGTCTGACAGCATGGGCGCGCTGGCGCAAAGCCAGTTTGGACACTTGCCCCAGGGCTACAGCCGCGTGGCGGCTGTGGTGGCCTGGGTGCAGCAGCAGGTGCGGTTTCAGTCGAACACCAGCCATTCGGGCACCAATGCGCTCGACACCTTGCGCGACCGTGTGGGCGTGTGCCGCGATTTTGCGCACTTGATGATCGCGCTGTGCCGGGCCATCAACATCCCGGCACGCTTTACCACGGGCATCGATTTCGGCGCCGACCCGGCCTTGGGGCCGCCCGACTTCCACGCCTACGTAGAGGTCTACTTGGGCCACCGTTGGTACATTTTCGACCCTTCTGGCACGGCCATTCCAATGGGGTTTATTCGTATCGGCACCGGGCGAGATGCCGCTGATGTGTCCTTCGCCACGATTTTTGGTGCCTTTGCTTCTGTTGCGCCGGTGATTCATACCCAGGCCGAACACAACCCCGCATTGGGATTCGAGTTGCCACAGCACGTAAAGTTGGGGGTTTCCACTGCTTAAGTGCAAACCATGAAGCTGACACGAATCGCTCTCACCTCTCTGTGCTTGGCCGCCGGTTGGGCTCAGGCCCAAAGCACTGACACTTGGCGCCAGCTGGAAGCCCAGGCCCGGGGGCAGACCGTTTACTTCAATGCCTGGGGTGGGGGGGAGTCCATCAACCGATACATCGCCTGGGCGGCAGCGCAGGCCAAGGCGCGTTATGGGTTCGAGGTCCGGCACGTCAAAATCAGCGATGCGGCCGAGGTGGTCAAGCGCATCCAGACCGAACTGGCTGCCGGTCGTGCCACCGCTGGGAGCGTCGACCTGATGTGGGTGAATGGTGAAAATTTCCGCAACCTCAAGGCCGCTGGCGCGCTGCACGGCCCTTGGGCCGAAAACCTGCCCCACTGGGGGTTGGTGGACTTGAACAAGCCCGTGCGCAGTGATTTCTCGATTCCCACCGACGGGCTGGAGGCGCCCTGGGGCACGGCGCAACTCACATTCATTGCCAACAAAACCGTGACCCCCGTGCCACCGCGTTCGGCCACCGAATGGCTGGCGTTCGCTCGCGCCCACCCAGGCCGCACCAGCTACCCCAAACCACCCGATTTTCACGGCACCACCTTCGTCAAACAGCTGTTGACGGAACTGGCCCCCGATCGGGCCGATTTGCAACATCCCGTGACGCCCGAGCGTTTTGTCAAAGCCGCCACGCCCCTTTGGGACTACCTGGACCGGTTGCACCCGTTGCAGTGGCGCAATGGGCGTGCTTTCCCCAGCAGTGCCGCCGACATGCACCGCATGCTGGCCGATGGGGAGCTGCATCTGTCCTTGACTTTCAACCCCAACGAAGGCGCCAACCTGATCAGCACCCAACAGTTGCCACCCAGTGCCTACAGTTTTGGGTTCAGCGGTGGCACCATTGGCAACGTGCACTTTCTGGCCATTCCGGCAAACGCACGCGCCAAAGCGGCGGCGCAGGTGTTTGCCAACTTTTTGCTGTCGCCCGAAGCCCAGGCCCACAAGGCCGACACGTCGGTGTGGGGCGATGGCAGCGTGCTGGACCGCAACCGCTTGCCCCTTGGGCTGCGTGAACGTTTGACAACGAAGGCGCCCGGGGCGTTGAGTGAACCCGTTCCCACGCTGCCCGAACCCCATGCCAGCTGGGTGGAGACGCTGGAGGCCGAGTGGCTCAAACGCTACGGCACCCGCTGACGCCCGCCGTCCAGCGTTGGCTGGCCGCCTTGCCTGTATTGCTGGTGGTGGCGCCGCTGGTGCCGGGGTTGTGGTGGGCGTTTGCGCCTGCCACCCAGACCGCTGCCTGGCAGGCCTTTTGGGCCGATCCCCAATGGCCGCAGGCGGCACGGGCCAGCGCCGTTTCGGCCGGGGTGGGCACTGTGCTGGCGGGGGGGCTGGCCATGGGCATCACACGTTGGCACTACCCCAGCGCCGCCTGGTGGCGCATCCAGGCCCGCTTGCCCGCGTTGCTGGCCATGCCGCACACCGCGTTTGCCGTGGGCTTGTTGTTTCTGATCGCACCGGCGGGTTGGTTCACCCGTCCGCTGACCATTGTGCTGGGCTGGGATGGCCCACCGGACTGGGACACGGTACAGGACCCCTGGGCTTTGAGCCTGGCGCTGGCCTTGGGGCTGAAGGAAAGCTGGTTTTTGTTGTGGGCCGTTTTTGGGGTGCTGGGGGAGCAAAACACCCAACAGCAGTTGCTGGTGGCCAGAACGCTGGGGTACACACCCGCACGGGCCTGGCGGCTGGTGGTGTGGCCGCAGGTGTTGCCACGGCTCAAGTGGCCGTTGCTGGCTGCATGGGCGTACGGGTGGTCGGTGGTGGACATGGCCCTGGTTCTTGGCCCAAACACCCCACCCACGCTGGCGGTGTTGGTTTGGCAATGGCTGACCGACCCCGCCCCCGGTCTGCAAGCGCAAGGAGCGGTCGGGGTCGTGGTCTTGCTGGGTTTGTTTGCCCTTGCCTCGGCGGGGGGCGCGGTGGCGCTGCGCGGCTGGTTGCGGTGGCGGCGATACCCGAGTGGTCAGCGGGGCCGGGCCACCGTTTGGTGGGTTGGTGCCGTGGGGCGTGCCCTGCCTTGGGGGGTGCTGGGTTCCGGCTGGGGTGTGGTGCTGGTTTTGGGGGTGTGGTCGGTGGCGGGGGCCTGGTTTTACCCGGCCCTGTGGCCCCAGCAACTGACCTTGACCGCCTGGGCCCAAGCCGACTTCACACCCCTGTTCAACACCTTCACTTTGGCCATGGCCAGCAGCCTGTTGGCCTTGGTGGTGGCGGTGGTTTGGCTGGAATGGGGCCCCACGCGGTGGACCGCCTGCTTGTACCTGCCCCTGTTGTTGCCCATGTTGCCTTTGGTGGCGGGGCAGTACAGCACCTTGCTTGCGTTGCAGCAGGATGGCCGCTGGGTTGCTGTGGTGTGGGCCCACCTGTTGTGGGTGTTGCCCTACACGGTGCTCATGCTGGCCGGGCCGTACCGGGCGCTCGACCCCCGTTGGGTCTTGTTGGCCCGGACGCTGGGTCTGTCGTGTTGGGCTGCGTGTTGGCGCGTCAAGTGGCCATTGTTGCTGCGCCCGCTGTTGGCAGCGCTGGCGGTGGGGTTTGCGGTGAGCGTGGCGCAATACCTGCCCACCTTGTTTGCCGGGGGCGGGCGCTGGGCCACCGTCACCACCGAAGCCGTGGCCTTGAGCGCAGGGGGCAACCGCCGCGTGCTGGCTGCACAGGCCCTCATGCAGGTCGGGTTGCCGTGGTTGGTGTTTGGCTGGGCGGTGGTGCTGCCGCGTGCACTGGCCCATCACAGAAAGGGCTGGCGCTGACATGTTGAGCGTGCAACAACTGGTTTTGCGTCTGAACGGGCGGGCCCTGTTTGCCCCGCTGGATATGCGGGTAGCAGCGGGGGAAATTGTCACCTTGATGGGGCCGTCGGGCGCGGGAAAATCCAGCGTTCTGCATTGGCTGGTCGGGGCTCTGGACCCCGCTTTTGTGGCATCAGGCCGTGCCAGCCTCGATGGCGAATGCGTGGACGGATGGCCCACCGAGCAGCGTCGCATCGGTTTGTTGTTTCAAGACGATCTGCTGTTTCCACACCTGAGCGTGGGCGGCAATCTGGCGTTGGCCTTGCCTTCAACGTTGCAAGGGGCGGCCGTTCGTAAAGCGCACGTTGAGCAGGCCTTGGTGCACATCGGTCTGGACGGTTTTCATGACCGCGACCCGGCCACGCTGTCGGGCGGGCAACGCGCCCGCGTTGGCCTGATGCGCACCTTGTTGGCCGAGCCCCGCGCGGTGTTGTTGGACGAACCGTTTTCCAAACTGGATGCCAGCCTGCGCACGCAGTTTCGGGCCTGGGTGTTCCAGCACCTGACCGAATGCGCCATTCCCACCTTGCTGGTGACCCACGATCCCGCCGATGCGCCCGTGGGCGGTCGGATACTGCACCTCAACCCCTGCTGACCATGATCGATGCCCGACTCAACACCTGGCTGCGCCGCCCTCTGCTGGCGCTGGCGCGTCCCCTGCAAGCCAGCGGTGTGCGGGCGGATCACTTGAGCTGGCTGGGGTTCGGCTGGGCCTGCGTGGCTTTTGTGTTGCTGGTGATGGGGCAATTTGGCTGGGCCTTGGTGGCGATAGCCCTGAACCGCCTGACCGACGGACTGGACGGCAGCTTGGCACGGCTGTCGCAACCGACCGACCGCGGTGCCTTCCTCGACATTGCGCTGGATTTTTTGTTTTATGCCAGCGTGCCACTGGGGTTTGCGTTGCAGGCCCCCGAAACCCATGCCCTGCCTGCGGCGGTGTTGTTGTTCAGCTTTGTGGGTTCGGGCTCCAGCTTTCTGGCCTTTGCCGTGCTGGCGGCCAAGCGGAAGATGGGCAGTCTGGCGTTTCCCCAGAAAGGCATTTATTACCTGGGCGGGCTCACCGAGGGCGCCGAAACGTTTGCGGTTTTTGCGTGCATGTGCCTCTGGCCGGCGGCGTTCCCGGTGCAGGCTTACGGCTTTGCGGGCCTGTGTATGGTCACCACGGCCATGCGGCTTGCGGCCGGGTGGCAGGCGTTTGGGCCGATTGAAAAAGTTGACGTTTGACGGTTGCCCTATGTTGTCTTGAAAAGGATTTCCAATTCTTGAATCGGCAGCGGTCGACCAAACAAATAACCCTGGTAGGCATCGCAACCAATGTGCGAAAGAAACGCCCGCTGCGCTTCATTTTCCACACCCTCTGCAATCACAGTCAAACCCATGCTCATCCCAAGTGCGGTGATCATTTTGGCAATAGAGGCATCGTTGGGGTCGTCAAGAATATCCCTGACAAAGCTTTGATCGATCTTCAATTGATCAAGTGGCAGCCGCTTCAGGTAGGAGAGGGATGAGTAGCCGGTTCCGAAGTCGTCCAACGAAAAACCGACGCCTTGGGCTTTGAGTGCGGTCATTTTTGGAATGACGTTCTCAATGTCGTCGATCAGTAAACTTTCTGTCAATTCCAGCTTGAGGCGCCTCGGGTTGGCCCCTGTTTTCTCAATGATTGCAAGCACGGTGCCAACAAATTCGGGGTGATAAAGTTGCCGGGCACTGATGTTGACTGCAATCGTGAGATGGGACAGGCCGGGTTGGGCGGCCCAATACGCCAGTTGGGTGCAGGCCGTTTCAAGCACCCATGTTCCTATCGGCAAAATCAATCCGGTGTCTTCGGCAAGTGGTATGAAGTCCAGTGGCGGTACCAGGCCACGGTTCGGGTGTTGCCACCGCAACAACGCTTCCATGCCGGTCCGGTGCCCTGTTCTGTTGACCTGCACTTGGTAGTAAAGGTGAAGTTGATTTTTCAGGAGAGCTTCCCGCAAATCGGCTTCCAATGCCGCGCGTGTGGTCACCACCGTCTGCATTTTGGGGTCAAAGAAACGCAAGGTGTTGCGGCCGGCTGCCTTGGCCTGGTACATGGCCAGATCGGCTCTTTTCAGAAGGTCTTCCAGCGTTCCCTGGTGTTTGGCAAACAAGGTGACCCCAATGCTGGGCGTGCTGTGGCAGCTGGATGGCCCCAGCTCGTAAGGGTGGTTGAGTGCGGCCAGGATTTTTTCGCCCACGGCTTCGGCCTGGGCGGCGGCATCTGTCAGCTTTTCACCCAGTTCTTCCAGCATGACCACAAATTCGTCACCACCCAGGCGCGCCACCGTGTCAACTTCGCGGACGCACGCCGACAAGCGTTGGGCAACCTGTTGGAGCAGCTGGTCGCCAATGTCGTGTCCGCGTGTGTCGTTGAGTGTTTTGAAATTGTCCAAATCGATAAAAAGCAGCGCGCCATGCCGCGCCGTGCGGGCACTGGTGGCGATGGTGTGTTTGAGGCGGTCAAGAAGCAGCCTTCGGTTTGGCAACCCGGTGAGTGGATCGTAAAAGGCCAGATGCTTGATCTCCTCTTCCGCCTGTTTCCGCTCGGTGATGTCCGTGAAAGAACCGATGTAGTGTGTGGTTGCGTTGAACTCGTCATTCACGGCGGTGATGGTGAGCCAGGCGGGGTAAATGTCGCCATTCTTTTTTCTGTTCAGGATTTCCCCGTGCCACCCACCGTTTTGCAGAACGCATTCCCACATCGATGAATAAAAGGCTGTGGTGTGGTGTCCCGATCGATTGATGCTGGGCGTCTTGCCCACGGCCTCTTCTGGGCTGAATCCCGTGAGCAAGGTGAAAGCCTGATTGACGCGCAAAATAATGCCGTTTGCATCGGTGACCACCATGGCTTCGCGGGACTCGAATGCGGTGGCGGAAATTCGCAGGTCGGCCCGCCTGGCCCTTTTTTCTTCATTGATCGACGAAGACACCAGCAGGTAAAGACCGCTGGAAACAGAGGCGATGTTCAGCAGGTAAAAGATGTTTCTTGCCAATTCGGGCAGCAAGGGCACCGACTCTGATACGCGGTGGTCGATGAGGACCGACAGGAGAACCAGAAAAAGGTAGGCCCCCAGCCAATAAAACGCCACGCGCCTTGGAAGGAACATGAGGGCGGCAATCGGCGAGAAAATCGCCCAAAGCATGACCATGCTTCCGGCCGAAAACCCACCCAATGACCACATCAGAAGAAACGGCAGGATCAGCACCAGCGACAACTGGCTGAATTCGACAAAAGCAATCCGTTTGGTCTTGAAAAAATAAAACAGGCTGATGGCCGATACCACGGCGTAGGACATGGGTATCGCCCCGGACCAAGGCCGGTCCAGGTAAAAATAGATGGAGCCCCAGATGAACGCTGCCGGCCCAATGATCAGAGGCACCAGTGTGAGTGCCACTTTCTTGAGCCGCAGGTCGGCATCGTCCGTAGGAAGAAATCCCAGCGAGACAAGGAGAGCCAACCAGTTCTTCACCTTAGCCATGGACATATCCAGGTCAACTTGGTGCCCGTGGGGCATCGCACTCTGGGGCGGGGACGCGTCTTGCCCGCAACTGTGTTTTCATTGTAGCTTTGGCGGGGTTTTGAGCGACCGGGCCCGCACCGCCTGCCCATCGACCAGGGTGGGGCCGGGGTAGAGCAGCACCTGTTCGCCAGCGCGCA
>JACCDQ010392159.1_pt1 | contig 17869 bp, 12 predicted proteins | sample 7446031 | NCBI WGS metagenome assembly JACCDQ01 (sample SAMN15323442, study PRJNA562643) | freshwater metagenome | isolation source: river surface water | place: USA:Blue River Watershed | collected 2017-08-17
AATAGATGAAAGTTTGAGCCAAGTTTGTTGAGAAACAAATTTAGGTATCAAAACAATACCCAAAATATATCCAAGCATCATGCACCAAAGGGTATATGTGCCAAATTGGCTGGCTTCATCGGTCGAGAATCCTAATGAAATACCGTAGCTAATTATTGAATCTCCCGCTATTACTTCTACGCCAACGTAGCAGAATAGAGCTATCAAACCTAACACTAAATTGGGGAAATCGAAAATAGTTGTTTTGGTTGAGTTTATTGAATTATCATTCCCTTCTTGTTCTTCACTTACTTCTGGTAAACCTTTGGTCAGTAAAATTAAGACTGCTAATGCTATCAGAACACCTGTAAGTATCATGTATGGAGTAATAACTTTTGCGAGTTGGTCTTTCGATGAAAGTGCTGCACCAGCCACGCTTCCTGCCAATAAAATTCCTCCGAAAACTTTTTGGCTAATAATTCCTGCTGTTTTATTGGCAATTCCTAAAATACTAATTCGTTGTGCGGCACTTTCTCGAGGGCCAAGAATGGTGGCATAAGGATTTGAAGCGGTTTGTAATAGTGTTAATCCAATGCCAATAGTGAATAGACCAGCCAAAAACAAAGGATATGATTCAGCTTTTGCGGCAGGCACAAAGATAAACGTTCCGATTGCCATAATTGCCAAACCAACTGACATCCCTTTTTTGAAACCAACTTTCTTCAAAACATACGATGAGGGAATGGCCATTACTGTATAGGATATAAAAAAAGCAAAGGTTACTAAATATGAGTTTGCGTTGCTCAAGCCAAACGCAGTTTTGAAGAAAGAAATGAGTGTTCCGTTTACCCACGTTACGAATCCGAAAACGAAGAATAAAAGTCCAATGATTATTAATGGACCTGTGTAGTTTTTATTTTCTTGCATAAAAATCTTAGTTAGAGTTTAGTGATAATTTAAAAACCTTTAAAGCCTATGAGAGCCTTAAAGGTTTTTGATTATTAATAGTTGTCGTTTAAGCCAAAGATAGGTTTATTGGTTTTCCATTTTCCGCGAGTAAAATCAGGGATTTCTACTGGAGAACTGCCACGAGCAATTGATAACTCAGAAAGAGGGCTAATGGCACTCCAGGCAGCAGCATCATAAACGTCAATCGGCGGAGCAACTTTGTTTTTTACTGATTCGATAAATGCTCGTAATACGAAGAAATCCATACCGCCATGACCAGCATTTACGGCATCTTGCTCGAAGCGTTTCCAAAGTGGGTGGTCATATTCCTTTTGATAATCAGCAAATGGCTCCCAAGCATCGTGCTTTTTAGAAACACCTTCTAAATAAATCTGATTACCATCGTTCATCCAAATTCCTTTTGTTCCTTGAGCTCTGAAACCGAGTGAATATGGGCGTGGACTGTTGGTATCGTGAATAATGACAATGTTTTCACCGTTAGCACATTGGATTGTAGTTGTTACAATATCTCCGAGTTTGAATTTTACTTTTGCGTTTGGATGATTTTCTCCTCCATTTTCTACAATATAATTGTGCATACCACGAGATTTGGTGGCAATCGAAGTCAAATAATCAAATTTGTTGCCACGGTTAATGTCCATCCAGTGAGCAACTGGCCCGAGGCCGTGCGTAGGGTAGAGGTCTCCATTTCTATCGACCGAATGTTGGGTTCTCCAACGTGCTTCGCTAAACCCTTTTTCTCCAAACTCAACGCCTTTTCCGTAAGCTGATTTTCCATCATTTAATTTTACAAAACGCAAGTCATGTTGATAGCCGCAATGCCCGTAAAGCATTTCACCAAACATATTTTTGCGAACCATGTTCAGAACCGACATGATGTCACGACGATAACAAACGTTTTCAAGAATCATGCAGTGAGAACCTGTCTTCTCGTAGGTATCCACTAAATCCCAAGATTCTTGGAGCGTAACAGTTGCAGAAACTTCTACACCTGCATACTTTCCTGCTTTCATGGCTGCTACCGACATCGGTACGTGCCATTCCCAAGGTGTGGCAATAATGATTCCGTCGAGGTCATCACGCTTTACCATATTTTCAAAATCTCGTTCACCTTTGGTGTAAGCAACAGGTTCTTTTTTCTCAAATTTTTTAAAAATTTTGTTTGCCTCAGCAATTGAATTAAGGTCGATATCACAAATGGCAGGAATTTCTACATCTGAGCGATAAAGTGCTTGCTGGAGGTGAGTACGTCCACGAAGTCCGACCCCAATAAAGCCAAGTCTTACTTTTTTATCTTCTTTTAGATTTTGTTTTTTTACAATAAATGGAATGCTTGAGGTTGCCAAGCTGGTTGAAAGGAAATTTCGACGGTTCATATTCAGGTTGGTTTGAAGATGGTATTGCAAACAATTATGTTGATTGATGTTTCAAAGATAAAATAAAAAATTTTTATAACTATATGATTAATAAAAAATATATTCTTATTTTGTTTGAATAGATAAAAAATATTTTAATCTACTTAACTCAAAAATCAAGGTAAATATTTTTTTTGAAAAAATCTTGAACAAAATAAAAATACCACTTGTTAATACATTTGAAACTGTTTCTTTAGAACGATTTAACCACCGTTCGGTAGCCTACAAGTGTTGTACACAACCTTTGTAATGACTGTTTGGCTAACAATTTAATTCATTTTTAAACATCTAATTTGGAATATCAAAAAAAGAGAGTTGCGGTGTTGCGTAAAGAACACTTCAATGCGGCTCATCGTCTTCACAATCCTGAGTGGAATGCGGAAGATAATGCCCGAATTTTCGGAAAATGTAATAATCCGAATTTCCATGGGCATAATTATGACCTGATTGTTCGACTGTCGGGCGAAGTTGACCCAAAGACAGGTTATGTTTTCGACATGAAAATTTTAAGTGATTTAATCAAAGAACACGTTTTGGATAGATTTGACCATAAAAATCTAAACTTAGACGTCGAAGAATTTAAAGAACTAAATCCATCGGCTGAAAACATTGCTATTGTGATTTATGATATTTTACGAGAAAAAATATCGCATGATTATGATTTGAAAATTACACTTTTTGAAACCGAACGAAACTATGTCGAATACCCAATTTAAAGAAAAAACTTTTGTGAACGATTTATTACTGGACGACCAAGACCATCCGTTTACTAAACTCGAAACGCCACTTCGTGAAGATGCTTTTGATTTAAACGATGACGAAAAAATTGAAATAATTGAGAAGCATTTCAAAGAAATTATGCTGACGCTCGGCCTTGACCTACAAGACGAAAGTCTTCGTGGTACACCAAAGCGTGTAGCAAAGATGTATGTAAAAGAGTTGTTTTCTGGACTAAATCCAGAAAATGAGCCAGCAATGACGCTCTTCTCCAACGAGTATAATTACAATGAGATGTTGGTTGAGAAGAATATTCAGTTTTATTCATGTTGCGAGCACCATTTCGTACCAATCGTAGGAAAAGTACACGTAGCATATATTTCAAATGGTAAGGTAATTGGTTTATCGAAATTGCACAGAATCGTGAATCATTTTGCTCGTCGCCCACAGGTGCAGGAACGTATGACAATTCAGATTGGGAATGCCATCAAAAATGCCTTAATGACCGATGATGTTGCGGTTTATGTTGATGCCGACCACCAATGTGTATCGTCTCGTGGTGTAAAAGACCAAACGAGTTCAACCATTACCTCATTTTATAGTGGTGCTTTCAATAAGGAGGAAAAACGTAGCGAGTTTTTGAAAGTTTTGAGTATTTAGACAAGTGATGAATGATTGATGATTAATGTTGAATGATATAAAGAAAGAAAACAATTTATTGATTGTAGGGTTCTACTGTAAACAATTTAACATTAATCATCAATCATTCATAATTAATTTCATGTCTTTTCAAGGAAAAAATTACCTTATTGTTGGAGCAAGTTCGGGAATCGGCTTAGCCCTTGCACAATCTTTAATAGAAGCGGGTGCAAATCTTTTTACAGCTTCTCGTACTCAACCCGATTTACAGTCTACACATATCACTTGGGATGCAGCAAGTCCTGATAATCAAGTTTTTAGTTCTCTTCCAGCCACACTCGATGGTCTTGTTTACTGTCCAGGAACTATCAATCTAAAGCCATTTAATAGATTTACGAGCGAAGATTTTCAAAAAGATTTTCAAATAAATGTTTTGGGAGCTATTAATGTGATTCAAGCAGTTTTATCAAAACTAAAAGCCGCTGGAAATTCTTCAGTTGTGCTTTTTAGTACTGTTGCTGTACAAACTGGAATGGGATTTCATGCATCTGTGGCTGCATCAAAAGGAGCTGTTGAAGGTTTAACTCGTTCGTTAGCAGCTGAATATGCTTCTTCAAAAATTCGCTTTAATGCCATTGCACCATCACTGACAGATACGCCTCTGGCAAAAATGTTACTTTCTTCACCCGAGAAAATTGATGCCTCAAACAAACGTCACCCACTTGGAAGAGTAGGAACAAGTGCCGATATCGCTGCAGCAGCCAAACTTTTATTGTCGGATGAAGGCAGTTGGATAACTGGTCAGATTTTGCATATTGATGGTGGTATGGGTAATCTGAAATAAAATTTGTACCGATAAATATATTTTTAGCAAATTTTCCTTGTGATTTTACCATTTGTCAAGATTTTAGATTAGGTTGCTACTTTCAAAGTACATTTGACCATTCATTTAACTAAAACCGTAAAACACAATGGGAGCAATTTTCTTTATCGTATTTGCATTAGTCATTCTTTATTTATCTGTTGTTATCGTTCAGCAAGGCAATGTTGCCGTAATCACGGTCTTCGGAAAATATAGCCGAATCATGACTCCTGGATTAAATTTTAAGATTCCGTTCATAGAGTTTGTTTTTCGTACAATTTCGATTCAAAACCGCTCGGCAGAGTTACAGTTTCAGGCTATCACCAACGACCAAGCCAATGTTTATTTCAAGGCAATGTTGCTTTATACAGTAACAGATAACTCGGAGGAACAAATAAAGAATGTAGCATTTAAGTTTGTTGACCAAGCTAACTTTATGCAAGCATTGGTGCGTTCAATCGAAGGTTCGATTCGTAGTTTTGTGGCTACCAAAAAGCAAGCTGAAATCTTAGGTTTAAGAAACGAAATCGTCACTGATGTAAAGGCAAACCTTGACCATATTTTGAATGGTTGGGGCTATCATTTACTTGATTTGCAGATAAACGACATTACGTTTGATGAGGAAATTGTAAAGTCAATGTCAAGAGTGGTTGCTTCAAATAACCTTAAAGCAGCTGCCGAAAATGAAGGTCAAGCATTATTGATTACAAAAACAAAAGGTGCTGAGGCAGATGGTAATGCAATCAGAATTTCAGCTGAAGCTGAGCGTGAAGCAGCCCGTTTGCGTGGGCAAGGTTTGGCACAATTCCGTGAGGAAATTGCTAAAGGTATGGCTGTGGCTGCCGCTGAAATGGAAAAAGCTCATCTCGACCCATCAATTATCTTATTTTCGTTATGGACAGAAACCATGCGTCAAGTTGCACAAGATGGTAAAGGAAATGTAATTTTTATGGATGGCTCGGTTGAAGGCTTTGATAAAACCATGAAGCAAATGATGGCTTTGAATCAGAATTCAGAGAATAAGCAGAAAACAAAATAAAGCAAGTTATTAACTTGTTAAAATAAATAGTCATGAGCCACATTTTTCACAAAGATGTGGCTCATGTTTTTTATGCAACTAATATTTTATACGCATCCCAAACCATTTTTAGACCTACGCCAATAAAAACCAAACCCGATACATATTTAATATACAATATAGTTTTATCATTCAAACGGCTTTTAATGCGGTCGGCAAAAATTGCGAAAGCCGATTCTACTACAAAAATCATCAAGATACAAGTGGTAAAAAAGAGCGTTTCGTCTAATAAATCGTATTTATAGCCTTTGAGAGTAGCTGAGACAAGCATCCAAGAAATAAAATTTACTGGATTAATTACATTTAACAGAAAACCTTTACCAAAAAAATAGAAGAATCGAGCTAATTTGAAATCTTGTGTTTTAGATGGTGTTTTGGTTTTACGAAATTGAACAATACCAAGACTAATGAGTAATAGTGAGCCGAAAACTCGTGAATAAAGTCCGAAATGAGGAATATTGGGCAAAAATGAAGTACCTAAGTAGGCAATCATAACCATGATGATATCGCCAAAAACTACACCAAGTGAGATTTTAACACCAGCTTTGTAGCCGTATTGAATACTATCTTGAATAAGGGCAAAAAAAACACTTCCGAAGCCAAAACTAAGCACAACACCCGTAACAAAACCAAAAATTATTGCTTCAAGCATATTATAAACCTTTTAAACGTGCAACTTTCAGAATTCCCGCAACACTCATTGAGTCGGTGATTTTATCGGCCAATACCAATTCGAGGGCTTCTTTTAGTGAAACTTTCTTTACCTGCAACTGTTCGGTATCTTCGGGTTGGCTTTCAGCCTGAGTGATTTCTTCGGCAAGAAAAATATAGGCAACTTCATTGCAAACAGAGTTTGAAGTATGCAGTTTTGAAATTAAAGACCAATTTTGAGCAATCAGGCCAGTTTCTTCTTTGAGTTCACGCTTGGCAGTTTCCAGTACTTCTTCGCCCTCTGGACAACCTCCTTCGGGAATTTCCCACGAATACTCGTTTAATGGAAAACGATATTGTCCGACCAGCCATGTATTTCCCTCTTTATCAATTGGTACAACACCAACTGCAATATTCTTGAAATTTACGGTTCCATAAACTCCTTTTCCACCACTCGGATTTATTACATTTTGGTGGACAACCTGTATCCAATTATTTTCATACTTGACCTCTGAGTCAAGAATTTGCCACGGATTTTTTTCTTCATTCATGGGGCAAAATTATCATAAAATCATTTACGATGAAAACTTTGTGTTGAATGGTCATCGTCAGAACTTTTAAATTGGGGTATTTTTATACTTTTTAGAGAAATCTTTGTATCCAATGTCTTTTCTTTTGTAAATTCAAATCCTACAAGGAATGATTTGATAAAGCTAATTGATTATAAACAACATTTCTCTAAAATGATTAAGGTAAAATTCCTGTTTCTGACAATTTTTTCTGTTATACACTTTTTGATATATGCCCAAAATAACGAATTGTGGTATGATAAACCTGCTTCAGTTTGGACAGAGGCTCTGCCTCTTGGCAATGGATACATGGGAGCAATGGTTTTTGGAAATCCTGAACAAGAACATTTACAACTGAATGAAGGAACGCTTTATACAGGCGACCCGAAAGGTACTTTCAAGAATATCAATCTAAGAAAGTCATTTAAAGAGGTTACAGATTTATTAAATGCCAAAAAATATCAAGAAGCTCAGGCCATCATTGCAAGAGAGTGGCTCGGGCGAAATCATCAGTTGTATCAACCAATGGGTGATTTTTGGATAGATTTTGAGCATAAAAACAATACAATTTCAGATTATAGAAGAAACCTAAATCTTTTTACTGCGACCGCCTCCACAAGTTATAAAATTGGTAAAAATACTTTTAAAAGAACGTATTTTGCCAGCTACCCCGACCACGTAATTGTAATAAAACTACAAGCCGAAGGTTCTGAGAAGATTAATTGTACGCTACGTTTCACGACTCCTCATCAATCAACTGCTTATTTTGCGACACAAGGAAATGCACTAACAATGCGAGGAAAAGTCGCAGGTTTTGGTTTGAGAAGAAGTTTTGAACAAGTTGAAAAGCTGGGCGACCAACATAAATATCCCGAACTTTATGATAAATTGGGTAATCGTAAATCTGAGGTTGAAAATATGCTTTATGCAGAAAAAGCTGACGGTTCAGGAATGTCATTCCAGTCGGTAATCAAGGCATACAATAAAGGAGGTAGTCTTATAAGTAATAAAGACAAAATTATTGTTAAAAATGCGACAGAACTGGTGCTGATACTTTCGGCTGCAACAAGTTTTAATGGTTTTGATAAAAGCCCTGCTTTTGAAGGAAAAGACCCCAGAAAACTCGTGGAGAGTTATTTTAAGGCAATTCAAGCAAAATCATTTGATGTTTTATACAAAAATCATCTTTCAGATTATCAAAAATTATATAACAGAGTTAAACTTGAATTAGCGGCGGAGAGTTCGCAATCAAAGTTGCCTACTGATAAACGTATTGAGTTGTTTTCAAATGGCGAAGACCCATCATTTCCTGCACTTTATTTCAATTACGGGCGGTATTTGATGATTGCTGGCTCAAGAATCGGCGGGCAACCCCTCAATCTTCAAGGAATTTGGAATGACCAGATGACGCCACCTTGGAATGGGGCTTATACAATTAATATCAATGCCCAAATGAATTATTGGCCAGCTGAAATTACAAACTTGTCGGAGTGTCAAGAACCATTTTTTCAGGCAATCAAAGAATTGGCAAAGAATGGCCAAGAGACTGCCCGAAATATGTATGGTAATGATGGTTGGGTGGCACATCATAATACCGATATTTGGCGACACACCGAGCCAATAGATAATTGCAACTGTTCGTTTTGGCCAATGGCTGCAGGTTGGCTTACAAGTCATTTTTGGGAGAAATATCTTTTTAATGGTGATAAAAAGTTTTTGAGAGAAGAAGTTTTTCCACTTCTAAAAGGTGCTGTACAGTTTTATCAAGGTTGGCTTGTAAGTAATTCGGAGGGATATTTAGTCACGCCAGTTGGGCATTCTCCCGAACAAAATTTTCTTTACGACCAAACTAAACAAGGTACATTTAGTGCTGGCCCTACGATGGATATGGCCATAATCAGAGAATCAATGGCTCGATACATTGAAGCCTGTAAAGTTTTGGGAATAGAAGAAAATTTGCGGAAAGAAGTGCAAAAAAACTTAACCAAACTTTTACCTTATCAGATTGGGAAATACGGCCAACTTCAAGAATGGCAAGAAGATTTTGAAGATGCTGATGTACAACACCGTCATTTCTCGCACTTATACGCCTTTCATCCAAGCAATCAAATAAATCAATTTACACCCGAATTGACTTCAGCGGTTAAGAAAGTTATGGAGCGTCGGGGAGATTTAGCTACGGGCTGGTCGATGGGTTGGAAGGTAAATATTTGGGCGAGATTACATGATGGCGACCACGCCTTAAAATTATTGACTAATTTATTCAAATTGGTTAGAAGTCATTCGACCCACATGGAAGGTGGAGGCACATATCCTAATTTGTTTGATGCACATCCACCATTTCAGATAGATGGAAATTTTGGTGCAACCGCTGGAATTGCTGAAATGCTTGTGCAAAGCCATGCTGGTGAAATATATTTACTTCCTGCACTTCCAAAAGAATGGCACACTGGGCATGTAAAAGGCCTAAAAGTACGTGGTGGATTTGAAATTGATATGAGTTGGAAAAATAGTAAATTATTGAAAGCAACTATTTATTCAAAAATAGGCGGAAATTGCAGAATTAGAAGTAATGAAAAACTGGTAATCAATCATATGCAAGCCAAAATAGCTGAAGGAGAAAATCCTAATCAGTTCTTTAGCTTTGTTAAAGTTGATAAACCTATAATTAGAGACTCTTCAAAATTATTAAAATTTGAAGAACAGAGTGGTTTCGTAATCGATTTTCTAACTGAGAAAGGTAAAAAATACGAAGTAGAAATAAATTAACTCTACAAAATCTCTTGTATTACTTTCCCCGAAACATCAGTTAACCTAAAATTCCTACCTTGAAAAGGAAAAGTAAATTGTTCGTGGTTGAAGCCCATTACGTGCATGATGGTTGCTTGTAAGTCATGTATGTGCGTTTTTCCTTTTACACCGTAATAACCAATTTCATCGGTTTCTCCGTGCGAATAGCCCTTTTTAATTCCAGCTCCAGCCATAAACATCGTGAAGGCATCAACGTGGTGGTCACGTCCTTTTAGTGGGGTATTGTTATCTCCTGCACGGTTTTCCATCATGGGTGTGCGGCCAAATTCTCCTCCCCAAACAATCAAAGTTTCGTCCAGAAGCCCACGTTGTTTGAGGTCTTTTATAAGTGCCGTGATTGGTTTGTCAACGTATTCAACGTTTCTACGAAGACCAATATCAACGCCGCTACCTTCATCTGTGCCATGATTATCCCATCGACGGTCAAAAAGCTGAACAACTCGCACGCCTTTTTCGATTAACTTTCTTGCCAACAGACAATTATTGGCAAAGCTGGCTTTGCCAACTTCTGTTCCATACATTTCGTGAATATAAGCAGGCTCGGTTGAAATATCCATTGTTTCGGGTACTTCAGCTTGCATTCTAAATGCCATTTCGTACTGCGAAATCCTTGTAAGGGTTTCGGGGTCGCCAATTTCTTGATAAGTCAGTTCATTGATTTTATTAATCGTTTCAATCGATTTCTTGCGTAATTCAGTATCTATCGTGTTTGGGTTATTGATATAAAGAACTGGGTCGCCCTTCGACCGACATTGAACACCTTGATAAACTGATGGTAAAAAGCCATTTCCCCATAAATATTTTCCTGCACTTGGCTCAGAACCCGACACCAAAACAACATAAGCTGGAAGATTTTGATTTTCGGAACCCAACCCGTAAGTAATCCAAGAACCCAAACTCGGTCGGCCAACCCTGGCACTTCCTGTGTGCATAAAGAGTTGAGCAGGAGCGTGGTTAAACTCATCGGTATGCATAGCTTTTAAGAAAGTCAGCTCATCGGCCAGTTCGGGTAAATGTTTGAAATAATCGGAGAACCATGCACCTGATTGGCCGTGCTGTTGAAATGTTGCTTGTGGGCCAAGCATTTTTGGCGTGCCTTTGATAAATGCAAAACGCTTACCCTCCAAAAGTGAAGGTGGACAAAGCTGTCCATCAAGTTTTGCAAGCTCAGGTTTATAGTCAAAGAGTTCGAGCTGCGATGGAGCTCCCTCCATGTGCAAAAAGATAATATGTTTTGCCTTTGCAGGGAAATGAGGTGGTTTTACTGCAAAAGGGTTTTCGTCCACTATTTTTTGTTCAGATTGAAAACAACCGCCCAAAATTGATGAAAGTGCGATTCCGCCCAAACCCGAAGTGCATTGTTTTAGAAAATGGCGACGGGTATTGAACGTAGCTTGTTCAAAAAAGGCTTCTTCAAAAATAGTTTTTCTGTTCATTTTGTAAGGAATTCATCTAAATTCAACATCGTATTGGCCGTAAGTGTGAGTGCCAGAAGCTCTGCTTTTGTGCTTTTTTTCTTTCTGAAATCAATCAAAGCTTCATTATAAAGGTTTTCGAGTAAAGTAGTTTTTGATTGACTCGGTTGTTTCTGAAAAATATGCGTATAACCTGCTCTAATTTTATCTTTAGTGCTTTTTGCTCCAGAAAGTTGCATTTTTAGGGCAATATTCTGAGCCGCTGCGTAATAAACAGTATCATTGAGCGTAGTTAGTGCCTGCAAAGGTGTATTGGTGCGAACCCTTCTCGAAACACAAACATTTCTTTGCGGACTATCAAAAGTTATCATCGAAGGATACGGATTTGTACGCCTCCAATACGTATAAATGGCCCTACGAAATTGATTGCCACTTTTTTCTCTTCGCCAAGCACCATCAGTTGGATTAGGTGGACGAACACTCGGCCCGTACATCGTAGGATTCAATAAACCGCTGATAGCCAAGGCTTGGTCACGGATTTGTTCGGAAGAAAGCCTTACTCTTGGACCACGAGCTAAAAGCAAATTTCGAGGGTCTTTTGCCTCTAATTCTTTTGAAATGAAGGAAGATTGCTGATATGTTGCCGACATTACGATGGTTTTGAGTAAACTTTTTACTTTCCAATTGTCTTCATTTATAAATTTTACTGCCAGCCAATCAAGTAGTTCGGGGTGCGTTGGTTTTGAACCCATACTTCCAAAATCTTCTAAAGATTCTAAAAGCCCTGTTCCAAATAACTGCTCCCAAAAACGATTGACAATCACTCGTGAAGTAAGTGGGTTTTGTTTGTTTACTAACCATTCTGCAAAACCGAGTCGAGTTTTGGGATAGTTTTTCATAGTTGGCAGAATTGCTGGTACATCGGGCTGTACTTCGTTTCCTTTCAACATCCAATTCCCTCTAATAAAAACATGTGTTTTTCGAGCTTTATTTTGCGGGCGTTCGACCATAATTGGTGTTGCAATTGCATCAATCGTGGCTAATTTTTCAATTGAATCTTGTACAGGTTTTGGCAAAGTTCTGATTGGCATTTTGCTCGATTGCAGTTCCATCCAGTCGAGGTGCATTAGGTCTGTCCAGAAGTTTTTTCCTTTTCTGAATACTAAATAAACATCATGCACACCTTTTGTTGGTTTTACCTTACCCGATGAAGTGGTGTATTGATTCCATCTCGACCAACCCACATTTACCTCTTTTTCACTGCATTTTGTTTCTACTTTACTTATTAGTTCTCCTTCCGAACTCCCGAGTCGCATTTCGATATATGCATTTTCTGCTCCACTTTGGTAGCGATATTTTACTGTTTCAATGTTGGTCAAATCGATATTCTCATAAACAGTGTATGCACCTTCGGTGGTTTGCATTATTTCCTTCTGATTATTCCAAAGCTCAATGTGCCGACTGGTACTATCGAACGATTCTGCTTCAATACGGTAAAAGCCTAATTTTCTCAAATAATCATTTGTCTTTTCAGCTAAAAGTGCTTTTTCTGAATGTTTTATGGTTGAAAGATTGGCTGGCAGTTGGGTGTTTATCCAATTTGTTAGGCGAATTACTTCTTGTTCCTTCTCTTTAGTATAGGTCTTGAAATGAGGTTTTTCATTATACAAATCTCGGTCTTGAGTATTATTGAAAAAAGCTGCCAATTTATAAAAATCTTCATGCCGAAATGGGTCATATGGATGGCTATGGCACTGTACACAGGCCATTGTAGTGCCTTGCCAAACTTCCATAGTTGTAGAAACTCGGTCGATGATGGCCATATTTCTAAATTCTTCGTCGTTTGTTCCACCTTCATCGTTAGCCATGGTATTTCGGTGAAAAGCTGTTGCAATGTAGCGGTTTTCGAGCGATTCGATGCTTTCGTTGGGAGTTTTAGGAAGCAAATCGCCCGCCAATTGATGAATAGTAAATTGGTCGAAGGGCATATCTGCATTAAAAGCCTTGATTACCCAATCCCGATATTTCCAGATACTGCGGTCGAGGTCTTTTTCGTAACCTTTTGAGTCAGCGTACCGAGCTAAATCAAGCCACATAGAAGCCCAACGCTCACCAAATGCGGGTGATTTTAATAATCTATCAACCTGTTTTTCGTAAGCATTCGGTGATTTATCATTTACAAAATCTTTTGTTTCTTGAAGTGTTGGCGGAAGCCCAATCAAATCTAAACTCAATCTTCTGAGTAGTGTTGGGCGGTCAGCTTCTTTCGATGGAGAAAGACCTTCTTGTTTGAGTTTGTCAAAAACGAAATTATCAATTTCGTTTTTTGCCCATTCATTTCCCAAATTCGGAACATCAATCCTTGACTTAGGATGCGAATATGCCCAGTGATTTTCCCATTTTGCTCCTTGATTTATCCATTTTTCAATTTTCTGTATTTCTTCCTCGGTTAGTGGGTCTTTTTCTTTTGGCATTCGCTCGTCAGGGTCGTGCGATTTGATTCGTTTTATTACTTCCGAATTTTCTGCATCATAAGGTATGATGGCAAACTTTCCAGATTTAGCTTTTGCATAAGCTTCTTCTGGAAACAACAAGCTGAAGTTCCCATTTTTCTTAACACCACCGTGACAAACAATACATTTTTTGTTAAAAATCGGACGAATTTCTTCATTATAGCTAATTTGCTCAGAAGTCCATTTTCTGTAAGTAAAAAATAAGACAGCGATTGGTAACGCACAGATAAATACCCATTTCAGATACTGTGTATTCATACGATTTTAAAAATGTATTATTCCAATGATAAATTGCACTAATATAATTATAAATTTGAAATGTATTTTAAATTTTTTTAATAATTTTGAAGAATTAGTTTTGCTCAATTCAAAGTCTAAGATTATTTAACAACAACCCTAATATAAATCAAAATGTCAACTGAAAACAACAATGTTTCTCGTCGTGATTTCTTGACCAAAGCATCTTTGGCTTTGGGTAGTTTTATGATTGTTCCTCGCCATGTTTTGGGTGGCATTAATGGCTCTCGATACTTAGCCCCGAGCGATATCATTTCACTTGGTTTTATTGGCACAGGAAAGCAGGGCAGGGGTTTAACTTCATCATTTCTTAATACAAATGAGGTTAGGATTACTGCCATTAGTGAAGTATATCAAGCGAAAGCTCAGTTGGCACTCGACCGTATCAAAGCTCATTATGAGAAAAATACTCAGCTTGGTGCGTATTCTGAAATTCCAGTCTATCAAGATTTTAGAGAAGTTTTAGCAAAAAAAGATATTGATGCAGTGGTAATAGCAACACCTGACCACTGGCATGCAGCTATGGCGGTGCGAGCGGCCGAAGCTGGAAAAGATATTTACTGCGAAAAACCACTTTCGTTAACCGTGAGAGAAGGACGTGCAATGGTTAATGCGGCTCGGAAGCACAAAAGGGTTTTTCAGACAGGTAGTATGCAACGTTCTTGGCCAGAGTTTCGTCAAACGGCTGAATTAATCAAAAATGGCTATATCGGCGAAGTAAAGAGCATTAAAGTAAATGTTGGTGCTCCACCAGTAGCTTATAATTTAGCAGAAGAAAAATTACCTGAAGGGCTCGACTGGTCGAAGTGGCTTGGGCCGAACGAACCCGTGGTTTTTAATTCAGAACTTGCTCCGCCTACTTCAAAAGATGTTTTTCCTAATTGGCGTTTATACCGTGAGTTTGGTGGTGGAATGGTGACAGATTGGGGAGCTCATATGTTTGATATTGTACAATGGTCGCTCGGAATGGATGATAGTGGCCCAGTGGAAGTATTAACACCTGATGGAAAAGATATTAAGTTTTTGACTTATAAATATGAAAATGGAATTACGATGACCCACGAAAAGTGGGATTGGAATAATGCGATTCATTTTGTGGGAACAGAAGGTGAGATTAAAGTTCAACGTCGTAAAATCGAAACTACTCCAGCTTCTTTAAAAGATAAAGTTATTGGTGAAACCGAAAAACACGTGTATAAATCTGAGAATCATTATAAAGATTTCTTAGATGCGATGAGAAACCGCAATAAACCCATTTGTGATGTTGAGATTGGACATCGGACTGCTTCGGTTTGTAATATTGGAAATATTGCTTATCGTTTAAATCGTTCGTTGAAATGGAATCCTAAAAAAGAAATGTTTATTGATGACAAGGAAGCCAATGCTTTGCTTGGGCGAACAATGAATAAAGAATGGGGAATAAAAATCTAAAATTAGTGATATATTTGGAAGTCGCTTTGCAAAGTGACTTCCTTTTTTACTTCAATTAACAACCCCTGACCAATGAAAATTAAATTTTTACCTTTAGTTTTTTTGAGTTTTTATGCATTTTCACAGAATCAAGTTGCAAAAACTCCAACTGCTCCAGTAGTACCAGCTGCACCGAAGGAAGAAAAAACTTCTTCTCTGACAATTCCTTTCAATCCTGATTCGTATGTTACAACTGAGCATGTTACGACAATTAAAGGCCAAAAAGTGCCTTTCCAAGCGATGACAGGCACAATGCCCGTTTGGGATGAAGATGGAAAAGCAATTGCAGGATTATTTTACACCTATTACGAACGCTCCGATGTAAAAGACCGAGCAAGCCGTCCGTTAGTGATTTCATTTAACGGTGGTCCAGGCTCGGCTTCGGTTTGGATGCACATTGCCTACACTGGGCCACACTTATTAAACATTGACGACGAAGGTTATCCGCTTCAACCTTACGGAATCAAAGAAAATCCGTACTCGATTTTAGATATAGCTGACATCGTTTTTGTAAATCCAGTGAATACGGGCTACTCACGCCCAACGAGCAAAGATGTACCAACTTCAAAGTTTTTTGGTGTAAATGCTGACATTAAGTATTTGGCCGATTGGATAAATACATTCGTTACTCGTACCAACCGTTGGGCTTCACCAAAATATCTGATTGGCGAAAGCTACGGTACAACACGTGTTTCGGGTTTGGCCTTGCAATTACAAAATAGCCAATGGATGTATCTGAATGGAGTAATTTTGGTTTCGCCAACTACACTCGGTATTGAGCGAGGAACTGCTTCGGGTGCTGCCCTTAAATTGCCTTATTTTGCCGCAACTGCATGGTATCATAAAATGTTGCCCGCTGACTTACAAAAGAAAGACCTGACTGAGATGCTTCCAGAGGTTGAAAATTTCACCATAAACGAATTATTACCAGCCATTAGCAAAGGAGGCTTTTTAGAAGATGCAAAAAGAAAAGAAATTGCCGCAAAAATGGCGAGGTATTCTGGTTTATCAGAAAAAGTAATTTTACAGCAAAACTTAGATATCCCACTTGATTTTTTCTGGAAAGAACTTTTACGAGAAAAAGGTTTCACCGTGGGGCGTTTAGATTCAAGATATAAAGGTATTGACAAAAAGGAAGCAGGCGAAAAACCAGATTTTAATTCGGAGCTTACTTCTTGGCTACATTCATTCACGCCTGCAATCAATATCTATTTAAGAAACGACTTAAATTATAAAACCGACCTTAAATATTACATGTTTGGTCCAGTAAATCCGTGGGATAGAACAGGCGACAATACAGCAGAAAATCTACGACAAGCAATGGCTCAAAATCCGTATTTGCACGTAATGGTTCAATCGGGTTATTATGATGGGGCTTGTGACTACTTCAATGCCAAATACAACATGTGGCAAATGGACCCAAGTGGAAAATTAAAAGACCGTATGTCGTGGAAAGGGTACAGAAGTGGACACATGATGTATTTACGTCGAGAGGATTTACAAACTTCTAATGAAGACATTCGTGAATTTATTAAGAAGTCACTGCCGAAACCAAATCAGCCTGCGAAGTATTAATACGAAATTGGACTCAAGTTTCAAAAAGTCATAGCTATACGTTATGACTTTTTTTATTGGCTAATGTAAAAATACAACTCCAATTTTTTTTAATAATACGTCATTTTTAGACTAATTATTTAAGATTTTCTCACTATGATTAATTTTTTTTATCAAAATTTAGATATTAAAATTTTAATATTTTATCTTTGATTTCAAACATTTTTAAACCTAATCTTTTTTATTATTTTATGAAACACTTATACCCAATTCCTATTAAGGTAAGGGCATTGATGCTTTTGCTTTTCTTCACAAGCTCAATGGTATTCGCCCAAAAAAAAATCACAGGTAAAGTAACTGATGCAGAAAGTGGTATTGGTCTCCCTGGTGCTACAATTCAAGTGAAAGGAACAAACAAAGGAACATCTTCTGATGCAAATGGTGCTTTTACATTAGATGTACCATCGGGTGCAACACTTGTAATTTCATCAATCGGTTATGTTGCAGTTGAAGAAGTAGTTGGTAATCGTTCAATTATCGAAGTAGCAATGCAATCAGATGCAAAAGCTTTGAGTGAAGTGGTTGTAACTGGTTACGCAACTCAACGTAAGAAAGATATTACGGGTGCGGTAACAACGGTTAGTGCCAAAGAATTAACAGCTGTTCCATCGGCAAGTGTTACCCAAATGTTACAAGGCCGTGCAGCTGGTGTAACGGTTGGAAATGATAACTCACCAGGTGGTGGTACAATGGTTCGTGTTCGTGGTTTTGGCTCAATCAACAATAATAGTCCATTATATATTATTGATGGAACTCCAACCCAAGGAACACTCAACCAAATCAACCCGAATGATATTGAAACAATGCAAGTATTGAAAGATGCTTCTGCTGCTTCAATCTACGGTGCTCGTGCTGCAAACGGTGTTGTAA
>JACCDQ010110101.1_pt1 | contig 17850 bp, 16 predicted proteins | sample 7446031 | NCBI WGS metagenome assembly JACCDQ01 (sample SAMN15323442, study PRJNA562643) | freshwater metagenome | isolation source: river surface water | place: USA:Blue River Watershed | collected 2017-08-17
CATTTTGATTACACGGCCCAATACGACATCCTCGTGATCCGCCGGCTGGCGCAGGGCACGTCGGAAACCGACCTGGAGGCACCTGGCCGCATCCTGCACCGTTCGGTGCCGCGCGGTGGGCCGCCGGTGCTGCGCCGCATCGACACCAGTCCGGTGGGGTTCGCCGTATTCGACCGCGTGCTCATCACCGTGCACCCGGCAGTTTGCCCAGTGCGCGATGGCTACGCCACCCGTTTGCTCGCCTGGGCCGAGGCCTATGCCCGTGCGGGCGATGAAGCGGCTCCGGCCGACGTGGCCACCGCAGTGCGCGGCGCATCGGGCCGTCTGGTGCCCGACAGTCCGCCCGAACTCATGCTGCGTCTCGTCAGCCAGATGGTGGATGGGTATCTGGACCTGCGCCGCGAACTCACCCGCCAGCTCGACCATTGGCAGGCCGAGTTGCTCAACCCACGCACCCGCTTCAACAACTGGGGCAGCCTGCTGGACGCCCGGCTGGCGCTGCATCAGCTGGACGAAATCTGTGAAGACCAGCGCGCCGCGGTAGAGGATTGGATCGAGGCGTTGAACGCCTGGTCGCCCGCCGACGTGGCCACCGGCGAGCGTGGGCTCGAACTGCTCAAGGTGCGCAGCCGCGACGTGCTGGAACACATCGAACGGGTGGTTCACCACGTGCGCCGGCTGGAACAAAGCGCCGAAGCCGCAGTGCAGATGCACTTTTCCGCCCAAAGCCACCGCGCCAACGACATCATGCGCATGCTGACGGTGCTCACGGCCATCTTCCTGCCACTGAACCTGATCGCAGGCATTTTTGGCATGAACTTCGACTTCATCCCGCTGCTGCATGAACAGAGCGGCTTCTGGTTGACGATGGGCGGCATGGTGTGTGTTGCCGTCGGGCTGAGCCTGTTCTTCTGGCGCAAGCGCTACCTGGAGCATGGGCGCTGAGTCCACCCAGCGACAATACGGGCCATGAAGCATTTCCAACCTCGAGAGGCTTGGGCCTGGTTGCAGGCGCACGCAGGTGACCCGCCCGAACGGGCGCCGTTGTTCGTGGACGTGCGCATGGAAATTGAGTCGCTCTACGTCGGACGTCCGCCCGGCGTGGTGCACATTGCCTGGTACGACTACCCGGATCTCACGCCCGACCCCGATCGGTTCGCCCGGCTGGTGGAGGAAGAGGCCGGCGACAAAAGCCGCCCCGTGCTGTTGATTTGCCGCAGCGGCCGGCGCACGCTGGAGGCCGGCAAAGCGCTGGAAGCGGCGGGCTTTGCCGACGTGGCCCACGTGCTGCACGGCTTTGAAGGCGAGCTGGACGACCAGTTCCACCGCTCCACCGTGAACGGTTGGCGCCACGACGGATTGCCTTGGGAACAGATGTGAGCGTGGCCGCCCTGGCCGCCCCGGCGTCGGCGGGGGCAGCGTGTTCGCAGGTGTTGGCCGAAGTGTTCGGCTACGACCACTTCCGTGGGCCGCAGCAGGCCATTGTGGAACACGTCAGCACCGGTGGCGATGCGCTGGTGCTCATGCCCACCGGCGGCGGCAAGTCGCTGTGTTACCAGATTCCCGCCATCGTGCGCCACCGCGCGGGGCAGGGTGTGGCCATCGTGGTGTCGCCGCTGATCGCGCTGATGCACGACCAGGTGGGCGCGTTGCTGGAAGCCGGTGTCGATGCGGCCTATTTGAACTCCAGCCTGAGCAGCGACGAGGCGGCCGATGTGGAGCGCCGCCTGTTCCGGGGCGACATCACCTTGCTGTACGCCGCGCCCGAACGGCTGACCACGCCGCGCTTCATGGCTCAGTTGCAGTCGCTGCACGAACGCGGCCTGCTGAGCCTGTTCGCCATCGACGAGGCGCATTGCGTGAGCCAGTGGGGGCATGACTTCCGGCCCGAGTACCGGGGCCTGGCCGCGCTGCACGAGCGCTTTCCCGAGGTGCCGCGCATTGCGCTCACCGCCACCGCCGATGCGCTGACGCGCGAGGACATCGTGCACCACCTGCGACTGGAAGAGGCGCAGCACTTCGTCAGCAGCTTCGACCGGCCCAACATCCGCTACCAGATCGCTGAGAAGAAAGACAGCCTGCAACAGCTGCTGCGCTTCATCCGGGACGAGCACACCGGCGCCAGCGGTCACGACGCAGGGGTGGTGTACTGCCAGTCGCGCCGCAAGGTGGAAGACGTGGCGGCGCAACTGGCCGATGCCGGCCTGAACGCCTTGCCCTACCATGCCGGGCTGGACGCCAAGCTGCGCCAGCGCCACCAGAACCGCTTCCTGCGCGAGGAAGGGGTGATCATGGTCGCCACCATCGCCTTCGGCATGGGCATTGACAAGCCCGACGTGCGCTTTGTGGCCCACCTGGACATGCCCAAGAACATCGAGGGCTACTACCAGGAGACCGGCCGCGCTGGGCGCGACGGTGAACCCGCCAACGCCTGGATGGCCTACGGCCTGCAGGACGTGGTGAACCAGCGCCGCATGATCGACGAAAGCCCGGCGGCCGACGAGTTCAAGCAGGTGCTGCGCGGCAAGCTGGACGCGCTGCTGGCGCTGGCCGAGGCCACCGACTGCCGCCGGGTGCGCTTGCTGGCCTACTTTGGCGAGGCGTCTCAGCCTTGCGGCAACTGCGACAACTGCCTGAGTCCGCCCCAAACCTGGGACGCGACCGAGGCCGCCCGCAAAATGCTGTCCTGCATCTACCGGGTGCAGCAGGCCAGCGGCACCGCCTTCGGCGCTGGCCACCTGATCGACATTCTGCGCGGCAAGGTGACCGAAAAGGTGCAGCAACACGGGCACGACCAACTCAGCACCTTTGGCATTGGGGCGCAGCTGGGCGAAAGCGAATGGCGGGGTTTGCTGCGCCAGTTGATTGCGCGCGGTGCGGTGTGGGTGGATGGCGAACATTTCAACACCCTGCGCCTGGGCGAGGCGGCGCGGCCTTTGCTGAAAGGCGAGGGTGAGGTGCGGCTGCGGGTACAGTCCGCCGGGGCCCGCGGTGGTTCGCGCAGCCGAGCCGACCGCCAGCGCGTGGTGGCGGCCGAAGCCACGCTGTCGCTCGCGGCGCGCGACACGCTGGCCGCCCTCAAGGCTTGGCGGGCCGAGGTGGCGCGCGAGCACAACCTGCCGGCCTACATCATCTTCCCCGACGCGACGTTGCGCGCCATCGCGGCGGCGCAGCCGGGCAGCTTGAGCGAGCTGGACGGCATCAGCGGCATTGGCCAAAAAAAGCGCGAGGCCTACGGCGCCGAGGTGTTGCGCATCGTGGCGGAAAGCGCCTGATCCACCCGCGGCGCCGGGCGGCCCGGCCGTTCAGTGCACAAAGCCCATGCCCCGGCCTTCGCGCACCTCGGGCTTGAGGCGGTGCTCGGCCTCCAACTGGTCCAGAAACGCCTCCGCCGTGGGCTGCTCTTGCAGAATCTCGCATTGCCGTTTGATGGCCGCGAAATCGCCCATGGTCAACTGGTCCAGCTTGTGCAGCCGGCGCACCCAGGCGGGGTCCAGCGCGCCCGAGAGGTCGTCGGTGGGTGGCAGGCCCAAGGCCTCTTGCGCGAACAGGGCCAGGCGCTGCTCCAGCCGCAGGGCCTTGAACTGCACCTTGAAGGTGAAGCGGCGCAGGGCGGCGGCGTCCAGCCGGTCCATCAGGTTGGTGGTGCACACAAAGATGCCGCGAAAACGCTCCATGCCCTGCAGCATTTCGTTGACTTCGCTCACCTCGTGCGAGCGCTGGGCGCCGCGCCGGTCGAGCAAAAAGCTGTCGGCTTCGTCCAGCAGCAACACCGCCTGTTCGGCCTCGGCTTCGCTGAACATGGCGGCCATCTGCTGTTCGGTTTCGCCAACGAATTTGCTCATCAGGTCGCTGGCCTGGCGCACCATCAGGGGCCGTTGCAGCACCTGGGCCAGGTGTTCGGCCAGCGCGGTTTTGCCGGTGCCCGGGGGGCCAAAGAAGCACAGCGTGCCGTGGCCCCGGGCGCGCAGCGCGTCCAGGATGCGGTGCAGGTCGTGGCGCGATTCGGTGTGCAGCCACTGCAGGCCGTATTGCAGCGGGTTGTGGCGCAGCGCGTGGTCCAGCCGGCGACCGAGGGCCTGGTCGGCGTGGGCCAGTTGCCGTTCGATCAGTTGTTCGTAGCGTTCGGTGGTGGCGAGTGCCTGGGGGTCGGGCGTCACCAAATCGGCAAAACGCAGGGCGGTGTGGATTTGCGCTGGGGTCAGGCCGGGGCGTTCGCTCAGGCGGGCCACCAGCGCGGGCGACACCGGCGCGCCGGCCAAGGCCTTGCGCACCAGTTGTTCGCGCGCGCCGGGCGGCGGGCTCTTCAGCTCCAGGTGGTAGGCAAAGCGGCGCCGAAAGGCCGGGTCGATCTGTTCGATGCGGTTGGTCACCCACAGCGTGGGCACCGGGTTGTTTTCCAGCACCTGGTTGACCCAGGCCTTGCCGCCCACGCCGCCGGTCGCCGAGTCGGCGCGCACACGCCCCTCGGTGGGCAGGGTAGGAAACACGTCCTCCACCTCGTCAAACAGCAATGCGGAGCGTGCGGTGCCTTTCAGGAACACCTGCGCGATCTGCAGCGAACGGTAACGGTCCCGCCCGGCCAGCGAGTGACCTTCGCGGTCGGCGTACTCCACCTCGAACAGCTCCAGCCCGGCGGCCTGTGCGGTCACCCGCGCCAGTTCGGTTTTGCCGGTGCCAGGGGGGCCGTAAATCAGCACGTTCACCCCGGGTTCGCGCCTTTGCACCGCCTGGCGCAGCAGGTCGCACAGCAGTTGGGCGTCGTCGCGCACAAAGTCGAAATCGGCCAGGCTGAGCGCGGTGCTGGTGGCGGGCCGGGTGAACACGGCCATCAGCTCGTGGTGGTGGCGGTACTCGCGCATCAACACCGGGGGAAGGCGTTCGCTGACCTTCATCAGGTCGCCCATGTCGGTGATGTTGTGTTCGGACAGCAGGTTTTCCACCAGGCCGATGCGTTCCAACCGCGAGCCGGCGCGCAGCGCCTCGGCGAGCTCGGCAGCGTCTGCCCCGGTCACCTCGGCCAGCGCGGCGTGCGCTTCGGGCGCGTTGTGCACCTTCAGCTCCACCAACAGGTTGCGCAGCTCGCGCTGGTAGCGCGCCAGGGTGCCGCACAGCAGCAGCGCGCGTTCGGCCTGGTTCAGCTGCAGCACATCGGCCAGGGTGTCGATGTTGCGCTCCACCAGCGTGCGTTGCGGGCCCAGCAGCCGGCCCAGCCAGTCGCTGGTGGCGGCCAGCACGGCGAGGATGTCCTTGGGCGCGTCTTTGGCGTAATCGTCCAGGTGGAAGAACAGGGTGCCTTCTTCGTACGGACCTTGCCAGGTGCCAAAGCGCTCCAGAAACGCGCTCGGGCTCAGCGCCGCCTGGCCTACCCACCATTCGTTGTCGTGGCAGCGGTGCTCCAGGTAGGCGCGCAACCGGCGCAGCACCGGCGCCGGCCACACCAGGTGCCGCCCAGCCAGGTCGAGCAGGGTGCTCAGGTCGCGCCGCAGGTTGAAGCGCGCACCGGTACGCGTCACCATCGCCAGCGCCAGCCGGGAGCACATGAGGTCCAGCACGGGCGCCTGGGCCAGCCCCGGCGACGTCAACAGCGGCCCGGGCGCGGTGGCGGGGTTGGGGCGCGATGGAGTGGCGCGCGCGCGGGGCGCCCGCACTGTCGTGGGGGCAGGGGCGGGCGTGCGCTCGCGCAACACCTGCGCGTCGGCTCGGGTCGGCGTTGAGCGTTTGACCATCCGATGCTTGCTCCTGCTGAGGGGGCCCACCAGGGCGCCCTGACCTTGTCGGGCGAACCATACCCCAGCTTGGTGCAACTGGGAAGAGGGGCCCGATTAACCCCAGAGCGGTGCCACCCCTGGCCCCCGCTGATGTGGTTAAATATAATCAAAATCAAATTCAAGTGATATATTTAATTTAGACATATGAGCAAAACACTCACAAGTTATGTGTCCACCGCGCCGATGCCCTTCGGCAGCGAGACGGCCTTCACCCAGCAACGCGCGTTTGCCGGCGATGTGCTGTACACCGAAAACATGCCCGCCCACCACATGTACGTGGTCAAGGAGGGGGTGGTGGACATTTACATGATTCGCGAAGAAAAGCGGGTGGTGGTGGAGTCGCTGGGCAAGGGGCAGTGTTTTGGCATGGCGCCGCACATCGCCAGGGGCGCGCGGCGGGTCAACAACGCGGCGGCCCGCACCTACTGCGAGCTGTACCTCATCAGCAACGACGTGCTGGAGGACGACATGGCGCAGGCGCCAACCTTGACGCTGAGCCTGCTCAAAGCCCTGTCGGACCGGCTGTCCACCGCCCACGAAATCGTGGCCACCCGCGTCAATTACCAGCCCGAAGTGGTGGTGTACGCCCAGCTGCTGCACCTGCTGGGGGTGGCCGAAGTGGGGCGCGCCGTGATCCAGCAGGCCAAGATGGGTGGCTCGCAGCAGCCGATCGTGGCCAGCCCGTTGTTGGCTGAGGTGTTTTTGCAGGCCCGCACCATGCTCGGGCATTCGGACCAGCACATTCGTGCCTGCCTGTCCAAGTTGCTGAACCTGCACCTGATACGCGTGGAAGACGAAAAGGGCAACGGCAAGCGGGTGTACTTCTCGCCGCTGGAGATCGTGGCCCAGGCTCGGAAAATCACCAGCAACCAGGATGAGCCGAAAAAGGTGGACTACGAGTACATCAGCGTCGATGAGTTTTCGACCATGGTGGAGATCGACCGCAACCTGCTGCTGCGCAAGCTGGCGGGCAGCGAATTTGCCGACGACGTGTTCACCTTCCGCAAGTCGGAGGTGCTGCGGCTGCTCAACGACAAGGGCAAGAAGTTCTTTGCGGAGCGCAAGATCAAAACCCCGGACGAGTTCAGCGACATCCTGGACCTGGAGTTTGCGGACCAGAAGTCGGTCTTCACCATGGTGTCGCAGCAAGACACGCTGGACATTGCCAAGGTGCTGAAGCACGTGGACTCGGACGTGGTCAAGCAAAAACTGCTGGCGGCCTTGTCGCGTTCCAAGCGCGAGGAGGTCGAGCAGGACATCGAATCCCTGTCTCAGGTGGACCCGGTGGAGGCGCAGCAAATCGGCGCGCGCATGGTGGGCGCGGTCAAGAAAATCATGCTCAAGCAGGCCTGACGCCGGGTTTGATTAAAATCAGGCCAGTTGCGAACACAGATACCCAGGAGTTAAAGCATGTCCCAAGCGCCTCAACACGATCAACACGCCGGTGAAGTCGATCCGGTGGAAGCCATCGTGCCCGTCATTCCTTGGCTGTTGCCGCTGGCCGGTGGCGTGCTGATTTTCCTGCTCGCCTTCATCGCCGTGTTCATGGCGTGAGGCCCACTGGCAGGGCTCTGCGCCCTGGTTCAGTCGATGCGAAGCCGGCCCGTGGGCCGGTTTTGTTTTGGGGCGGTGCCTGGCTCTGGCCTACACTCAGGGCACCATGTTGCGCCGTTCCTGCTTGATTCTGTGGGCCGCTTGCTGGTCGGGCCTGGGCCTGGCCCAGCCGGTGGCCACCGTGGCGGCGGCGTCGGACCTCAAATTCGCGCTGGAGGAGGTGGCCGCCACCTTCACCCAGCAAACCGGTCACGCCTTGCGGCTGGTGTTCGGCTCGTCCGGCCACTTCAAAACCCAGATTTTGCAGGGGGCGCCGTTCCACCTGTTCCTGTCGGCCGACGAGGGTTTTGTGTACGAGTTGGCCGACGCCGGCAAGACCGAGGACCGGGGGCGGCCCTACGCGGTGGGTCGCATCGGCCTCATGGTGCCGCCGGGCTCGCCCTTGAAGGCTGATGGTGAACTGAAAGACCTCGCGGCCGCTTTGAAAGACGGCCGCCTGCAACGCTTTGCCATCGCCAACCCGGACCACGCGCCCTACGGCGCCCGGGCCAAGGAAGCGCTGCAACACGCCGGCCTGTGGGACGCGATCCGCCCGCGCCTGGTTTACGGCGAAAACATTTCCCAGGCCGCGCAGTTCGCCACCTCGGGCTCGACGCAGGGCGGCATCATCGCGCAGTCGCTGGCCCTGGCGCCTGCGGTCGCCAAGACCGGCAGCTTTCAGTTGATCCCGGCGAGCTGGCACCAGCCGCTGAAGCAGCGCATGGTGCTGGTGAAGGGCGCGCCGCCAGCGGCCCGCGCGTTTTACGAACACCTGTCGCAGCCCGCAGCGCAGGCGGTGCTGCAGCGATACGGCTTCGAGTTGCCGCGCCCCTGACCCGCCATGGATTGGCAAGCCCTGACCCTGTCGTTGCAACTGGCGGCCGCCACCTTGGCGCTGCTGTTGCCGCTGGGGTTGTGCCTGGGCCGTTGGCTGGCGCGCACCCGGTGGGTGGGCAAGGCCTGGGTCGAGGCGCTGGTCGTGCTGCCGCTGGTGCTGCCGCCCACGGTGCTGGGCTATTACCTGCTGGTGTCGCTGGGCGGAGCCTCGCCGCTGGGGGCTTGGCTGCAGCACACCTTCGGCTTCACACTCACCTTCAATTTCGTGGGTTTGTTGCTGGCGTCGGTGGTGTTCAATGTGCCGTTCATGGTGCAGCCGGTGCAGCGCGCGTTCGAGGCCATTCCCGCCAACCTGGCCGAGGCGGCGGCCGTCAGCGGCCTGTCGGCCTGGCAGACGTTCTGGCGGGTGGAGTTGCCATTGGCCTGGCCCGGCGTGCTGTCGGCCATGGTGCTCACCTTCGTGCACACGCTGGGCGAGTTCGGCGTGGTGTTGATGGTGGGCGGCAGCATCCCGGGCGACACCAAGACCATCGCCATCAGCATTTACGACAAGGTGCAGTCGTTCGACCTGCAGGGCGCGCACCAGATGTCGCTGCTGTTGCTGGTGCTCTCGCTGGGGGCGGTGGCAGCGTCCTTTTTTGCCTCGGCGCGGCTGGCGGTGCGGCGGTGAGCGCGCTGGAGCAAGGCCTGTCCGTCGAGGTCGAACAAGGCCTGCCCATGCCCTTGCAAGGCTCTTTGCATTGCGGCCCTGGCGAGCTGTTGGCCTTGGTCGGCCCGTCGGGGGCGGGCAAAACCTCGTTGGTGCGGGTGCTGGCCGGGCTGATGAAGCCACAGCGTGGCCGCGTCAGCGTGGCCGGCGCGTGCTGGTGCGACACCGAGGCGGGCGTGTTCTTGCCGCCGCAGCAGCGCCACGTGGGGCTGGTGTTCCAGAACTACGCGCTCATGCCGCACCTGAGCGCGGTGGACAACGTCGCGCTGTCGCTGTTGCACCGGCCCGCCGACGAACGGCGCCACCAGGCCCGGCACTGGCTGGACCATGTGGGCTTGAACGCGGAGCAACAAAACCGCCGCCCGGCCGCCCTGTCGGGCGGGCAACAGCAGCGTGTGGCGGTGGCGCGCGCCCTGGCCCGCGAGCCCCGGCTGTTGCTGCTGGACGAACCGTTTTCTGCCGTGGACCAGATGATGCGCCAGGGCCTGTACCGCCTGCTGGCCGATTTGCGGCGCGAACTCTCGGTGCCCATCGTGCTGGTGACGCACGACCTGAACGAAGCCCGCCTGCTGGCCGACACGCTGGTGGTGATGGACGGCGGGCGCATGCTGCAACAGGGCACACCGGCGCAGATTTACCGTTCGCCCCGCAATGCGCGCGTGGCCGACCTGGTGGGCATTCAGAACCGGTTTTACGGTTGCTGGGAAGGCCCTGCCGACGAGCCCGGCCACGGTTGGCTGGTTTGGCTGCCCGGGCCGCAGGCCGATCCCGCCGGTCCGGCGGTGCGGTTGAAGGTGCGCGACAAAGGCCGCCTGGACGTGGGCCAGCGCGTGACGTGGGTGGTGCAGGGCGATGGCCTGCAGTGCCGGCTGGTGGATGCTTCCAGCACCCCGCCAGGCGCACTACCTTCGGGTGGGGCCGGCGCTTTGCCGCTGGCTGCCCGCCTGAGCGAAAGTCGCCACCTGGGCGAAATGTCGCTCGCGCTGCTGGCGCTGGAGGCCTTGCCCGGGGTTCAATTGCACATGACGCTGAGTGGCCCGTGGCGCCAACACCTGCAAGCCGACCAGCGCCTGTGGGTGGACATCGATCCCGAATGGGTCCACGTCATGCCGACGCGGACGGCTTGACGTGATCGTCTCCTGGCGGCAGTAGCGCCTGCTTCACCAGCGCCGCCATCGCCCGTGCCTCGCTGTCGCGTTCCTGCTGCAACCCCTCCACCGTGCCGTGCCGGTCAGCCAAATCTTCGTCTTGGCTTACCTTCAAACGGCCTTCCATTCGGTCGATGGTGATCTCGATGCCCACGATGGCTCGCAGCTGTTGCTGCACATAGTCCTCCGGGGCGTCGGTCACCCGCCAGGGCGTGGGCCGTTTGGTTTCCTGCGCGTTGGTCAGTCGGTGCAGCATGTCCAGCAGCCAGTCCCGGTCTTCTACAGCGCGGGCCACGCCATGGGCGTGCACCGTCGCGTAGTTCCAGGTCGGCACCACCCGGCCGTGCGCCTGTTTGCCCGGGTACCAACTGGGGGTGATGTAGCTTTGCGGCCCCAGGAACATCACCACACAAGGTGCACCGTCGGCCAGCTGGCGCCACACCCCGTTGGCACGCGACACGTGGCCGATCAAGCGCCCGTACGGCCCCCGGCTGCGGTCCAGCACGAACGGCACATGGTGGGCGGTCAATCCGCTGTCGGCCCAGCACACCCAGGCCCCCAGCGGGTGCTGGGCAATGTGTTCCTGCATGGTGCAGATGTCGGTCAGTGCGTGGTACTTGGGCAGGTACATGCAACGCCCTCAAAGCGGAGCCAGCGCATGCCGCACCAGCAGTCCCGCCAGCACCCACATCGTCAGGCCGATCAGGCCGTCGAGCACCTGCCAGGCGCGCGGGCGGGCAAACCACGGCGCCAGCCAGCGCGCCCCAAACCCCAGGGCGCTGAACCACGCCAGACTGCCGGTGCTGGCCCCGGCCACAAACCAGCCTTGCAGGGGTGTGGGTTGCTGCGCGCCGATGCTGCCCACCAGCAGCACCGTGTCCAGGTACACATGGGGGTTGAGCAGGGTGAACGCCGCCGCTTGTGCCATGGCCGCGCCCCGGGGCAAGCGGGCGTCGCCCGCGGCCGCTTGCAGTTGCCCGGCGTGCCGCACGCGCCGCAGCGCCTGCCAGCCGTACCACGCCAAGAACGCCGCGCCGGCCAGCGCCAAAGCTCGCGCCAGGGTCGGCCGGTCGCCCAGGGCCTGCGCCATGCCCAGCACCCCGGCGGTGATCAGCAGCGCATCGGCCACGGCGCAAAACAGCACCACACTGCCCACGTGTTCGCGCCGCAGGCCTTGCCGCAACACGAACGCGTTTTGGGCGCCGATCGCCACGATCAGGCCCAAGCTGAGGGCCAGGCCTTGCATGAATACCGGCCAGACGGCGGCGGTGGAAGCGGGGATGTGATTCATGCCCGGGAGCTTGCCAGCCGGCCCCGGAAAAGACAAACTACATTTCCTGTTGTGGATGAAGTATTGCTAATTTGATGCTGGACTACGCTTCCCTGTTTGCCCTGGCCGCCGTGGTGCGCGAGGGCAGTTTCGAGCAGGCGGCCCGCGCGTTGCACGTCACGCCGTCGGCTGTGTCCCAGCGCATCCGTTTGCTGGAGGAGCGGGTGGGCGGGGCGCTGGTGGTGCGCGGGCAACCGTGCGTTCCCACCGAACTGGGACGCCGCCTGTGTCAGCACGTGGACCGGGTCCGCCTGCTGGAGCACGAGCTGCGCGACCAATTGCCCGTGTCTTGGGACGCTGAACCCGCTCGCGTCAGCCTGCCCGTGGCGGTCAATGCCGACAGTTTGGCCACCTGGTTCATGCCCGCGCTGAATGCCTTTGCCCGCGAAGCCCCAGTGCTGGTGCAACTGGCGGTGGACGACGAGGGCCACACCGCCGATTGGCTGCGCCGCGGCCAGGTGGTGGCGGCGGTCACGGCCGACGCCTCGCCGGTCGCGGGTTGCAACACCCTGTGCCTCGGCGCCATGCCTTACCTGGCTGTGGCCCGCCCGGCGTTTGTGGAGCGCTGGTTCCCCGATGGGGTGACGCCGCAGGCCTTGGCGGCCGCGCCCAGCCTGGCGTTCAATGCCAAAGACGGTTTGCAGCAGCGCTGGGTGCAGCGGGAACTGGGCCATGCGGTGCCGCTGCCGTGCCACACCATCCCGTCGTCACAGGCGTTCGTGTCGGCCACCTTGGCGGGGTTGGGTTGGTCGCTCAATCCGCGCGCGCTGGTCGCCGATCACTTGACCCAAGGCCACCTGGTGGAACTGGTGCCCGACACCCCGTTGGCCGTGCCCTTGTACTGGCAGCAGGCCCGGGTGGCCTCTACGTTGCTGGCGGGGTTGACACGCCATGTGTGGGCCCAGGCCCAGGCTGAACTGGAACCCTTGCCCGCCTAAGGGTGGGCAGCCCTCGCGTTTTTCTGGAGCAGCGCCCACAGACCGTAGAGAGGCCCGTCACACGTTCTCCGCCGTGTACAGCCCCATCGGCAACACGAAGGGCTGACCGAACGCCAGCGGCTGCCCCGGTTCCAGCGCGCGCAGCAGCACTTTCACCGCCGTGTCGGCCACCGCGGTGACGGGGGTTTCGATCACCAGGTCGATCACCCCGTCCACCAGCGCCTCGCGGTGCTCGGGCGTCAGGCCGTGCGCCACCATCACGATGCCGCGCCCGGCCCCTTCCTCGCGCAGCGCCCGCACGATGCCGCGCGTGGCGCCGCCGCCGGTGTCGTACAGGCCCACCAGTTGCGGGTGGCGCGCCATCAGGCTCAAGGTGGCCTCGTAGCCCAGTTGATCGTCTTCCAGGTTCACCTGGGCGTCCAGCACGCGCAGGCCGGGCGCCTGTTCTCGCAGCGCGGCGCGAAAGGCCATTTCGCTGGTTTCCTGGCCCAGGTAGCGGTGGCTGCCAATGAACACGCCCACTTCGCCCTCTCCAGCGCGTGACAGGCGCCGCACCGCCCAGGCCGCCACCCGCCCACGCTGCCGGTTGTCGATGCCCACGCACCCCAGCCGTTGCGGCGCGCTCAGGTCCGACAGCAGCGCCACGCAGGGGTGGCCTTCCTCGTGCAGCAGCGCGATGGCGGCCGACACGTGCGGGTGGTCCAGCGCCACCACGCCCAGCGCGTCGCAGCGGCGGCCCAGGTCCAGCAGCCGCTCGGCGATGGCGCGCGGCTCCAGCTCGTCCATGAACTCCACCACCGCCGAGCCGTCGCCGCCCGTTTGCTGGCGTGTGGCCTCGCGCAGCGCCTGGGCCAGCGCTTGGTAGAACGGTGAATCGGCCTTTTGCAGGCAGAACCCCAGGCGCCGGTGCGGGCCGCCACTGGCCAGTCGCTGGCGCATCAGGTGCGCCGCGTGGTAGCCCAGGGACTCGGCCGCGGCAATCACCCGCAGCGCGGTGGCTTGGCGCACCGGCAGGCGCCGGTTCAACACCCGGTCCACCGTGGCGGTGCTGACGCCGGCCGCCTCGGCCACCTGTTCCAGCGTGATTTTGCGTTTGCGAGGGGGCATCGGCATGGCTTGAATGCAATGAATGATGGAATTTATGGGCCGGATTTTGATGGAATTTGATGTGATTTGAGGGCATTTTGTGGAAATCTTTTTCCAGACAGATAACATCGTGAAAACGAAACTTGCTGGAGACCCGCCCATGAATCCACCCTCCCCCGCGCTGCTGGAATGGCCGCGCCGCCCCGACGATTACCGCCTCATTGACGGTGCCGGTGAGCGCGCCGAAGCTGCCGGCCTGGTCAACGCGCAGTGGTACCAGTGCCCGGTGCCGCGCGCCGAACTCAAGGCCTTGATGAAGCGCGACGACGCCCACGCCCTGCGCGACACTGCGCTCTGGTACGCGTTGATTCTGGGCTTCGGTGCGCTGTTTGTGCACGGCTGGTTCGCGGGCTGGAGTGCCTGGGCGCTGCTGCCGGCCTACTGGCTGTACGCCACGCTCTACAGCAGCCCGGCCGACAGCCGCTGGCACGAGTGCAGCCACGGCACCGCCTTCAAGACCCGCTGGATGAACGACGTGGTCTACCAGCTCGCCTGCTTCCAGCTCACGCGCCGCCCCACGCGCTGGCGCTGGAGCCACGCGCGCCACCACACCGACACCCTGGTCACCGGTCGCGACCCCGAGTTCAACGTCACGCTGCCGCCCGATATCCCGGCGTTGTTGTTGAACGTTTTCGCCCTCAAGAACGTGCCGAAGGAGGTGTGGACCGCCCTGCGCCACGCCGCCGGCCACATCAGCGCCGAAGAGAAGACCTACATCCCCGAGATGGCCTGGCCATCGGCGGTGCGCACGTCGCGCATTTGGGTGTTGGTCTGGGCACTGGTGATCGGCGCGGCGCTGGCCACGCAAAGCTGGCTGCCGCTGCTGTTGCTGGGCCCGCTGCCCAGCATGGCCGGTGCCTGGCTGATGCACACGCTGGGTCTGACGCAGCACGCCGGCCTGCCGGAGAACGTGCTGGATCACCGGCTGAACAGCCGCACCATCCTGATGGGGCCGGTGCTGCGCTTTCTGTACTGGAACATGAATTACCACGTGGAGCACCACATGTTCCCGCTGGTGCCCTACCACGCGCTGCCGAAGCTGCACGCGCTGATGCAGGCCGACTGCCCGCCCCCCTACACCAGCACGCCGCAGGCCTTGGCCGAGATCCTGCCCGCCATCTGGCGCCAGCGCCGCGACCAGGCCTTCCACATCGTGCGCCCGCTGCCGGCGCGCGCCTGAGACTCCACCACAACCCCCACCGACAGGAGACACCCCATGACCGATTGGACCGATGTTTGCGCGCTGGACGAGATCGATGACGAAGACGTGATCCGCTTCGACCACGGCGGCCACACCTACGCCGTCTACCGCGTCGAAGACCAAGTCTACGCCACCGACGGCCTGTGCACCCATGAGCGCATCCACCTGGCCGACGGGCTGGTGATGGAGCACGTCATCGAATGCCCGAAACACAACGGCCGCTTCGACATCCGCGACGGCCGCGCGCTGGGCGCACCGGTGTGCGTCAACCTCAAAACCTACCCCGCGCGCGTGCACGGTGGGCAGGTGCAAATTCAGACCGCCTGAACCCGGGAGCATTCCGAATGGGCACCGCCAAAACCCTGTCCATGGTCATCGTCGGTGCCGGGCACTGCGGTGGCCGCGCCGCGCAGGCCTTGCGCGAATTCGGCTGGACCGGCCCGATCGACCTGGTGGGCATGGAACGCCACGCCCCTTACGAGCGGCCGCCCTTGTCCAAAGAACTGCTGACCGGCGAGAAGACCGCCGACGCCTGCCTGCTGCGCAGCAGCCAGGCCATGATCGACGACGGCGTTCGCTTGCACACCCAGCGCGTGGCCGCCATCGACACCGCTGAGCATACCGTCACCCTGGCCAACGGCCAGGTGCTGCCCTACTGGCGCCTGCTGCTGACTCCCGGTGGGGCGGTGCGCCGATTGAACATTCCCGGCGCCGACCTGCCCGAGGTGCTGACCCTGCGCACGCTGGACGACGCGCTCACCCTGGCCCCGCGCCTGAGCGCCGGGCGTCGCCTGCTGGTGGTGGGCGGTGGCTTCATCGGGCTGGAAGTGGCGGCTTCCGCGCGGCGCCTGGGCACCCAGGTCACGCTGGTGGAAGGCGCCCCCCGGCTGCTGGGCCGCGCCGTGCCGGCCGAGGTGGCCGAGCAGGTGCTGGCCCTGCACCGCCACCACCGGGTGGATGTGCGCCTGGGCGTGCTGCCCGAGCGCATCGAGCCCGGTGCCCAGGGCGGTGTGCGGGTGCACCTGAGCGATGGCACCGTGCAGTCCGTGGACACCGTGGTGGTGGGCATCGGCATCGACCCTGCCACCGGCTTGGCGCGGGACGCCGGCCTGAACGTGGCACGCGGCATCGTGGTGGACGCTGGCTTGCGCAGCAGCGATCCGCACGTGTTCGCCGCCGGCGACGCGGCTGAATATCCCAGCCCCTTGTCTGGCCAGTGGCTGCGCCAGGAAACCTGGTTCAACGCCGAGGCGCAGGCGCGTGTGGCCGCGCGCAACATGCTGGGCGGTGACGAGGTGTTCAACGCCACGCCCTGGTTCTGGAGCGACCAGTACGACCACCAATTGCAGGTGACCGGCGAGCCTGCGCTGGGCGCCACCACGGTGGAGCGCGACCTGGGCGAGGGCTGCCGCCTGAGCTTCTACCTGGACGCGACCGGCCGCCTGGTGGGGCTGACCGCTTGGGGCCGCACCGCGCACCTGGCCAAAGAGGCCAAGCTGGCCCGCCTGTTGGTGGAGCGTGGCATCACCCCCGATGCCGCGGCGCTGGCCGATCCGTCCGTCAAACTGAAAAGCCTGCTGGCCTCGGCCAACCCGCCCGCAGCCAACCTGTCCACGCCTGCAAGCTGCGCCCCATGAACACCGCATCCCCTGCCTTGTCCGCCCATCGGCCGCTGCCGGTGGGCATCAACCTCGACGGCGTGCTGGTGCACGACGGCCTGCCCACGCCCGACGCGCCCACCCGCTTTGCCTGGGTGCGCGATGCCGGCGTATTCGATTACATCGAAAAGAACATCGACCCGGCGGAGGACTTTGCCCCGTACTTCGACTGGGTGGCCGAGTTCGGCGTGCCGATCGGCGTGTTCGGTGGCATTTTCTGCGCCGGGCGCGACGAGGAGCGCATGCGCTGGGGCTTGCGCACCGGGGGCCGGCTGGGCGCGCGGCTGTTTAACATGCAGTTGTTCGCCCGGCACGCCGACGGCACCGCGCTGACCGACCGGCAGGTGGCCGACTGGTTCCTGGACGCGATGGTGTACGGCACCGCCGCAGGCTGCCTGCCGTCCATGGAAGTGCACGTGGACATGTGGAACGAGCAGTTCCACCGCGTGGAGGCGGTGGCGGAGTTGCTGGCCCGCTCCCACGTGCCGCTGCGGCTGACGCTGGACCATTCGCACCTGGTGTTCAAGATCGACAACCCCGAAGAACTGGCCCTCAGCGGCCTGGCCGACGCCACCGATGGCGGGCGCTCGCGCCTGGCGCCCGGCCATCCCGGCACCTTCTACCAGCACTGGCTGGAGGCGGGTTGGGTGGTGCACGCCCATACCCGCAGCGTGGCCCCCGGCGTGCCCGCCAACGACGCGATGCAGCGGGCCGACGGTCGCCCCGGCCGTGCCATCCAGTACCCCTGGGTGGAACCCGAACCCGGCACTTTTCACCGCCCCTGGCGGGCCGCCGAGCTGGACACCTGGACCACCGCCGTGCGCGACCTGCTGGCCTGGATGCACGCCCACCCCGAGAAAGCGCCCCAGCAGATCAGTTGCGAGTTCATCCCCTTCCCCGACTACGGCGGCGGTGGCCGCTACGACATCGGGCAGAACAACGTGGCTTGCGCGCGCTGGCTGCGCGAGGAGTGGCAAAAAAAGGGGCCGGCTCGCGCCGACCCCTGAACACTTGAACCGCGACGCCCGGGGGCGACGCGCCTCAAGTCGCTGCTTCTCGTCAAGCAGAGCGATCAGTTTTTGCCTTGGTAGCGGCCCATGTTCTCGGGCGTCACCAGCTCGAAGGGCACGTTCACGAAGCGCTCCACCGGCTGCTTCTTGATGAGCTTCAACGCGGCGTTCAGCGCGCCCGAGCCCTGGGCAGCGGCGTTCTGGAACACCGTCACCTTCATTTCGCCGGCTTTCATCGACGCCATGGCGTCGGGTGTGGCGTCGATGCCGGCCACGATGGTGTTGGGCGTCCACTTGCGGCCGGCCTTCAGCGCGTTGATCGCGCCCAGGGCCATTTCGTCGTTGTTGGCGATGATGGCGTCGAACTTGATGGTGCCGGACGTCAGCCAGTTGGTGGCAATGTCCTGGGCCACGGTGCGACTCCACTTGCCTTCGCGTTTGTCCACGATCTTCATGCCGCTGCAGTCCTTGCTGGCCACCACGTCCTCGATCGCCTTGGTGCGGGTGCG
>JACCDQ011254874.1_pt1 | contig 17846 bp, 24 predicted proteins | sample 7446031 | NCBI WGS metagenome assembly JACCDQ01 (sample SAMN15323442, study PRJNA562643) | freshwater metagenome | isolation source: river surface water | place: USA:Blue River Watershed | collected 2017-08-17
CTGAGTCACCTTAAACGAGCCTTGTTGCATTTTACACATTTTTCCACCCACAGATGATAAAAATATCCTAGTGTTTCCCTTGCCCACTACTTTGAGCTGCGATCGCCCTCACTCCCCAAATTAACCCCTCGGTAAAAATCCAAATAACTTAGCCGAACCCGCCAGTAACGCCGCCAAAACCGCCACTGCCACCCCACGATTCAAAAACTCCTGATTATCCAAACGCTTACCCAAACCATCTACCTTTGCATCCAAAGTTTGAATCTGTCCAGATAACCTTTCATCAAGAGTCTTAATATCCCCCGATAACCGTTCATCAAGAGCCTTAATCTCTCCCGATAACCGTTCATCAAGAGCCTTAAGATCTCCCGAAAGTTCGGCTTGTCCTACCTCTAGCTTAGTTAACCGTTGATTCACTTCCGCAAATTGAGTATCTATCTTGTTTTCCAGACGCTCAAACTGCCGATCAATTTTCTCGAAACGCGCATCCAACTTCTCAAAGCGCGCATCCAACTTCTCAAAACGCGCATCCATCTTATCCTCAATCCGTGCGAGGATGTCTTCAATACTATAGGTGACAGTCATTTTTGGTGTAGTAGTCATAACCTATTCACAAAAAATTTTTTCTATTATAGAAAACTATTCAGCGATCGCCCTCACTCCCCAAATTAACCCCTCGGTAAAAAGCCAAATAACTTAGCCGAACCCGCCAGTAACGCCGCCAAAACCGCCACTGCCACCCCACGATTCAAAAACTCCTGATTATCCAAACGCTTACCAATCCCATCCACCTTTTCCTCTAACGCCTTAATTTCCCCCGACAACTCAGCTTGCCCCACCTCCAGCTTATTCAATCGCTGGTCAACTTCCGCAAATCGAGTGTCCATCTTATTTTCAAGACGTTCAAACTGCCGATCAATTTTCTCAAAACGCGCATCCAACTTCTCAAAACGCGCATCCATCTTCTCGAAACGCGCATCCATCTTATCCTCAATGCGTGCGAGGATGTCTTCAATGCTATAGGTGACAGTCATTTTCGGAGTAGTAGTCATAGCTCATTAACAGAATCCTGCTTGCCATTATAAACAATCATCGGCGATCGCCTAATCCGGTAGTTCAACTTGAACTTGAGCATAGCATTGCTAGTTCCGCAGAAGTTTGTGGAGAGAAGAAAGTAGAGGACAACGACCATTAAGAGAAGGGTAATGTTCTAGACCTGTAGATCGTATTTCTGGAGGGAAGTCAGTCTATTCATGGTGAGGTATCTTATCCACAGATTCAGAACACTACCCCCCATGAGCAAGTCTCCTTTAAGAATATCAACGTCAACGTTCCCGTCCCTTGATAGACTGAAGAATAGTGATTAATTGAATTTTTCTGACTTAAACTTCCTATTGTTGCCATGCTCTTGACGGAACCGACACGCCCTCTATTTGGCCAAGCGTTATTAACTCTGGCTACTGCTTCTCCGAATCAAAATATTGCACCCCTGACAGCACGGGTCAATGCCCAGGGTCATTTGGAAATTGGCGGTTGTGATGTTCCCGCTTTAGTGAAACAGTTTGGCTCCCCCCTTTATATTGTGGATGAACAGACACTTCGTACTACCTGTCATCAGTACCGGGAAGCCTTTCAGACCTATTATCCTGGCCCCAGTCAAGTCATTTATGCCTCTAAGGCCTGGAGTTGCCTGGCGATCTGTGCGGTGATTGCCCAGGAGGGTCTGGGTTTTGATGTGGTGTCGGGGGGAGAATTATTTACGACGTTACAAGCTCTTCGTCAATTGGGACGGACTCCGGCCGAAGCGGCCCAGGCGATTTATTTCCATGGCAATAACAAATCAGTAGCGGAACTAGAATATGCGTTGGAAGTCGGTTGCACCTTGATTGTGGATAATTGGCTAGAGTTAGAAACCTTGGCGACCCTGAGTCGTTCCACCGGCCAGTCTGTCCCCCTCCTATTACGGCTTACGCCAGGGATTGAATGCCATACTCATGAGTATATTCGCACAGGTCATCTGGATAGCAAGTTTGGCTTTGATCCCCATCAGTTAGAGGCGGTGTTTACCTATGTGAGTCAACATCCCCATCTGCACTGCAAAGGGCTTCATGCTCATATTGGCTCGCAAATTTTTGAACGGCAACCTCATCAGGATTTAGGCGGTGTGTTGGTGGAGTGGTTTGCCAAAGGATTAAGTTATGGTCTGCCCCTGACGGAATTAAATGTGGGCGGCGGTTTGGGGATTTGCTATACCGAACAGGATGATCCCCCCAGCATTGAAGAATGGGTGAAGGCCGTTTCCCTCTCGGTGGTTAAGGCCTGTGAACATCAAGGTCTATCCTTACCTAAATTAATTGCTGAACCGGGGCGATCGCTGATTGGTACGGCGGGGGTAACGGCTTATACCGTCGGCAGTCGGAAGGTGATCCCGGAATTGCGGACATACCTGGCGGTAGATGGGGGGATGTCGGATAATCCTCGGCCCATTACCTATCAGTCGCAATATCGCGTTTTAGTGGCTAACCGTTTAGAATCTCCTCCGAGTGAAACAGTGACGATCGCCGGCAAACACTGTGAATCGGGCGATATTTTAATCAAAGAAACCCAACTACCGACGACGGAACCCGGTGATACCTTAGTGGTGTTAGGGACAGGGGCCTATAACTATAGTATGTCGTCCAACTATAATCGTATGGCACGCCCGGCGGCGGTAATGGTCAATGAAGGCGAAGCGAATGTCTTTCTCGTGCGGGAATCCTATGGGGATTTAATCCGCCAAGACCGACTCCCCCAACGTTTGTTAACTTAAGGTTTAATGGCCGTTTGGCTTTTGCCCACCTTCTAAGGCTTCTATGATGGGCTTTCTTCCCCCCCCTTCTTTATTACCCACTTTGCTCCATAACGTCATTGACATTGCGCTAGTTTTGGGGCTTTTATACATTATTGGTTCCATTTTTGGGGAATATCGCACGCTCTTAATGTTGCGCGGTTTGCTGGTGTTGATGGTAGCCCAAATTATCAGCGATCGCCTGCATTTAGAACTCTTGAAATTTGTCCTAGAAAAATTGGTGTTAGGAGCCGCGGTGGCCTTAGCCGTGATTTTTCAAGCCGAATTTAGACGGTTTTTAGAATTATTAGGGCAGGGTCAACTCTGGCAATTATTCCAACCCCAAAAACCCCAACCCAAAACCGATGGAGTCATTGACGAACTGGTGGATGCCGTCAAGGAGCTTTCTCAGAATCGGATTGGGGCCTTAATGGTTATCGAAACCCTGAGTCCTCTGGATAGTAAACTCTTTGTGAATAAGGGGGTCAGTTTAAACAGTGAGCTATCCAAAGAATTGCTCCAAACTATTTTTCAGCCCAAAACCCTTTTACACGATGGGGCTGTAGTCATCCAAGGCGATCGCATTACGGCCGCCGGAGTAATCCTGCCTCTGTCCGAACGCAGTGCCTCCCGTCAACTGGGTACCCGGCATCGAGCGGCCATGGGCATTACCGAACGCAGTGAAAACTGTTTATGTATCGTTGTCTCTGAAGAAACCGGCTCGATCACCCTAGCCGAAGGCGGTACTTTAAATCGTCCCTTAACCAGCAGTAAGCTAAAGGAACTCCTGGAAGGAAAATATGCTCAATTAGACAGCCAATATACCCATCTCAATTTTGGCCGCAACCGCAAAAACCGTCCCCCCAACCCAACCCCCATTCCCAAATCCAACCTATCCGATTAACTGCTTTCCCATAAGAGACGGCATCGAGGGCGGTAAAATTAGTTCCTATGGGAAGCTGTGCTGATTTCTCCTCTATTCCCCATCGTGCTAATGACTGCCAAGACCACCGTATTAAACCCCCTGCCTGCCGATCTTGACCCCCAACGCTTACCCCAGCATATCGCAGTCATCATGGACGGGAATGGCCGCTGGGCAAAACAACGGGGACTACCCCGTATCATGGGTCATCAACGGGGGGGAGATGCCCTAAAGGAATTGGTGCGCTGTTGTGATGATTGGGGCATTGCGGCTCTGACTGTCTATGCCTTTTCCACCGAAAATTGGGGTCGTCCCCTGCCGGAAGTGGAATTTTTAATGACCCTGATCGAGCGTATCCTGCGGCGAGAACTGCAATACATGATGGACGAAAATGTGCAAATTCGTTTTATGGGCAATTTAGCGGCTCTTCCCCAGTCCCTTCAGGAGGGTATTGAGCGAGCAATGGCGGATACAGCGAAAAATACGGGCATTCGGTTTACCGTTGCCACGAATTATGGGGGTCGTCAGGAGATTCTGAAGGCTTGCCGGGACATTGCCCTAGCTGTCCAGTCCGGTCAACTTCAGGTTGAAGATATTGACGAAGCCGAATTTGAACGTCATCTCTACACGGCGGGGGTTTCCCATCCCGATCTGCTCATTCGGACGAGTGGCGAAATACGGATTAGTAATTTTTTATTATGGCAAATGGCCTATGCCGAAATTTATGTGACCCCAACGCTTTGGCCGGATTTTGATCAAGCGGAACTACATCAAGCGTTACGGGATTATCAACAACGGGAACGACGTTTTGGCAAATTGCAAAAAAGTAAAGAAAAATGAGGAAACCTTTCGCCCCTTCCAAATTCTAGGGAATAATAAAACAAAAGACGGGCCCCAGGCCAGTTTCGTGATGTTCATCCCCCTGATCTATGTTATCGTCCTCTAAAAAGACCGCCCTGACTGTCCGTCCCCAATCCCCGGTTACCGCGAGAACTTTGGCCGAGGAACAATTTAAGCGGGAACGTCTCCACGATATTCAACTGTTATTGCAAGATTTATTTGTGCGTGAGGAAGCAACGGTTAAACTCATTTTGGAGTATTTATATGATATTGGGGCAATTAATATTATTAATAAGAAGTTTCCTTTACCTCCGTTGAATCGGTTTTTAAAGTCTATAGTGGGTATTCCTAAACCGATCGCCAAGCGTTTATTACTCCGTTGGTTTCAACAGAAATGTCCGGCTCTGTTGGCTAAATGGTTATACGGCAAGGTCAAATTTTAAGGTCATAGGATAGCGGCATGGAAAACCCTGGGGGCAAAATTTTATTCAGCAGACCGCTTTGGTCATTGAGTCTATTCCTAGGACTTTGTTTGGCGAGTTACCCGCGTGCGGTCAAGGCTTTACCCCCCGCCAATGATTTACCCGAAGAAAAACTACGAACGGAAATTATTTTGGAAGGGCGATCGCCGCTCGATGGTCAACCCTTAAGTGCGTCCCAATATGAAGAATTAAAAAAGCAATTAGCCGAACGCCCCTATCCACCCCAGGTTGCGCCCAAAATCCGCCAATTAGTGTTTTTATTACGAGTCCGCAAATTTTTTAGGACAATCTTTCCATTTTTATGATCACCGCCAAAAACGGGCCCATTTTTCTGCGATAAATTGGCAATCAAAGCTATAATATGACTGGTCTTTCAGGGTGAGGATAAATCTATGAATCAATCATTGACCCTAACGTTAAAGGCAAGTACGTTTGCTGCTATTCAAGAGCAAGCAAAATATCTCGGAATTTCCCCAGAGCTTCTATCAGTTAATTTGCTAGAACAACAAATTGAAAAAAATATCTCTGAAAATGCCAATAATGCTCAAACAACTACCGCAAAGCAAAGGTTTTCTAGTCATTTTGGTAAGCTGAATTTAGATTACACAACCTCAGTTGAGAATGATAGTATTGATGCTGACTTAGCACAACAATATCTGGGAAATAATGAGGATATTTAATGCTTTTGGATACTTCTGGATTATTGTGTTTACACTATCGGACTGAACCTTTACATAGCAAGGCTGTTGAAGAATATGAAAAAACAACATTTCACCTGACCCACAGCTACATTATTGCAGAATATGTTGCTCTGGCAACGGCTAGGCGATTTTCTCGTCTGTTGATTCTCGATTTCATTACTGACCTATTAGCAGAACCTGATATACATTTCGTTTGGGTAGATGAATTTTTACATAGAGAAGCTGTCAAGCTTTTAACCTTAAGATTAGATAAAACCTATTCTTTGTGTGATGCAGTGAGTTTTGTTGTTATGCGTCAACATAAAATCACGGAATCCTTAACCACTGATAAACATTTTGAACAAGAAGGTTTTATCCGTCTTCTTTAAAGATTTCACCCTTTGGTTAGGGTAATCTCGGCTTTGATTACACCATTCATTGTGCTTCTTTTTAATTAGTATGACTCCAACTATTCCCCCTTCTACTCATTCCTACAGTCTCACCGATTGGCAACGGGGTTACACTTCCCAAACTCAAGAATGGGATACCTGGTTAACCGTAACCGAGGGAACAATTCCTCACAAATTACAGGGAACCCTCTTTCGCAATGGGCCAGGGTTATTTGAAATTGGCGGTATTCCCCTTCGTCACCCCTTTGATGGTGATGGATTAATGACGGCTTTTACTTTCTATGAAGAGGGTCGGGTACATTTCCGCGATCGCTTTGTGAGAACCCAAGGTTATCAAGAAGAACAGGCGGCGGGCCAATTAATTTATCGAGGGGTTTTCGGCACACAACGACCGGGAGGATGGTGGAAAAATGCCCTGGATTTACGCTTAAAAAATATTGCCAATACTAATGTCATTTATTGGGGTCATAAACTCCTTGCCTTGTGGGAAGCGGCAGAACCCCATCGTTTAGATCCAGCCACTTTAGAAACGTTAGGATTAGACTATTTAGACGGCATTTTAACCCCCGGCCAAGCCTTTTCTGCTCATCCCCGCATAGATCCAAGCTGTGAGTTAGACCAGGGGGAACCCTGTTTAGTGAATTTTTCCATTAAAACGGGTTTATCGAGTCAAATTACTCTCTTAGAAATGAGTCCCAGGGGTCAACTCTTACGCCGTCACACTCATACGATTCCGGGTTTTGCTTTTATCCATGATTTTACCATTACCCCAAATTATGCCGTCTTTTTACAAAATGCTGTCACGTTTAATCCGTTGCCTTTTATCTTCGGATTACGCGGTGCAGGAGAATGTGTCAAATTTCAACCCCATTTACCCGCTCGTCTGATTTTAATTCCCAGGAAACCGCCCTACGATCGCCTAAAAATGATCGAATTGCAAACGGGTTTTGTGTTTCATCACGCCAATGCTTTTGAACAGGCAGGACAATTAATTTTAGACTCAGTGGTTTATGCTTCGTTACCCCAAATTCAACCCGATCGCCTTTATAAAGATGTCCATTTTGATGAACTTGATCCCGGACAACTCTGGCGATTTACTGTAGATTTAAACACCTTAGCTATTCATCAAGAATTATTAATTGCGCGTAGTTGTGAGTTTCCGGTGTTAGCTAGCGATCGCCTGGGTCGTCCCTATCGTTATGTTTATTTGGGAGCCGCCCATCATCCCACCGGTAACGCACCGTTGCAGGCTATTTTAAAACGGGATTTACAGACTGGGGAAGAATGGCTTTATTCCTTTGCCCCCAGGGGCTTTACGGGAGAACCCATTTTTGTGGCCAATCCCCAGGGAACGGCTGAAGATGACGGTTGGTTATTGGTCTTAGCTTATAATGCGGCTAGTCATCTTTCCGAGTTAGTCATTTTAAACGCTCAGGATTTACAATTCCAAGCAAAATTAACCCTACCCTGTCACATTCCCTACGGTTTACACGGTTGCTGGACAAATCAAATTTTTGGATAATTAATCATTATCAAGTTTGACTTAGGGGCGATCGCAGAGTTCTAGTCAATCGGAGTTAACCCCAGCGATCGCTCAAAGGATTGAATCACGACCTCGGCAATTTCCTTAATCCGATAACGACAGGCCAGGGTTTCTGCACAGTTAAACGTACCATTTTCCCAATACTTGTTACTGCCGGCACCACCCCCACAAATCCCAAAATAATCGCAGGTTGCCTGGCACAGGTTAACCCCGGATTGAAGATCGTGATAAATGGTTTTAAATTTTTCGGTTTGGCAAACCGACTCAAAACTATCTGTTAAAACATTTCCAAAAACAAAATTGCCGTATTTTTGGGTTTTTACCGACAATAATTCGGGGTCAAAGGTGGTGAAATTCCCCTGGTGATCAATACTAATAATCACAAAAGGTTTATTCATATCGGTGTTTTGGAGGCGATCGCCCGTGTAGATCATGCTACAGATTGACTCAAATTCCCGCACTTGAAATTCATTATTGCTGGCCGCCGTTAAGTCCCAAAAACGTTGCATAAAGGCGCGATAACGTTTCAAATTATCCTGCTTATCCAACGAAGATTTTGCGTGAACCCCTTCGGTTTCTTCCATATTAAAACCGACATTAGTTAAGCCACTATCCTTAAAAAAGTGAAAAATTTCATCGGGATAATCGAGGGAATCCTCCGTTAAAACCGCAATCACACTATGGCAAATATTATTTTTTTTGAGATATTCCACCCCTCGCATGGCCGCCGCATGACTGCCTAAACCGGTGCGGGTTTTGCGGTGAGCATCATGGAGAAAAGCTGGCCCGTCAATACTGACCCCGACATGAATGGGATAGTCCTTAAATAAATCACACCAATCTTGGTTAATTAAAATGGCATTGGTTTGAAAAGAAAGATCAAAGCAAACATCCTGCTGATTATATTTGTCACTAGCTTTTTGGATTAACTCAAAGGCAGAGCGATACCAGGCAATTGGTGTTGCTAACGGTTCCCCAGCGTGCCAACAAATCGTAAACGGTTGCGTCACAAAAGGACTCGTAAAAATCTGTTGAAAAATGGGATCAATTAATGCTAAATCTAACTGATTTTTTAAATGGCGATCGGGTAAATAACAGTAATCACAATCTAAATTGCAATAGGAAGTTGGCTGAATCACTAATAAAGTCAGCGGCCCAAATTGGGAAGTATCTATGGCTCCATCTTGGACAAGAGGCTGATGTTGGGTAAACATAGACAAACTCAGGTTAAAGGATTAATTTAGCGACGATTGAGAAAGCTTCCCCCATCGCTCCAACCATTGCGGAAGGGACTGGTATTGACAAAGCCACCACCACCAGAGACATTGCCCCAGCCCGGCCCACGAGTATTGACAAAACCACCGCCACCAGAGGCGTTGCCCCAGCCCGGCCCGCGAGTATTAACAAAGCCACCGCTTCCTCCCCGGCCATTGCCCCAACCCCCAGCTAACTCAGGAGGGTAAGGGTTAGGCCGTTGCTCTTCTTTCATTTTTAGGACTTCAGCAATACGAGTGAGACGGTCTTCAAGGGACACCGAATGAATCTCGCTGGTGGCTATCCCAGAAGATTCCATCGCGGCCATGGCAGTCCCATTCCAAGCGGCTAGGGTGAGTAAAAAAGCAGTCCAGCTAAGGGGGGTTGTAATTTTCATGGATTTGAGCCTAGGGTTTCATCTAGTTTTAGGAGGGGATGTCCCCTATCCTGAAGAATTTAGGGGACTGAATGGGGACAAGCTGGGGGAGATTAGTTCCACCAACGTCCGCCATTACGCCAACCACCATTCGGCCAGGAGCGATTGAGAAAGCCGCCATCGCCCCAACCGTTACGCCAGGGGTTGAGATTTGCAAAACCTCCACCTCCCCCGCCGGCATTACCCCAACCACCTCGGCCAGAGTTGACAAACGTACCGCCGCCACGAGCATTGCCCCATCCCAGGGCTAAGGTATCCGTCGGCATGGACTCTGATGGGGGAACTTGCTGGGCTTTGGCCTGTAACGTTTGGGAAATCCGGGCTAGGCGATCGCCCACCGAAATGGTATTTACCGGAGGAGTTGTCTCCTTGGCCTCAGCAGGATGAGGGGAAACGAAAGGTAGAGCCGCTAGGGTAACCAGGAACGCCGCCCAACTCATACGGGTCGAAAAATTCACAAATAATCTCCTTCTAATGCAACAAATTCAACAAAGATATAGATTCACGAGCCTTCAATTCCTAGGGCTTACCCTCCGGCGGAATCGGCTCATAGCTAGTCACGGTATAGCTAAAGAAATTCCGAATATCCTGGGAATTAACGCTTACCACGCCATCGGGGCCAAACCAACGATTAATCATGGCCGTCGTTTCCTGATTACCTGCCAAATAACTTTCCATCATTTTAACAATGGTAAAATTCACTAACCGCACAAAACTGGGATCGTATTGACGCATCATACAGGCTCCCCCGTAACGAGCATAGGGATCTTCCGGTACCAGTTGACTATCGGTAAAACCGACTTTTTGACGTAACCCATCCAATAGGACACTATCCCCTGCGACTCCATCTACCTTGCCCGCCTGGAGAGCCAAAACCGCTTCTTCAAAAGTATTGAACGGCACTAATTCAGCCTTGGGTTGAGCTAACTTCACCGCTTTTTCCGAGACACTCCTGGGCAAAATGCCAATCCGTTTACCCTCCAGGGATGCCGGGGAACCCAACGAACTGTTTTTGGGAACGAGGAGACGCACTTCACTGACCCCATAGGCAACAGAAAAATCCACAAATTGATCCCGTGTCCAGGTAAAAGCGGTATCACACACCATATCTGCTTCGTAGGTTAGCAGTTTGGTAATGCGGTCTTTAATGTCACCGACTGTCACATACTCAACCTTAATCGGTTTTCCCAGTTTTTGGCTCAGTGCCTCCCTTACCAAATCCAGCATACTGACGGTATAGCCATCTAACTCTTCCTTGTCGTTAATGTAAGAGTAGGGAATGGCATTGAGATCTGTGCCAATTGTCAACACCCCTGTCCGTGCAACCTTTTCCATAACGGTTTCTGCCAGACTGGCTTGGGCCGCCGCTAGGGTAAGGGCAAAGCTCAATAGAGGGATGGCAAGTTTTTTTAACATTAGGTCTCCTCAATCGTGTTTTATTTAATTTAAGCGAAACTGGGCTAACGCATATTATTGATTTACCCAGGAAAAATCAATCCTAATGGGGACTGGATGGTGAAGAAGAGTAAGATTCTTCAGTCTTGTTGGGGGAAACGGCAAGATAACCAGGATAACATTGGTGATGAGCGCAATCTAAGGGGAGTTGACCATTTTCCAGTTGAATGGTGCTGTGCTGAATGCCAAAATAGTGCTCTAATCCCTCTTGAATTGTTTGAAGGAAATGATCATTCGTTGAATGGTTTTCCACCACTAAATGCACACTTAGGGCGGTTTCCGTTGTGCTGATCGCCCAGATATGCAGGTCATGAATCGTCCTCACCTGGGGTAATTCCTGGAGATAGGTTTGTACGGCCCGGCTCTCTAGGTGATTGGGAACACCATCCAGTAATAGGGAAAGCGAATCATGGAAGAGTCCCCAGGTTCCCCAAGCAATTAATGCGGCAATGCCTAAGCTCATCACCGGATCAAGCCACATCCACCCCGTGAGCAGAATGGCGATCGCCCCTAAGACCACCCCTAGGGACACCAACGCATCAGTGACCATGTGTAAAAAGACTCCTTTGAGGTTGAGATCGTGTTGATCTTTCATAAAGAGCCAGGCGGTAAACCCGTTGAAAAGGATACCTAAACTGGCCACCAGGATCACGATATTTTCCTGGAGCGGTGGGGGATTTTGTAAACGATGCAGAGCCTCAACGGCGATCGCCCCTAGGGCCACAAAAATCAAACCGGCATTTAATAACGCGGCCAGAATAGAAGACCGTCGCCAACCGTAGGTATAACGGGAAGAGGCTTGACGTTTCACCAGCCAACTCGCCCCCCAGGCTATCAATAAACCCAAAACATCCCCAAAATTATGGCCTGCATCCGCCAACAGCGAGAGGGAATTGCTCCAAAAACCAGCGATCATCTGGATCACCACAATTAAGCCATTGAGCAACAGTCCCAAGATAAACGCCCGTTGGAGACGAGTCCCCTGGCCCATTTCTGGCAAAGAATGATGATGGGAGTGATGCTCATGGGCAGGATGGCGATGCTCGTGAGAATGGTGATGATGCCCAGGGGAATGGTGGGGATGAGGGTGATCAGCCATAATTTGCCGCCGAAATTCGATGAATTTTGATCATAATCTTAGGTCAATTCTTCCCATTGACTAAATTTCCTGGAAGGTAGGGATTTATTGATCTATAAAATAAACTTATCACTGTCACAAGAAATTTTGACGAATCGGGGGCGATTTTTCGGGGACTTCCCTCGATAATAAAAGGATAAAGATTGAATGACGTGAGGATAAATCCATGATTTCCCATGAGTTAGCTGTTGTTGTAATGATTCTTTTTAATGCTATTGTTTGCTTATCTTTGCCCCGCCTGATTGCGCTGATGGGTGCAAAATAATTCAATCTATTGAGTTTTTCACCGTCTTTTCCCTGGTATGAGGGTTAAGATTTGTCCGCAGGCTTCTAAAATAGCCGGAGTCGTATCTTGCGGGGTTAACTATGGGTTTTATTGCGGTCATTGACTACGATATGGGCAATCTCCACTCGGCCTGTAAAGGGTTAGAAAAGGTGGGAGGGAACCCCAAAGTCACGGATTCACCCCAGGATTTAGCCTCTGCCTCTGCTGTGGTTTTACCGGGGGTTGGTTCCTTTGACCCGGCAGTTCGTCAACTCCGCGATCGCCATTTAGTTGAACCGATTCATGCGGCGATCGCCTCTGGAAAACCTTTTTTAGGGATTTGTTTAGGTTTACAAATTTTATTTGAGGCTTCTGAGGAAGGAACTGAGCCGGGCTTAGGCATTATACCGGGTCAAGTTCGACGGTTTCAGTCAGAGCCAGGGCTAACGATTCCCCACATGGGTTGGAACCCGCTCCAGCTTTCCCAGCACGCTTGTCCTCTCTGGCAAGACCTTGGCGATCATCCTAGTGTTTATTTTGTCCATTCCTATTTTGTGGTTCCCCAAGATCCCCAGGTGTGTGCGGCCCAGGTCACCCATGGCTCCCAAACGGTGACGGCGGCGATCGCCCAGGAAAATATTATGGCGGTGCAATTCCATCCCGAAAAGTCGGCCCAAACTGGGTTAAAGATGCTGGCCAATTTTGTGCGCCAAACCCAGCTTTAAACACTGCCCCCTGTCCCCCAAGTTTGGGGGAGAAACCCATCAATGTTTGAGGTTGTCCGTCCTCCAGGATTGGGGAATTTCGCTGACAATCTCTTCATTAGGTTGGGTCTAAAATCTGAAATTTTTCAATACTTAATACTGGCCCAACCATGGCGATCGTCATAATCTCTGATTTGATCTCTCCCTGGATTTCGACCTGGGCCAAGGGCCGACAGAGTTCAGCCGGTGGTTGCCATAATTCGTAGGTTTGGCCCGTTTCACTGATTAAGGCCCAGACCCCCATGCCCAATGCTTTTCTTTCAATGCGACCCCTAACCGTGATCATGCGAGGCGTTCATCTCCTTTCGTGGCTAAATAAACCAAGCCTAAACATAACAGGACATTGACTCCCAAAAAAGCCTGGGCGATCGTCCCGGAACCAATTAACCAGAGATTCGGGTTGAGGATCGCACTCACCGTTAAACAGGAAGCGACCCCCAACGTTACCCCGATCGCCAAACTTTTTCCGGCTTTACTCCCCAGAAGAAGAATCAATAACCCAAACGGAATTAAGACACTGGCAAAAAAGGGATTGAGTAAAGTACTCCCCTGTAAACTATTACCTAATTCAGGAAGGGAACTGCCCAGCACCCGTAACGGCCATTGGGGTAAATCAAAAATATAAAAACCTTGGAGGAAAAAGAAGCCCGAACTTCCCAAAATTAATCCCCAATTTAATGGCCCCGTCCAGGCAAAGGGGAAATAATAACGCAATAAAAAGGCCAACAAATAGGAACCAATCACCATACCCAATTTCGGTAAAACGGCGATCGCCCCCCCATCAAACCAGAAAATCGGATTAAGATAACCGTGATCCCGCAACCAACGGAAAAAGTCCTGAAAGGATAATTTTCCTTGGAGGGTTAATTTCACCGCTTCTCCCGCATTCAGTTGACCTGCTCCATAATAATTAAACGGATCATTCGGAACTTTTTGGGCGGAGGTTTTGAGAATTTCTAAAATTTCGGACGGCTGAGAAATCGCCTGAGCGGTCAATTTTTCCGCTTTATAGGCAGTCTTCGGATTTTGGGCGAGGGTTTGTTTTGCCCCCTTTAACTGGGCCGCCTGGATCAAGGCCACCGTTCCCGCCACATGGGGAGCCGCCATACTGGTTCCCTGGAGTCCCATTAAAGCCGGTTTTCCCGTACTAGGATCGAGGGTTTCCTGTAGAATTTTGCCGTCTTTGCCGACCTCACTGCCCCCAGGCGCCGCAATATCTACCCCGGCCCCAAAATTAGAATAGGGAGCCTTATTGCCCGTCGCATCCAAGGCCGCCACACTAATCACCTTGGGATAACGCCCTGGATAGGAAGCCGCATTGGTGCCTTCATTGCCCGCCGCCGCGACAATCACCGCTCCCTTCTGGTAGGCATAATCAATGGCATCCCGTAGGGTTTTGCTTTCCCCGCCGCCCCCTAAACTCAGATTAATTACACTTGCACCATGGTCGGCCGCATATTCGATCGCCTCCGCAATATCGGCCACCGTTCCTCCGCCATTGTCCCCTAACACTTTTAAGGGCATAATTTTCGCTTTGTAGGCAATCCCGGCTACCCCATATTGATTATTGGTAGATTGGGCGATCGTGCCGGCCACATGGGTTCCATGACCATTTTTATCACTGGTGTCGTTATTGTCATCTACAAAATTATAGCCTTCCACAAACTCTGTCTCCCGTAAATCGGGAACCCGACTAACCCCCGTATCAATGACCGCAACAATCACCCCGTCTCCTTTACTTTGATCCCAGGCTTTTTCGACCCCAATACTGCGAAAATTCCATTGTTTACTGTAATCAGGATCATTGGGAGCCTCTAACGTCCGATAGATGTAATTGGGTTCAACATAATCAATATATTCCTGACTAATTTTACTCCGTAATACCTTTAATTCTTTTTGATTGCCTTTCACCGTATAGAGATGATCAGTCACGGAAAACACACTATTAAAATCACTGGGATGCTTCGTTTCTTGACGAATATTCTGCATTTGTGTCGTTAAAACTGAAGTCGGTAAATCATTTTTAAAATTGATAATGACCGATTCATACTGGCCCCGATTGGCTAATCCCTGGGTCTGAACAAACCAAGAGAGAGAAAAATAAAGACCCGTAAAGAATAATAAAAAAAATAAAAGTTTTTTCATAAAAAATTAAAATTAGCGTGTGAGAAACGTCGGGTTTTCGCTCCTGACCCCCAAACCCAAGAGAATCCAGCAAAAGCAAGCCTTGCCAGTTCCCCAGGTTAGGCGGATCGAGAAGGCAAGTCAACGACGACGGGGCTTAAAAAGCAAACAGAGTTCCAGTACCTTAGTCTGTAAACTACTGAGGGGTTCGGCTCCGCGTTTGAGTTGAAATTCCAAATTTAGCAGGATCGGTAAGGTTTCTAATAATTGCCGACTGGTTAAATTTTGCAATTCCTTCCGTAGAAAGAAGACCCGTTTGGGGTTACTGAGTTCCGCGATCGCTGCGATCGCCTTTTCATCCTTTTCCCCCGATTCTAACGCCAATTTTAATAAAGCCCAGGTGCGAAACTGACCGACCAGGGTGGCAATAATCCGGAGAGCGGGTTCATTGCGGGTGAGTAAATCGGCCACTAATTTCAGAGCCTTTTCCCCGTTGCCCTGACGAATGGCTTCTGCTAACTGTAGGCTATTTTGACTACTGGCATTGACTAAGAGACTGACTTCCGAGACATCCAAGGGTCGGGGGTTATCACCGTGATATAACCGCAATTTTTCTAATTCATTCCAGATTTGTCGGGTATTATTCCCCAAGGATTCCGCTAATAGGGCCGCGGCCTGGGGAGTTAATTTCAGCGCAATATCTTCGGCGATCGCCTGAATATGAATCACTAACTCATCGGTTTTCCAGGGAGAAATCAGGGCAAATTCTCGGATTTGTCCATAATCCTGAAAGAGTTTCGTGACTTTGAGACGGGCATCGGGCTTTTTGCTACTGGTGAGCAGCAGATGACTATTACTGGGAATCGCGGGTAACGTCGCCTTCAATTTGACCATTAATTGATCATCACACTGTTGGCCTAGGGTCGAATCCTCTACCCACACCAGGCGATCGCCAAACCCAAAGGGGGGAGTCATTGCTTGATGTAAAGCTTGTTGAGTGGCTTCGGGATCATCCCCCGGAATTTTCTCAAAATTGAAAGCCAGCCAAGCGGAATCAAGCACTTTTTTCTGTAACTGTTTAATCGCTTGGCCCAGGGTAAAATCATCCTCTCCCCAATAAAAATAGACAGGCATGACGGTTTAACTGCCTTTCAGGGCTTTTTGAAAATTTTTGCGATAATTGCCATTGACAATCAATAGCACGGGCCATAGGAGAGACAGCATGAGCCGGTTGGGTAAACTGGGACTAAAATTGGTACGTCGGTAGCCAATCCAAAATCGCCACAACCCCACAAAATAGATGCCCCCTAAGATAAAGGTGATGATTCCTGCCATGGTGAATTTTTCCTTTCAAGCGATCGCCCCTATTCTAGCAGGGGAGTCAGCCAGGATAACATTCCTTAAGACTAGGCTGTTTACGGAGAAATTAAGCAAAAAAAACTAACTATATCCGACTTTTTCGTTAATCGTACTTGTTATTGCGGGCTGAATTTCAGTATAATCGAGAGCATTACCCAGGTTACTTTTCTGCTCAAAATGCCAAATCTCTAACCGGCGATCGCTTTTCTAGTGATTTAATCAAGGAAATAAACAAATGTTAGATTTTCACCTATCTGTTCAACCCAAAACGGAGCAAAAGTTAAAAATCATTTTGGATTCTGTGGAAGATGAAGAAAATTTTGCCCAGAGCATTATTAAAGATCAGATAACTAGATTGCAAGAGGCAATTTTAAATTTAAGGTTAGATTTAAAAGTTTTTGAACAGAAATATGAGATAACTTCTGAACAATTTTATCAAGAATTTTCTCAAGGTATTTTGTCCGATGAAGAAGATTTTATGATTTGGTCAGGCTTATACGAGATGCTCCAGAAAAATAAAATTCAACTTCAGCAATTAATATGATTGAAGACTATTTTTTACAAGTTGAAACCATTATTCAAGCTTTTCCTGATATACGCTTTATTTCGTTAAAAAAGAAAATTTACAGCACCAATCAAGGCTATATTAGTGGTTCAATTATTTTTAAAAATGAGCATCGTTTGGATTTTGTCGAAGTTAAAAATACTGACATAAAAGCCAAAATAAAATATCGTTATCATTATATGGATGAGTGTCAAGGAATGATTTTTCGTTATGATAATGCTCCCCACCATCCAGAAATTGCCACTTTTCCCCATCATAAACATGAGGTTGAGGAAGTTAAGGCAAGTCCAGAGCCAACACTTGATGATGTGCTTTTAGAAATTGCTCAACAACAAAGAGATTTGAGGTTATTTAACAATGGATAAAATCAACACCTATCGAGAAATTCTTCAAAATCTTTTAAAAGACTATGTTAGTGATGGTTATCCCCGTCCAAATGTAGATAGAGAGCTAATTTTCGACGTAGAACGAGACCACTATCAAATTGTTAATGTAGGGTGGGAAGACGATCATCGTATTTATGGCTGTATTCTCCACTTTGATATAAAAAATGGAAAAATCTGGCTTCAACACAACGGCACCGAAATTGATTTTGCTGAAGAATTGGTTAAAGCGGGCGTTCCCAAACAAGATATTGTTGTTGGTTTTCACTCTGCCTTCATGCGAAAATTTACAGAATATGCTGTTAATTGATTGATTTGTTTATTCCTGGCAAGATCATCAATAACAATGATTGACTTAACGGCGATCGCCCAATGAAACCCTATCCACCTAAGAACTGA
>JACCDQ010386562.1_pt1 | contig 17844 bp, 22 predicted proteins | sample 7446031 | NCBI WGS metagenome assembly JACCDQ01 (sample SAMN15323442, study PRJNA562643) | freshwater metagenome | isolation source: river surface water | place: USA:Blue River Watershed | collected 2017-08-17
GCATTAAGAGGTTGCCACTTCACAATTCCTTTTCGCACTTGCTCACGCTGAAAAATTCCTTGCAAGCTACGCGCCAAACGCGGCGTGGAACATAAAATCAGGCTAGAATTCGGGTGTTCAGTCATAGCTAGATTTTAACTTGGACTGATGACTAAAAACACTTAAAACAAAGAATAAAAACGGCACCGCATGGCAGATCAAAAAAATTACATCACCCCGCAAGGTCACGCCGCTCTTGAGGCTGAATTCACTCAGCTCCTCAAAGTCGAGCGTCCTGAGGTTGTGCGCGTTGTTTCTTGGGCGGCAGGCAACGGTGATAGATCAGAAAATGGTGATTACATCTACGGTAAAAGAAGGTTACGCCAGATTGATTCGCGCTTACGCTTTTTAATGCAACGGATGGATGCTGCTGTGATTGTCGATCCAGCCACCCAAATAGGTCTAGAGAAGGTCTTCTTCGGCGCCTGGGTAACGCTGTATTCATTGGATAGAGATACTGAACATACCTACCGGATTGTTGGGCAAGATGAATTAGAACCGACCAAAGGCTGGATAAGCTGGGTTTCCCCCCTTGCCAAAGCCATGCTGGGCAAGCAAGTGGGCGATGTAGTACGGGTACAAACGCCAACGGGCGAGGATGAGTACGAAATTCAAGAGATAATCTACACAGAGCCTAACAAATAAAACAATGAAGAAAAATCAAAGTTCTTGGGATGTTTTCTGTAGGGTGGTGGACAACTTTGGTGACATTGGTGTCAGCTGGCGTTTATCTAAACAATTAGCCAATGAACACAAACTAAACGTTCGATTATGGGTGGATGACCTTCAAGTCGCTTCAAAAATCATCAAAAATCTCGATATATCACTTCAATCTCAAACAATTGATAGCGTCACAATATGCCGATGGACAGAGTCTCCATCGGCTTTCGATAATGTTAGTCCCGCAGACGTCGTCATCGAAACATTCGCCTGTAACCTGCCAACTGCTTATCTAAAAGCAATGACACTCAACCCACCTGTTTGGATTAATCTCGAATACCTCTCAGCCGAAACTTGGGTCAACGACTGCCATGGACAGCCGTCAACACACCCACAAACAGGTCTCAAAAAAACCTTCTTCTTTCCAGGATTCAACAATCGAACCGGCGGCCTTATCCGCGAACGAAACTTAAGCGAAATGCGAAATACAGCAATCGCCATGATGGAAAAGTTACAGAGCTTACAAGTGTCATTGTTTTGCTATCCAGATGCACCCATTCAGGATTTACTCAGCGCCATGTCCCAAGGCAAGCGTCCAGTAGAATGCTTTGCGCCGATTGGATCTTATCAACGTGAAATTGCGGCATTCTTTGGATTAAGTACGATCAATATTGGAGACATTCTGAATCAAGGCCAATTAAAATTGACTGTGCTCCCCTTTCTCACACAAGCTGAGTATGACCAACTGCTCTGGTGCTGCGATTTAAATTTTGTACGGGGAGAAGATAGCTGGATTCGAGCTCTCTGGGCTAGCAAGCCTTTTATCTGGCAACCTTATCGCCAAGCAGATGATTTACACCTAGAAAAACTGGAAGCGTTTCTTCATATCTACCTTGAGAACAATCGTTCGGAAATCCTTAATGAATTTAGCCAATCCTGGTCAAAGGATACAATCACACCATCCCTTTGGAATAGACTGATTGCAGAAATTGACGAGCTGAGTTCTTGGACAGCTCAGCGTACCCAACACTTTGAATCACAGACCGATTTAGCCTCCAAGCTAGTGATTTTTACTGAAAATGGGGTATAATGCGCGACTTTTCACACCTTCATAATTTGGTAGACATCACATGAAAACAGCAATGGAACTCCGCGTCGGCAACGTAATCATGATCGGTAACGATCCATTGGTTGTGCAAAAAGCCGAATACAACAAATCAGGCCGTAACTCAGCCGTGGTTAAAATGAAATTCAAGAACCTGCTGACTGACGCACCAAGCGAATCAGTATACAAAGCAGATGACAAATTCGAAGTCGTTGTTCTAGAGAAGAAAGATGTGACTTACTCTTACTTCGCTGATCCACTCTACGTATTCATGGACGAAGAATACAATCAGTTTGAAGTAGAAGCTGAAAACATGACCGATGCACTTAACTTCTTAGAAGATGGCATGGCGTGTGAAGTGGTGTTCTACAACGGCAAAGCAATCTCAGTAGATCTTCCTAACTCAGTTGTACGTGAAATCACTTATACAGAACCAGCAGTTAAAGGTGATACATCAGGTAAAGTAATGAAACCAGCACGCATTTCAACTGGCTTCGAATTACCAGTACCACTTTTCTGTGACATTGGTGACAAAATTGAAATCGATACACGCACATTCGAATACAAAAACCGCGTGAAGTAAGCAAGTAAAAACGAGTTCACAGCAATGTGATCGTTAAAAAAAGGGCGCTTAATAAGCGCCCTTTTTTATTAGCTGGGTATTAAACTCAGCTTCTAATACTTAATGACTTAAACCACGCCTTGTGGAAAGTCATAGCTATAGTGCTTACGTAATGGTTTAACAACTTCCCATTGGCTATCTAAACCAGCATGGAATGAAACCAAGTCACCTGCAACGATACGTACTGGTGTACCACCTTTAGGTGTTACTAAGATTTCGCCTTCTAATACATAAGCTGATTCTGTAGATCCAAAGTCGATTGGGAATTTAGACACTTCTTTTTCCCAAATTGCCCAGTTTGAAACGCCTAATTCTTTCAAACGTTCTGGAGTTGGTGCGTGATCAATAGTAATTTTGCTCATTATTTTTCCTATCTCTATATATCATTAATAAAAATTTCAAAACCCGTGTTTTTTAGATTTAACAATCAGATAGTTAACATCATTTAATCACGACTTTAAGAATTCATATAAAACCGGAGCGAATTTTATCAGAAAAATAATGCCACAAGCCGAAAAAACCGTTAATATCGTGATCAAGGGAATGAAAATTCCCCCGAAATACAAGACACGTGGCTAGGTAAAGCTTTTGCAGTTGACTTAAAGCAAATTAAATAGCAAAGTATTACTGCTTGTTTTGATCATTAATCCCAAGGAGATAATAAACATGAATAAATCTGAATTAATCAACGCTATCGCAGCAAGTGCAGACCTTTCAAAAGCAGCAGCTGGCCGCGCACTAGATGCAGCGACAGATGCTATCACTACAGCACTTAAAAAAGGTGACACTGTAACTTTAATCGGTTTCGGTACATTTAAAGTATCTAAACGTGCTGCACGTACTGGCCGTAACCCACGTACTGGCGCTGAATTAAAAATCGCTGCTCGTAAAGCTCCAGCTTTCTCAGCAGGTAAAGCATTAAAAGACGCAGTTAATAAATAATTGCCACTTAAATAAAAAAGGGAGCCATTGGCTCCCTTTTTTATTATCTAGACAAAATACAAATAAAAAAGCGCCTAGAAGGCGCTTTTTAGTATTAGGTGGCGGAAGAGGTGAGATTCGAACTCACGGTGGGCGTGAACCCACGACAGTTTTCAAGACTGTAGCATTAAACCGCTCTGCCACTCTTCCGTCTTTTTTCAGCGATATATCGTTGCTGAGGGCGGCATTATAACACCAGAATTTAGTCGTCTGCTATATCTGAATCAGGAAAAAGTACATCCGTATACCCAAATTGTCTAAGATCTTGAATTCTCATGGGATATAAAACGCCATCCAAGTGATCACATTCGTGCTGAACCACCCTAGCATGAAACCCACTCACTAAACGATCAATCACTTGGCCATACTGATCAAATCCCTTGTAGTGTAATCGTTGATATCTGGGAACGATACCGCGCATACCTGGCACAGAAAGGCAGCCCTCCCAACCATCTTCCATCTGATCTCCAACAAAAGTCAGTACTGGATTAATCAAAACGGTATAAGGAACCTGTTCTGCATCTGGATATCTTGGGTTTTGTCCGACACCAAAAATAACAACTCGCTGGCTCACACCAATTTGAGGTGCAGCAATACCGGCTCCATTCATATGCTGCATCGTATCTTGCATATCATTAATTAACGCATGTAACTCAGGTGTATCAAAAGCCTCAACACTTGCTGCAGATTGAAGCAACACCGGATGACCCATTTTAAGAACAGGTCTAATGGCCATAAAGCATCACCACCTGTTCAATCACCAGGCATACACGCGCCATCGTTGCATCCAAGACTTCACTAATATCTTCATAACGAATCTCATGAAGACTATTACCTCGCCCAGCTGCAAAATTTACTACAGGGCAAATCGCTGCATAATTCACCCCCAGCTCACGCGCCAACGCAGCTTCTGGCATACCGGTCATACCAACAATCGTTGCACCATCTCGATCTAATCGATTGATTTCTGCTGCAGTCTCCAACCTTGGGCCTTGTACCGCCGCGTAAACCCCTCCATTAACCAAAGTTTCACCTGCAAGCGATGCTGCTTCCAAACACAAATTACGGGTAACCGCACTATAAGGCTCTGTAAAATCAATATGCGTAACAGGCTGATTGCTTTCTTGGCTCATTCCATCAAAGTAAGTATTTTTACGCCCATGGGTGTAATCAATAATTTGATCAGGAAGTGAGATGGTCCCAGGCGTCATGCCAGCGTTAATGCCACCAACTGTTGCAATTGCAACAATATCCTTAACGCCTTCAGATTGTAGCGCCCAAATATTAGCGCGGTAATTAATCGCATGAGGCGGGATGGTGTGCCCGTTACCATGCCTAGGTAAAAATACGACTGTTTTTCCGCTTATTTCACCATAAGTGAGCGGACCCGAAGGTTCACCATAAGGCGTACGTATAATTTGACGACGTGTAATTTTTAAGTTCTCGAGGGCCGCAAGGCCTGTACCGCCGATAATACCGAGCATAAGTTTCCTAAATTAATAGTGCGTAATAAGTCAAATTGTAGCGCAATCCAATTATTATCGCGCTCATGTTTTTATGGCATACTCTAAAGCACATATGAATATTAAAGCTACTACCCGAGCCAGTTTAAAGCTAGCTTCGAAACATTACGAAAATTTTCCAGTTGCATCAATTCTGCTACCCAGGAAATTACGTGAGCCTATCGGACTAATTTACGCATTTGCCCGACAAGCTGATGACTTTGCAGATGAGGGTAATTTAAGACCAGATGAAAGAATTGCACTACTAAATGGCTTCAAAGCTGAGCTTGACTTAATCAAAGCCAAAAAGAATCCACAAACAGATTTATTTATTGCTTTAGCAGCAATGATAGAAGCTAAGAAATTAAAGCTTGATCCCTTCTATGATTTACTCAACGCATTTACCCAAGACGTCACTAAAACTCGTTATGAAAATTTTGGTGAAGTGATGTCCTATTGTCGCTTATCAGCCAATCCAATTGGACGCTTGCTATTAGCTTTATATGGTCAAGATAGCCCAAAAAATATCGGAATGGCAGACGCTATATGTAGCGCCCTGCAACTCATCAACTTCTTACAAGATATTGCGATAGATATTGAAAAAAATCGTATTTACCTACCGCAAGATGAACTCAATCACTACAAAGTGACAGAAGCCCAAATCAACAAAAAAAATAACAGTGGCACATGGTCACTCATGATGGAGTTCCAAATTAATCGCGCCAGAAAACTTCTACAGGCAGGCGCGCCTCTTGGTTTAGTACTACCAGGACGTATAGGTTTTGAAATGCGAATGATGATTGCTGGTGGCGAACGAATCTTAAAGAAACTTCATCAAGCCCACGGTGATGTTTTTAATCATCGCCCAAGTTTAAATAAAAAAGACTGGCTTTATATGGCTTATCGCGCCGCCACTAAAAAATAAGATTTTATCTAGATGACCCCTAACGAATACTGCAAAGAAAAAGCCGCATCTAGCGGATCCAGCTTTTATTACAGCTTTTTATTTCTACCTAAAGCGAAGCGCCAGGCAATTACAGCACTTTATGCATTTTGTAGAGAAGTAGACGATATTGCCGACGATTGCAAAGACATCTCAGTTGCTCGTATTAAGCTTGCTTGGTGGCGTACAGAGATCGCTCATTTATACGCAGGTAAACCACAACACCCAGTTAGCAAAGCTTTAGCAGAAGCTATTGAACGCTATCATCTTGATGAAGAACATTTTTTAGAAATCATTGACGGCATGGAAATGGATTTAGATCAAAATCGCTATGCTGACTTTAAACAATTACAACTTTACTGCTACCGTGTCGCCAGTGTTGTTGGTTTACTATCTGTACAAATTTTTGGCTTTAAGGACCGTAAAACACTGAAATATGCTCATGATCTAGGAATGGCATTACAACTCACGAACATCATCCGCGATGTCGGTGAAGATGCACGTAGAAACCGCATTTACCTTCCTTTAGATGAACTGAAAAAATTCGGGGTGACTGAAGCCGAAATTCTTAACAGCCAATCGTCCGATAGAACTCAAGCACTTCTAGAATTTCAGATAGAACGTGCTGAAACTTTTTACGATCGTGCATTGCTTGAACTACCATCAGAGGATAGAAAGACACAAAGAACAGGCCTCATGATGGCGGCAATCTACCGCACCCTACTTCGCGAAATAAAAGCAGACAATCCAATCCAAGTGCTTAATGCCAGAATTTCACTGCCGCCTCTCCGTAAGTTCTGGTTGGCATGCAAAACTTTCATAAAATACTAAAAAACCGATGAAACTTAATTCATCAAATATTAAGGTAGCTATTGTTGGTGGCGGTCTAGCTGGCCTTGCGGCAGCTACTGAATTAAGTTCGCACGGAGTTAAAGTCACTGTATTTGAGACCGCACCTCAACTTGGAGGAAGAGCCAGAAGTGTTGATTGGAAAGGCCTCAGCTTAGACAATGGCCAACATATTTTATTAGGTGCTTATCATCAAACATTACGATTAATGAAAAAAATTGGATTGGATGAAAAAGAATCTGTACTGAGACAACCACTCAATCTCAACATACACCAAGCATTACATCTAAAATCATATCAATCTCTACCTGCCCCACTCAACTTGTTAATGGGATTGCTGACTTGCAAAGGCTTGAACTGGTTGGAACGTTACTCAGCCATTCGTTTCTTTATTCAACTAAAATCAATCAACTTCAAACTAGATCAAGACATACCGCTAAATGATTTACTAAGGCGCTTTAAGCAACCTAACAATCTCATTAAATACCTTTGGGAGCCTTTATGCTTGGGGGCGCTTAATACGCCCATAACTACTGCTAGCGCACAAACCTATTTAAACGTCCTTAAAGACAGCTTTAATCAGAAAAAAACTGACAGTGATTTATTGTTACCTCGTCATGATTTATCAAGGCTATTGGCAGAACCGTTGGCAGATTTCATTAAGTCGAATCAAGGGACAATCAAGCTTAATAGCCAGGTAAAAGAGCTTGAGAAATCAAATCATGATTTTTTAGTTAACGGCTCACATTTCACCCATGTCATTTTAGCTGTAGCGCCATTTAGACTTGCTGGGCTAACAGAAAGACTAGAAGAATTCCTAGCAAATGACCTAGTGAGTAAATTTACTTACGAACCAATTTATACCGTTTATTTGCAATATCCTAGCGACGTAAAGCTGCCACAAGTAATGATAGGTTTAACGCAGATGACGAGCCAATGGATATTCGACAGAGGCCAATTAAATGACCAAAAGGGTTTGCTTGCAGTCATCATTAGCGCAAATGGCAAACATCAAAAACTGTCTCAAGAAGCACTGGCGAATGAAGTAATTAGTGAGTTAAAAAGCGCTTTCTCAAACCTTCCATCACCTAAATGGTATAAGGTTATCGCTGAAAAAAGAGCGACATTTGCTTGCACTGCAAACTTAGAACGGCCACAGCAAAAAACCGGTATTCAAAACTTATATTTGGCAGGCGATTATACCGAAGGCAATTACCCTGCAACGATAGAAGGCGCAATTCAAAGCGGGTTATCTGCAGCCCAATTAATCCTGCAATCATGAGACAATCACATCCAATTTTTACATCATTCGCCGAATAAGCACTATGAAAAACTACCAAGCACCAAGCCAACATCTAAAAGACCGCGTTATTCTAGTGACGGGCGCAGGACAAGGCATAGGAAAAACGGCCGCTTTAACTTTTGCGCAACAAGGGGCGACAGTCATTTTGTTAGGCCGTAGCATAAAGAAACTTGAAGTCACTTACGATGAAATCGTCGCAGAGAAAAATCCTGAACCGCTGATATTTCCGATGGATCTAGAAAAAGCCAATGAAAATGACTTTAAGGCAATGGCAGAAGGCATTTATCAATCATTGGGCCGACTAGATGGCATCCTTCATAACGCAACACACTTTGATAACTTAAGCCCATTGGAAATTCAGACCATGGAACAATTTGATCGAATGTTTAGAGTTAACGTGACAGCACCTTTTGCACTAACTAAAGCTTGCTTACCGCTATTAACACGTGCTGCAGATGCGTCTGTTGTTTTTACATCGAATAATTCAGCACAAGACCATAAAGCTTATTGGGGTAGCCATGGCATTAGTAAAGTTGCAGCAGATGCTATGATGAAAACTTGGGCTTCAGAACTAGAAAAGTATCCCAATCTACGTCTAAACACAATCGTTCCTGGCGGACTACAAAGCCCTCAACGTAAAAAAACACACCCAGGTGAAGTGCATAACAGCTTAGCAACAGTAGAAAGTGTCATGCCAACTTATTTGTATTTAATGGGAAGTGATGCCAAAGGAACCTCTGGCAAAGTTTTTAACTTGCTAAATTAAAGATCACGAACTTTATTGAGGGCTTGTTCTAAACGCTCAACAGCAAATACTTGCATGCCTTTAATAGGCTGTTTAGGTGCATTAGCTTTAGGCACAATCGCATGCGTAAAGCCAAGTTTTGCCGCCTCTTTTAAACGCTCTTGACCACGCTGAACCGGCCTAACTTCCCCAGCCAATCCAACCTCACCAAAAACTATAAGTTTATTGTTTAATGCTTTGTTTTTTAATGAAGAAACGATGGATAAAAGCACTGCCAAATCGACTGCCGGCTCACTAATTTTGACGCCGCCAACAGCATTAACAAAAACATCCTGATCAAAGCATGCAACACCAGCATGACGATGTAAAACTGCCAACAACATCGCCAATCTATTTTGCTCCAGACCGACGCATAAACGTTTAGGATTCGGGGCATGTGCTTCATCAACTAAGGCCTGCACTTCGACCAACAATGGACGCGTTCCTTCTTGCGTCACCGTAATGCAAGAGCCAGCAACTTCTTCAGCATGATGCGAAAGAAATAAAGCAGATGGGTTACTTACTTCACGCAAGCCCTTTTCTGTCATGGCAAACACACCCAACTCGTTCACCGCACCAAAACGATTTTTAAACGCACGAATTAATCTAAAACTAGAATTCGGATCGCCCTCAAAATACAAAACGGTATCAACGATATGCTCAAGTACACGGGGACCTGCTAAAGAACCCTCTTTCGTCACATGCCCCACCAAAATAACACTAATCCCTAACTGCTTAGCTGCGCGAGTTAACTGTGCTGAACATTCGCGCACCTGTGCAACAGAACCAGGAGCTGATTGCAATGCCTCAGAATAAACTGTTTGTATCGAATCAATAACCGCAACATCAGGCCGATGAGTCTGTAATGTCGCTACAATTTTCTCGAGATTAATTTCAGCCAATAAATCCAGCGAAGATGCATCTAAACCTAAGCGCTTAGCTCGCATTGCAATCTGCTGCGCCGACTCTTCACCGCTGATATAGAGCGTTTTACTTTTATCACCCAAATGACAAAGCGTTTGTAACAACAAAGTGGATTTGCCGATGCCTGGGTCACCACCAATCAGGACAACGCCACCAGGTACCAAGCCACCGCCAAGCACACGGTCGAATTCAGCAATACCAGTTGCTTGTCTTGGCGTCTCTGCCGCCTCAACCTCTTTCAATTTCTGGATGGTACTGGCTTCAGCCAACGGCGCAAAACGACTAGCACTTGATGTTTCAGCAATCGTTTCAACTAAGGTATTCCAAGCCATACAGCTTGGACACTGCCCCTGCCACTTAGGAGAAAGACCGCCACATTCAGTACAGGTGTATTGAGTTTTGAGTTTTGCCATCTAGCCAACGACTTTCATAGGAACGCGCGGAGCGACTGCGCATAGCAATTCATAGCCAATCGTTCCAGCAGACTCTGCAACAGCATCAACAGGCACTTGATTGCCCCATAACTCCACCGATGACCCTATCGTCGCGTCAGGCAGTTCACTTAAATCAACAAATAACATATCCATAGAAACTCGACCTAAGGTCTGCGTCATTAAGCCGTCAACGGCAATTGGCGTGCCATTAGGCGCATGCCTTGGATAGCCATCGGCATAACCACAAGCAACAATACCAATACGCATTTTCTTATCTGCGGTAAAACGTCCGCCATACCCAATACTCTCGCCTATTTCTAAGGCTTGTGTCGCAATAATTTGACTTGTGAAAGTCATGGCAGCCCGCAATCCGAAACTAGCGGCTGATTGACCAGCAATAGGTGTTGCGCCATAAAGCATAATCCCTGGCCGAACCCAATCAAGATGAGTTTCAGAGAAACGCAATATAGACGCAGAATTTGCAACAGATTTTGGATAGGACTTATCTTCAATGACGCGGTTGAATAAAGCAAAAGGAACAGAAATGCCTTGGGCTTCATCAGCAGTTGCAAAATGGGTCATTAAAGTAATGTCTTTGACTTGCTTGCATTGAGCCAAACGAGATAAAGTTGATTCAAATACCTCTGGCTTAAAACCCAAACGATTCATCCCTGTATTCATTTTCAGATAAACAGAAATTGATTCAATATGAGTGTTTTCAAGCATTTCTATTTGCGCATCACAATGCACAACGATGCTGATATTTTGGTTGCTAACCACCAATAATTCGTCTGCTGAAAATACACCCTCTAACAACAGGATTTCTTGCTGGTATCCCGCATTACGCAAAGCTAATGCTTCATCCAATCCCAAAACTGCGAAAGCATCAGCCGCTGCCAAGCCTTTGGCGGCGTTAAGCAATCCATGACCGTAACCATTAGCCTTAACAACTGCCATCACCTTAGATGGTTTAGCCGTGGCTTTTACAACACTTAGATTGTGATTAAGTGCACTGCGATCAATAGTGGCTTGAATTGGACGCATGAATTAATAATCATCACCCATGTGAGCGTTACCAGAAACGAAGTTTTCAAATCTAGTATGTTGACCTAAGAAAGTCAGACGTACACGGCCAATAGGGCCATTACGTTGTTTAGCGATAATAATCTCTGCTGTACCCTTATCTTCAGAATCAGGGTTGTAAACCTCATCACGATAAATAAATAAGATTAAATCGGCATCTTGCTCAATCGCGCCAGACTCACGCAAATCGGACATTACAGGGCGTTTATCTGGGCGCTGCTCAACACTTCGGTTTAGCTGTGACAATGCAACAACTGGCACATCAAGCTCTTTAGCAAGCGATTTAAGTGATCGGGATATTTCAGAAATCTCAGTTGCACGATTTTCGCTAGCACGACCAGATGTACCCGCCATTAACTGCAAATAATCGACAACAATCAAACCTAACTTGCCACATTGACGATGCAATCGGCGAGCACGGGCACGAACGTCAAATGAACTAAGGCCTGCACCTTCGTCAATATAAATAGGTGCATCATTCAGCTTACCAAGTGCAGTAGTCAGACGCACCCAATCATCGTCTTCCAAATTACCGTTTCGCATACGATGTTGATCCAAGCGACCTACAGAACCAATCATACGAGTGGCTAACTGTGTCGCGCCCATCTCCATTGAGAAAACAGCGACCGGTAGTTTAGTGTCCAAAGCCACATTCTCAGCAATATTCAGTGAAAATGCTGTTTTACCCATTGATGGTCGACCAGCAACAATAATCAAATCACCAGGCTGGAAGCCAGACGTACGTTCATCCAGATCATCAAATCCAGTTGGTACCCCAGTGACAGCACCTTGATTTTCACGTTGATATAAGTAATCGATACGATCAGCCACTGCAGGCAATAAGGACTTCATATCAACAAAGCCCTGTGAACTTCGATTGCCACTCTCTGCAATCTGGAAAATCTTAGCCTCAGCTTCATCAAGTAATTGCTGAGCATCCCTACCTTGAGGACTGTAGGCGCTTTCAGCAATACCTGAGCCAACTTCGACCAACTTACGCATAATCGAACGCTCACGCACAATTTCAGCGTAACGACGAATATTAGCGGCAGTTGGGGTATTTTGGGCTAAAGCACCTAAATAGGCAATTCCTCCAACACTTGAAAGTTCAGCACTATTTTCTAAGGATTCAGCAACGGTAACAATATCAGCCGGACGGCTTTGTTCGATGAGTTTGCAAATGTGGTGATAAATCAGTCTATGGTCATGACGATAAAAATCAACCTCGCTTAATACATCAGCGATTTTATCTAGCGCTTCGTTTTCAAGCAGCAAGCCTCCAAGTACAGACTGTTCAGCCTCTACAGAATTAGGTGGGAGTTTTAATGAATCTAAGGTTTCGTCAGCCATACGCAATTATAAACTGAAACAGCGATCGATTAATGAGTACATAAAAACAAAAAGGGCTACCGAAGTAGCCCTTTTAAATATCAAGCAATTAGCTAAATATTATGCTTCGCCCAATACTGAAACAGTGATTTCAACTACTACGTCATGGTGCAATGCAATACTTACTGGATGGTCACCAACAGCCTTTAATGGGCCATTTGGTAAACGCACTTCAGATTTAGCCACTTCAAAACCAGCTGCAGTCAATGCTTCAGCGATATCACCGTTACCAACTGAACCAAATAAACGACCGTCAACACCAGCTTTTTGAGTTACTTGCAATAAATAACCCGCTAACTTCTCACCGCGTTTAGTTGCTGCAGCTAATAAATCAGCTTGTTGTTTCTCAAGAATTGCGCGACGTGCTGCGAATTCAGCAATATTGCTTTCAGTTGCACGTTTAGCTTTACCTTGTGGAATTAAGAAGTTACGACCGTAACCATCTTTAACTTTAACGATATCACCAAGGTTACCCAAGTTCACTACTTTTTCTAATAAGATAATTTGCATGGTTTTCCCCTTAGTGCTTGTCAGTGTAAGGTAACAACGCTAAGAAGCGTGCGCGCTTAACAGCTGAAGTCAACTGACGTTGGTATTTTGCTTTTGTACCAGTAATACGTGCAGGAATAATCTTGCCGTTTTCTGTGATGAAATCTTTTAATAGATCTACATCTTTATAATCTACTTCTTTAATGCCCTCTGCTGAAAAACGGCAGTAGCGGCGGCGTTTGAACATATCACGTGCCATGTTAGTAATCCTTATCAATAATTTAATGTATTAATGTGCAATACCAGCTGTGTGCTTTTTAAGCTACGTTTTGCAATAAAGCCTGTCACGTTTAGATGTGTGCCGACTTTAATGTGTTGTGATTTTTCTGCTAACTCACCCATGAGCATGGCATTAACTTCACATTCCACTTTACGCTGCATTCCTGCCTCAACTTGATCAGACAGATGGCGTAAAACAAAACTTAACAACGGTATTCCTGCTGGTGTATAGCGTAGCGTTTCAATTTGAACCACTTCGCCGCTTATCACTAATTGATTAGTCACCAGCGGTTGCAACTCACTTAAGCTGAAGCTTCCTCAGTTGCTGCAGCGCCTTCTTCTTTACCCAATACTGATTTAGATTTCTCTTCTTTCATCATTGGAGATGGTGCAATCACAGCTTCTTTAGTTGCCATTGTTAAATGGCGCAACACTGCATCATTAAATTTGAATGCGTGCTCAAGTTCGTCTAAAACGAATTGATTACATTCAATATTCATTAGCACGTAATGCGCTTTGTGGATTTTTTGGATTGGGTAAGCCAATTGACGACGACCCCAATCTTCAAGACGATGCATTGCACCGCCATTTGAAGTAACAAGTGCGCGATAACGCTCGATCATCGCAGGTACTTGCTCGCTTTGGTCCGGATGGACGATAAATACTACTTCATAATGCCGCATGTAAACTCCTTTTGGATTAAAAGGCTCCTGCACAGCGAAACAGTGAGCCAAGGTGGAAAGGTCGCGATTATATATGAAAAACCATCATTAAATCTAGTATTTATTTAATCAATCGTCATATTTAATATATTTAAATCGAGGGTCTTCATTAGGCGTGCCTTCAAGTGCACTCACCAAACCTTTTGCCAAAGCAACTTTAGTAGGTTGCCATTGAATCACCTCTTCAATTTTTGAAGCCAACTCAAAATCTTTATCAGTCAAACCCTTAGCACTATGCGTACATAACTTAACAATGACAAAAGCATAAGAAACGGTCAAATCTGGATGATGCCAAGCAGCCTCAGCTAAATGGCCTATCGTGTTCACCACCAGCATGGTCGCTTTCCAGCCACTCGTCTTATATTTTCGACGTATCCAGCCATCCTCATAAAACCAATTGGGCAGCTCTCTCGCTAACTTAGCCTGAATTTCATCTGGAGTATAAACACGATCATTTTTTTGAGTTTCACTCATATCAAACACTCACCTTCAATGCAGCCAAAGGGCCTTTGTCAAAATCAACACCCGCACTCAGAACATTATCATTTTCTTTATCTAGAACCCACGTATTGAACAGCTGACCTTTTAAGTAAGTCGCAAAGCTAGCATCCACCAACTGATCACGCACCAAACCATCAACGCTTACTTCTGTTTTATCCTGATATCGAGACAAGTCGGACTTAATCAATATCAAATGCTGCGCATTTAGTTTAGTTGCCAGCCATGCGGCCAAACTATCAGAGGTCACATCCCAATTCATGGCAATACCTTCATCAGCCAGCACCATTTCAGAAGGCTTCCAAACAATGGCTTGATGCTGCCAGCCACGCTCAGCAATTTCCAATTCATTAGAAGCTAAAGTCAACGACGGATTTAACCCACACATCAAAGTCGCATACTGATCCATTGCAACCACAGCCATTTTATGAGCAGTTGCATCATCAATCCCTGTCATTAACTGCGACTCTCTGACAGCATCAGCAAATATGCCTCCACCCGGCACAATCACAACTTTTCCATCACTAAAACTATTCAGCGCATCCAACCAACGTTTAAGCGCTGGCGATCCCAATAAGCTTCCCCCAAGCTTAACGACCCACATACGGCCGCCCATCTAATTGACTAGACACGTCACAACCGAAAACCTTAAGCAACTCAATCATTGAAGACGCTTTATCCCAAGTCTCTCGATACTCTTTTGCTAATTCAGAATCGGCAACAACTCCGCCACCCGCGTAAAAACGTATTTCACCATGTGAATAAATAGCTGTCCTAATCGCAATATTAGTATCCATATTGCCGTCAAAACCAATATAACCAATTGCACCACAATACAGACCTCGTCGATTCGGCTCCAGCTCCTCGATGATTTCCATCGCACGCAATTTTGGCGCTCCAGTGATAGAGCCCCCAGGAAAGCACGCTCGCAACAAATCTATCGCTGTCATGCCTTCTGCTAGCCTACCTGTCACGGTACTCACTAAGTGATGCACATTAGCAAAGCTTTCGAGCGCAAACATATTGTCTGCACGAACACTGCCCGTTTCACAGGCCTTACTAATATCATTACGAAGCAAATCAACAATCATCAGATTTTCAGCACGATCTTTAAGGCTATTCTGCAATGACTCAGCATTAAGCTTATCTTGAACCGCATCCAAAGCACGTGGGCGTGTTCCCTTAATTGGACGCGTCTCTACATGCCCATTAAACACCTGTAAAAAACGTTCAGGTGAAGCAGAAAGAACATACAAAGGAGAAACACCAGATAAATTCATATAGGCCATAAATGGCGCAGGACTAATATCTCGAAGGGCTTGATATGCAACCCAAGCATCTCCTCTTGCCTGGGCAGAGAATCGCTGGGCAAGATTAACCTGGTAACAATCACCCTCATAGATATATTGCTTAACCTTATCGAAAGCTTGGGTGTAGGCTTTGTAATCCATATTCGATGACAACGCTGAAGTCACCTCAAAAGTCGATTCACCTTCGCTCAACAATGGCACATCAAATAGCGCGCACAACTCAGGCCAAAGAGCTTCAGTCGCTTGATCAAACATATGCGACACCAGCCAAGCCTTCGCTAATCGATGATCGACAACAATGACCCAATCATAGACGCCCACCATCATCTGTGGAATACGTTCGGAATCAACTGACTGATTTGGTAAAGTTTCGACTCGACGAGCCAAGTCATAAGCAAAATAACCAATCGCACCGCCTTCAAACGGCAATTCCGTTTTATTTAGTTGATAGCCAGCTAATGTAGCTTTTAATAAATTAAACGGATCTTGGGAGCTAACTTTAAGGCCTTTTGAATCGAAGATTTCAGTTTGCTCTCCATTCGTTACCAAACGAATAAAGGGGTCAGCTACCATAATGTCGTAATGGCCGAACTGACTATCGGGTTGACCACTATCTAAGTATACAGCCCAAGGTTTATCAGCAATCCTGGCAAAGATCGTTGAGCTGTCACTTTGATATGGAATTTCGTGTTTTAACATACTTTTTTTGCCAATAAATAACTAACTGCATAAGCTGGCAAACAAACGCCGGCCAAATGTTGTTTTGATGCATCTTTAGCTAAAATAATTGATGAAATATCGACATAAGGCCGTTGCATTCGCTCAGCCAAATTTTTCACCAAAAACCGACCTTCGCCAACGCCGATAAGGGGTGCATCATTCGCAAAATTGACCCTAGCAAAATAAGCCTCTGCCGCTTCTTGTAAACGTACCAGCTGTAATGATTTAAAAGAATGTGCCAAGCCAAGCCATACGCTCATTTCAGCATCCTCAACATCATGACCTATCATACGCGCAATACGCCTAGCACTATCGAATAAGCTCTTACTAGCTCCATCGGCCGTATCACTCACATCATCTTTTAATTGCAGATCACCAGTTAATCGATAAACATCAGCCGTTGTCGCAAAATGTTCAGCAGCCACATTAGTTAAGACGCCATCAAAATCAATCCTTGAAGCTAAAGCCATCAAGGGAGTACGGGCAACGCCGGTATAAACCAAGGTATTTTCACGCATACGATCGGCATCAGAAAAACCTAGAATCTTTGGCGAGCCTTCATACAATGCAACAAAATCTGACGTTGTGCTACCAATATCAATCATTAAGCCTTGCCCAAAGACTTGAGCAGCATAGGTCGCACTTGCATGCCAATTAGCAGACGCTATGTAGCGACTTTTCTCAGATACTGAACAAGCTTCAACGAAGCCTTGTTGACTCGCATAAAAATATAAACTGCCATCTAATTTACTTTGCATCAGGTCAGCAATACTCACCACACCCTCATGTCGATTAGCAAAAAGATCGACCAATTCACCAGTCATCGTGATTGCATGTTGATTAGCTACAACATCGATATTGCTTAAGATTTGATCAACGGCTTTTTCTAGTTCATGAAGCCCTCTCCATAAAGGGCACGGCTCTTGAAACGCATCTATCACAATACCTTGCGCATCAACAAGCACCGCTTTTAAATTTGCGCCACCCACATCCCAACCGATGAACGTAGAGGAATTACTCATGAAAACGACTTTGAGACATTGGTAGAAATATCAACCTTATTAAATGAAATGGCGGGAATGTGTAGACGCCCATTATAAGACATCTCGAGTAATAGCCGCGCTGGATTCAAGCCACATGCTTGATGCAGACCAACATAAGAAGTTGTTAACCTCGGATTGATTTCAAGGACGGCATATCGCCATGCA
>JACCDQ010726345.1_pt1 | contig 17838 bp, 17 predicted proteins | sample 7446031 | NCBI WGS metagenome assembly JACCDQ01 (sample SAMN15323442, study PRJNA562643) | freshwater metagenome | isolation source: river surface water | place: USA:Blue River Watershed | collected 2017-08-17
CCGTCGCGAGGAATTCCGCGCGGCGCCGGCCTCGGTCGCGAAGATGAAGGAACTGTGCGAGCAGTACGAGATGCAATTCCTGGTGGGCCAGGTCACCGGCTTTGAGGCCGCCGATGGCACGATGACCGAGCTCAAGGTCACCGGCGCCGATGGCGTGACCCGCCGCCTGCCGCTGGACGACCTGCTGGTGTTCTTCGGCCTGTCGCCGAAGCTGGGCCCGATCGCCGAGTGGGGCCTGGAGATCGAGCGCAAGCAGCTGGTGGTCGACACCGAAAAGTTCGAGACCAACGTCCCGGGCATCTTCGCGGTGGGCGATATCAACACCTACCCAGGCAAGAAGAAGCTGATCCTGTCGGGCTTCCACGAAGCTGCACTGGCAGCCTTCGGTGCGGCACCGTACATCTTCCCGGAGAAGAAGATCCACATGCAGTACACGACGACCTCGCCGAAGCTGCACAAGGTGCTGGGCGTCGAGTCCCCGGTTTTCGATTGATCCTTCGACTGATACACATCGGTCGCGCCAATGAAAAAAGACACCCTCGGGTGTCTTTTTTTACGCCTGCAGCATGAAAGGATTTCCTGTCAGCGCCCTGCTTTCAGCCAGCCCTCCAGCATGGCTGCCCTGGGTTCACCCAGGACAAACTTCGCGCCTCCCTTGCCATCGACATAGGCGACATAGGGCGTCATGCCGCGCCATTCGGGGTTGACCGCATACTGCAGCGCCTGCGGATTGCCGCGAAACGCAAACAGACGATCGGCCGGCGCGTAATGCGCGTCGCGCAGCAGCGAGGCATCGTCATCCGCATCCATCGATACCACCAGCAGCGGCACCTGCGATCCTTTCGCGGCACGCTGCCTCGCGAGGCTGGCAATCGCGCCCGGGCAATGGGTGCAGGTCACCGAGGTGAACACCACGATGGCCGGTTGCCTTGCATTGCGCACCAGTGCCGGCCAGGTCGCCTTGTCGAAGGATTCGATGGCAGCCGGCGCTGCCACGGCCACGTTGGCGACGGCTGCGAGCGCTGCCACGACGCCGGCGAATACTGCCGCGAGCGCCTGCGGGCGTTTCAGCAAAGCGCGCCAGCGGCCTGCCAAAGCATCAGTACAAATCTTCGACATGGATCTCATTTTCGGTCCTCCACACAACGGTAATCCGGCTGCCATTGGCAACCAGTCGCGGATGATCGTTCTCCAGCGCTGAAGCCGCCAGTTCGCGCAAACGGAAATGACGACCGCCATCGGCCGACAGCCACGCGCGCAAATGCGTCGCTTCGCCGTCGTAGCTGCGCCAGACGATGGCGACATGCTTGCCGGCGACAGCCACGTCCGCATGATCGGCCTGCGGATCAGGCAATTCCCTGACCTGACCTTGCGGCTTGCCCTGCTTGTCGAGGCGCGCGTAGCGGGCGCGCTGGCGTCCATCTCGCTCGCCGAACCACACCGCGTGATAACGACCCTGCGCATCCCGCGCGAGGCCGGGGCCATGGTGCGGGCAAGCCTTCAGCACCCAGCCATCGTCGCTGGCACGCTGAAGTACCACGGGCTGCGGCGTGCCGATGCGCGCAAAGGCATGGTCGCGCACGCTCCCGGGGAAGACATGACGCCACAGGGCCGACACGCCCTGCTTCGGTTCAGCCACCAGTGCGATGCGGCAGCATTCGCAGCTGTAGTCGGCCAGCCGGGTGTCGTCGCCAAACGTTTGTCCGCCATCCTTCGACACGTTGTAGTAGATCGCCGCGCCTTCATACGAAGCGGTATCGCCGCCATGCGCGGCCCACACGCGCTCGGCATCGCGCTTGTCGATCCAGAAGGTGTACAGGTCGCCGCGCGCATCGAAAATCACGGATTCGAAGCGATGCGTGATCACCTGCCGGTCCTGATGCACGGTAAAGGGTGCGGAAAAACTCGCGCCGCCATCGTCGGAACGCAGCATGCGGATTTCGCCGGTATACGGCTTGGCCAGCGGACGCGTATAGCTGAGCACGACCCGCCCTTGCTTGCCGAAAGCCAGCTTCGGACGGTTGTCGCCATTGGTCGCGACAGTCTCGCCGCCCACATCGATGGCACGTCGCTCACGCCACGCACCATCGCTGCCGCGCTGCTGCACAAACAGCTGGCCATGGTCGACCAGAGTCACCCACAGGCTGCCATCGGGCGCAAACGCGGCACCAGTTGCCAGCTGCGGCTTGCCGTGCCCGGCATGATGGTTACCACTATGGGCAGCGGCCGCCTTCTGTGCCGCGCCCTGCGGAGCCGTACCTTGCGGAGCCGTACCTTGCGGGGTCGTGTCCTGCGGTGTCGTGCTCTGCCGGGCCGTGCCCTGCGTCGCCACATCCTGCTGCGCGAGCGCCAGCGTGGCCGTGCACAACAGCGCCGCCGTCAGGCCGCGCGTGATGCGGGCGATGCCGCGTTCGGGTTTCACCATTTTCCCTCCAGTCCGAGATAGGCTGCGCGCGGCAAGCCCGGCGCATACAAGGCGCCGGACGAAGTCGCGGACGCGCTATCCGCATAGCGCTTGTCGGCGATGTTCAGCACACGCGCAAACACGGTCCAGCGCGCATCCAGCGCCTGCGAGATGCGCAGGTTGAACAAGTCATGACCGGCGTACTTGCCATACAGGTTGGCTGCGTCCAGATAATACGAACCCAGCTTCACCCACTCCAGCTGCACTGCGCTGCCCTGTGCTGGCACCCAGACGAGGCGCAGGTTGCCCAGCAGGCGCGGCGCGGCTTCGATTTCCTTGCCCGAGTAATTGAATGCCGTGCCCGTGGACGTATTGCCGGACCAATCCAGGTAGCGATGGATCGCATACGACGCGGCGACATCGACGCGCCACTGCGCATTCAATGGCCGGCCCAGACCCAGCTCGATGCCGCGGTGGCGGGTGGCGCCGTTATTGGTCTGCACCACGACGTTGTTCACGTCCTTTTGCCCCAGCAGGTCATCATGCTTGGTCAGCTGGTAGGCCACGGCCTCATAGCTCCAGCCGGCACCCTTGCCGCGCAAGCCCAGTTCATACTGCTCGGCCAAGATTGGCTTGAGATCCAGCGCTGCTTGCGCGGCAGCCGGCGATGCATTGGCAGCGCCGGAACGGAACAGCTGATTTTCAGACGGCGTACGGAAACCCTGGTTGTAGGACGCGAAGGCATGCGCTTCACCCGACAGGGCCAAAGTCGCACCGATCTTCGGGCTCAGCCGCGAAAAACTCTGTGCGCCGTCGGCTACCTGATAAAAGCCGCCGGCGTTGGTGCCCGCCGCCAGCTGGTTGTCCAGTGCATAGCGCGCATAGTCATAGCGCAGCCCGCCAATCAGACGCAGGCGCTGGATCGGTGAAGTTTCGATGTGCACGTACGGCGCGACGCTCTGGTAGTCGACCTTGTAATCGTAGATGCGCGCACCGACGGTGTAACCGGTGAAGTTGCGCGACAGCCCCGAGCCGGTCGAGCTCAGCGCAATGCTGTTCTCTTTGCGTTCGCTCGGGCTGTAGTCGAGGTCGATGCCGGCGATCAGGCGCGTGCGCTGCGCATCATCGAGGTTCTTGCGGACCTTGAGCATCAGTCCGAGGGACTGTACGACTGTCTTTTCGATGCGGCCGGTGCAGTTGTTGCCAGCGCAGGAAAAATTGTAGGTGCCGTTCAGGTCCATCCGGTTGTCGCGGAAGTAAGGCGTGACCGACAGCTGCGCGCCCTGCCCGAGGTCCTTGTCGATCGCCGACGACAGCCGCACTGCATCGACCTTGCGATAGCCCGGCGAACGCAGGTTCACGGTCGGCGTGTTCAGGTACATGTCCAGAGGCAGCGCCGAGTTGGCGCCGGTCTGCTGATCGATGTGGGTAGCGCCGACAATGGTCTTGATGACGGTGGAGCTGTCCTGTTCGTAATCCCAGCGCAGGTTCGCGCTTTGCCGGTCGTAGGCGGTCGACTGGCGCCAGCCATCGGTATGGGTGAGGTTGAAGTCGCCGCGCAGCGCGCTGCCGCTGGCATCGCCGCCGAGACGTCCCGAATCGAAGCCGCCCAGCAAACGGCCAAAACCGAAGCTGCCCCCCTCGAGCGACAGATCGACACCGGCCTTGTCTTTCGGCGTGCGGGTCAGCACGTTGACAATGCCGCCGATCGCATCCGACCCGTACAGTGCCGAACCGATCCCCCGCACGACCTCGACGCCGCCGGCCGAAGGAATATTGAGTTCGTACAGCGCGTTATGGTTGAAGTTGCCGGTCGCACGAATGGGAATGCCATCTTCCAGGAACAGGTACAGCGGGCTGGTGGTGAAGCCCTGGCGAATCGCGGTGGTGTGGCCTTCGCCATTGGTAACGCCGATCGCGACACCCGGTATCTGCCCCAGCAATTGCTGCGGATGGGACGGACGGGTCTGCAGGATGGCTGCGCGCTCGATCACGCCAACGGCAGACGGCGTTTCGGACAACAGGGTCTGCTCGCGGGTACCCGTGACGGTCACGACGGGCAGCAAGGTATCGGGCCCCTCCGCCAGCGCCGCATCGGCAATGACAAGAGCGGCTGCCGCCAGCGCGGGCGGAAGCAAATGACGCATGAAAAATCTCCTGAAACGACGAACAGGATCCCGGCACCTTGGCAAAGGGCGGAATCGTCAGGTAATGCTAGGTATCAGGAGATGACAGGGGGTGCGCGCGAGCGCAAGGCATGGCCCGGGAAGGCCGTGACGGGGTCAACGAGGGCCGGCAGCGTGATCGCCGCGGCAGATGGCACCGGCAGGTAGCGGCTGACATCGAACTCGGGCGTGGGCCCGGTCGCCGCACACAGCACGCAATGGTCGGCATGGGAGCCGGCGGCATGCGGCAACGAGTCGGCCTTGCCCGCATCGAGCTTGACCCACTTGATGCCAGAATTGACGCAAACCTCGATCCAGCGCGCGCCCTGTTCCGAACGCATGCCCGCAAATGCCGGCAGTAGCGACTGCAGCAGCAGGGCAGCCACCAGCAAGCTGGCGAACAGGTGTCGGGGAATACGGCGCAGGAACATGGGGCGCGATTTTATCATGGCAACTTTGACCAAACGGCCATGATGGCGGGCGCTTTTCGTCCCAAATCTTGTCTAACCCGAGTGAGCTTGTGTCCCCGACATGGAAAGGCAACACCAAGTAACAAGCTGGAAAAGGCTGCTTATCCCTGGAAAGATGCGGATAAAGGATGCGTAAGCTTTGATTCACGATGCAGATAAGCGTTGTGTTAGATTCCAAAACGTCGCAACGGCGCGGCTGCAGCACAAGAAATTTTCGTTCTGGCAACAAGGTGCGATGATGGTCGCCCTACAGGCTAACTTCGGTCAAATGTTCGAGTATTGTGTTTGCTGCATTGCAGAAACATCGAATTCGCGACACAATCGAGCGTCTTGAATGAGGGGTCCTCATGCTCTATCAACTTCATGAAATGAACCGCACCTTGCTGAGCCCGCTGATCCAGTGGGCAGAGGCATCGTCGAAACTGTTTACCAATCCTGTTTCGCCCTTCGCGCACACCCCCTTCGCACAACGCATCGCCGCCGGCTATGAATTGATGTTCAGGCTCGGCAAGGAATACGAAAAGCCGGCGTTTGGCATTACGCACACGGAAGTCCAAGGCGTCCAGACGGCCATCATTGAAGATGTCGCTGTCGAGAAGCCCTTCTGCAAGCTGATCCACTTCCGCAAAGACAAGCACGCCGCCAGACTGAAAGACCTGCAGCAGCCGAAAGTGCTGTTGGTCGCGCCGCTGTCCGGCCACCATGCGACGCTGCTGCGCGACACCGTGCGCGCGCTGCTGGTTGACCATGACGTCTATATCACCGACTGGACCGACGCGCGCATGGTCCCGATGGACAAAGGCGCATTCCACCTGCACACCTATATTTACTATGTGCAGGACTTCATCCGCTTCCTCGGGGAAGGCGTGAACGTGGTGTCGGTCTGCCAGCCCACCGTGCCGGTACTGGCCGCGATCTCGCTGATGGCCTCGGCCAAAGAAAAGGTCATGCCGAAGACGATGGTGATGATGGGCGGCCCTATCGATCCGGGCAAGTCACCGACCGCCGTCAATGACCTGGCTACCAACAAGCCGTTCGCGTGGTTCGAGAACAATGTGATCTACAACGTGCCGCCGAACTATCCCGGCTATGGCCGCCGCGTCTACCCGGGCTTCCTGCAGCATGCCGGTTTCGTGGCGATGAACCCGCGTCGCCATGCGCAGAGCCACTGGGAGTTCTACCTGCACCTGCGCGAGGGCGACAACGAGTCGGCCGAAGAGCACCGCAAGTTCTACGACGAATACAACGCTGTGCTCGACATGCCGGCCGAGTACTACCTCGAGACCATCAAGACCGTGTTTCAGGACCATGCACTACCCGAAGGTACCTGGGATGTGGAAGGCAAGCGCGTGCGTCCGCAGGACATCTCGAATGTCGCACTGTTCACGATCGAAGGCGAACTGGACGACATTTCTGGCTCTGGCCAGACGCGCGCTGCGCACGACCTGTGCGCAAGCATCCCGAAAGACATGAAGCAGCACTACACGGCGCCCAAGTGCGGCCACTACGGCATTTTCTCCGGCCGTCGCTGGCGCGAGATGATCGCACCGCGCATCACCGAGTTCATCAAGGCGCACGCATAATCAGCGCCTGAAGTACTGACACTCGCTACAAGGCCGCCTCCGGGCGGCCTTGTCGTTTGTGGTCACCGCAAATCGCGGATAATGTCGGCCTATGTCACGCCCCCCATCATCGCTGGCCGACCGCATCGAGGACCTGCTGCCGCAGACCCAGTGCACGAAGTGCGGCTATCCCGCATGCCGCCCGTATGCGGAAGCCGTTGCCGACGGCAGTGCCGGCTACAACCAGTGCCCGCCCGGCGGCGCCGAAGGCGTCGCACGGCTGGCCGAATTGCTGGGCAAGCCCGTCATCCCGATCAACCCTGTGCATGGCGCCGAACGCGAGCGGCCGGTGGCAGTCATCGACGAAGCCGCCTGCATAGGCTGCACCCTGTGCATACAGGCCTGCCCGGTGGATGCCATCGTGGGCGCGGCCAAACAGATGCACACCGTGGTGGCCGAGCTGTGCACCGGTTGCGACCTGTGCGTGGCGCCCTGTCCGGTTGACTGCATCACGATGGTGCCGGTCACGCCGGGCCGTACCGGCTGGCAGGCCTGGTCGCAGGCGCAGGCCGATGATGCGCGCCGCCGGCATGACGCGCGCGCGGCAAGGCTCAAGCGCGACAAGGAAGAAAACGATGCGCGGCTGGCTGCCAAGGCAGCGGCCAAGCTGAAGGAAGTCGAATCGTCGGCGCCGCAATCGGATGCCGAGCGCGCCGAGAAGGAGCGCAAGCGCGCCATCATCCAGGCCGCCATCGAGCGCGCGCGCCTGCAGAAGGAAGCGGCGCAGCAGGAAGCCATACGCAAGCAAGCGGAGAGCGCGGAAAACGCCGAGGCTGCCGCCGGAAAGAAAGCATGAACGCAGACAAGCGCCGCGAGATCTTCGAACGGCTGCGCGCAGCCAATCCGCATCCGACCACCGAGCTCGAGTACACGACGCCGTTCGAGCTGCTGATCTCGGTGATCCTGTCAGCGCAGGCCACCGATGTCGGCGTCAACAAGGCCACGCGCAAGCTGTACCCGGTCGCGAACACGCCGCAGGCGATCCACGATCTCGGTGTCGAAGGACTCACGCCCTACATCCAGACCATCGGCTTGTACCGCACCAAAGCAAAGAACGTGATTGAGACTTGCCGCCTGCTGCTTGAGAAGCACGGCGGCCAGGTACCGCGCGACCGCGAGTCGCTGCAAGCACTGCCCGGTGTCGGCCGCAAGACAGCCAATGTGGTGCTGAATACCGCCTTCGGCGTGCCGGCGATGGCCGTCGACACACACATCTTCCGCGTATCCAACCGCACCGGCATCGCGCCCGGCAAGAATGTGGACGTGGTCGAAGAGAAGCTGATGAAATTCGTGCCGCAGGAATTCCTGATGGATGCGCACCACTGGCTGATCCTGCATGGCCGTTACACCTGTACCGCGCGCAGCCCGCAATGCTGGAACTGCCTGATTTCCGACCTGTGCGAGTTCAAGACCAAGACGCCGATGCCTGCGAAAGGCGTCTGATCACAGGACGCCGGACAACAACGCATGACGCTGCACGAGATGCAGCGCGGCCCTCACGAGACGGATACCCCCTTCATGGAAGCTTTCATCAACAGCGCCGCCGTCGTCGCCCTCGGCGAGCTCGGCGACAAGACCCAGGTGCTGGCGCTACTGCTGGCCGTGCGCTACCAGCGCAGCTGGCCCATCCTGGGCGGCATTTTCATGGCGACGCTGCTGACCATGGGCGTCACCGCCCTGCTGGGCACGACCATTTCGGCCTTCCTGCCACCGCAGTGGCTGCGCTGGGTGCTGGTGCTGATGTTCTATGCAGTCGCCGTGTGGACCCTGGTCCCGGAGGGCGATGACGACGATGAAGAAGATGTCGCGCTCAAATCGTCGCGCAGCCTGGTACTGACAGCCTTCGTGACCTTCATCCTCGCCGAGCTGGGCGACAAATCGCAGATTGCGACCTTGGTAATGGCTGCCAAGTACGGCGATTTCCCGTTGGTGATGGCGGGCTCGACACTGGGCGAAATGCTGGCCATTGCGCCGGCCGTACTGCTGGGCCAGACCACGGCACAATGGCTGCCGATGAAATGGGTGCGCGTCGCCGCGGCAGCATTGTTTGCTGCGCTCGGCACCTGGGTACTGGTGTTCGGGCTGGCGTAAAGAGTGAGAACCTCATGATGAAAGCGGAGCGCTGAACGATGTTCAACCCCACCAAGGACGAAGTGCGCCGCTTCTTCTGCGAGACCTGGCGCAAGACGCAGGCCAACGACGTGCTGACGCCGCTGGAAGCCATCGCGCGCGACTGGATGCTGCAGCATCCGGAATACCACGATGAGCTGTCGGATCCGGACGCCGCGCAGGCCGCCGACTATGACATCGCGAAAGGTCAGTCGAATCCCTTCCTGCACTTGTCCATGCACCTGTCGATCACGGAGCAGATATCGATCGACCAGCCGCCGGGCATACGGACTGCGTATCAGGCATTGGCCGCGAAGCTGGGCGAGCATGAAGCGCAGCATCAGGTGATGGAGTGCCTGGGCGAGATGCTGTGGACCGCGCAGCGCAATGGCACGCCGCCAGATGGGCTTGCCTATATCGAATGCGTGCAGCGCAGGGCGCAGCGCTGAAGGACAAGCCGCTGCGTTAATAGAAAACGAATTGAGCAGGCAAGGCTGTACGTCGGTGATGTCGAGCTTCACTGCGCCTTGCTTCGCTTCGATCACGTCGATATAGCGCTTCCAGGTCAGCGCGAGGCTCGCCGTATCCGTGTAGGCGACATGCTCGCCATTGGGCTGATGATAGATCGCAGCTATCCCGTAAATCTTCTCTGCGATCGCCTCCGGATCTTTTTCGTTCATCAGGCGCGCGTAATCGGCGAACAGCTTCCGGATCTCGGCAACATCGCTATCGGCTTTCTTGTCTGCGGACGCCTCGGCGGCGACAACCGGGGCCGGAGTGGTCAAGGTTCCGGCGAACGTCATGGCCGCGATTGCGGCAGCGATCAGTATTTGGCGCATCGTTATCCTTTGAATGGTCAAGCCACCCGACGGGGGAACGGGCGGCCGGGCGTGAAAGGAAAATGACGCTGTTGAAGACGTCGCAGAACAGCTGCCGGCAACATTTCGAAAGCTACAAAAATTGCGCAAACCTGCCGACTGCGGGCTGACTCGGTGCCTGCCCGCCCGTTGATTTGATCTACAGCTGCTGCAGCGGATGTAGGCGAAGACAGTTCGTTCCTGCTCGAAGTCAATACCGGATCCCGGTCCAAGCACTCACACCCACGTCAGAGAACGTTGGTCGATCGCATCAACGCCTCTCGTCATACCCGCCAATCTGCCTTCACCCGTCACACCGGTGGCCATCCTCGGGCTTTCTTTCCTGTCCTTCTCACAAAATCCGCGCAAGACAGTCGGCCCCAGGCCGGGCCTGTCGGGGGCAATTCAAATCCCCCGCTTTTCAAGACGAACCTTTCAAGGTACATTTTGGAGATCCCTGCGCATGGGCGAGGAAGGCGCAAAGAAGATCCCATTGGTCTTCTTTCGAAATGGCAACGGCAAGGAACCTGTTCGCGAGTGGCTCAGGACGCTTGCACCGCCCGACAGACTTGCTGTCGGCCAGGACTTGATGCGTGCGCAGTGGCGCTGGCCAGTCGGCATGCCACTTTGCCGCCCCTTGGGAAACGGCCTTTGGGAAGTACGAACCGAACTGCCAAGTTATCGAATAGCGCGGGTATTGATGTGCTTGGATGAAGGCGTACTTGTTGCCTTGCATGCCTTTATCAAAAAAACGCAAAAGACGCCCGAAACTGAGCTGGCATTGGCGCGAAAACGCCAGAAGGAGTTGGAACCATGAGCAAGAAACATCACGGATCTGGTCTGGACGATTTCCTCAGGGAAGAAGGTTTTTTTGAAGAATCACAAACGATTGCAGTCAAGGAGGTCGTCGTTTGGCAATTGACTGAAGCCATGCAAGAACACTCACTGACAAAGACACGACTTGCCGAGTTGCTCAAGACCAGCCGCTCTCAGGTAGATCGTTTGCTCGATCCCACGCGTGACGTCACTCTGTCAACACTACAGCGCGCGGCAGCGCTCGTCGGTCGCAAAGTGCAAATCGAACTCGTCTGAGTTCACGCAGGCTGTCAGGGTTCTTGATTGCTGCTGCGGCTCATTCATCCAGCGCGCAATGCACCGGCACAGCTGCGAGCAATCCCGTCAACAATGCCGGCTGCAAGCTGACCAGAAAGCCGCGCCTGCCACCGTTGATGTAGATGAGCGGAAGTTCAAGGATCGATGCCTCGACATAGACCGGGATCGGCTTGCGAATGCCGAATGGTGACGTGCCGCCGACAAGATAGCCGGTATGCCGGTTCGCTTCCTCCGGCGTGCACGGTTCTATGCTCTTTCGCCCTGCCTGCCGCGCCAGGTTCTTGGTCGATACCTTGCGGTCGCCGTGCATCAGGATGATCAATGGCTTTTTCTGCTCATCCTTCATCACCAGCGTCTTGACCACCTGATGCTCGTCCACGCCGAGCTGGCGCGCCGATTCGCCGGTGCCACCATGCTCGACATAGTCATACGGATGGCGGCCGAAGCCGGCGCCCTGCTTGGTCAGGAACTGGGTTGCGGGGGTTTCGGAAACGTGTTTGCTCATGGCGGGCAAATGGACTGGCAATAAAAAACCGCGGCAAGCCGCGGTTTTTCAATCAGGCGTGTGCAGCTTACTTGCGCAGCACCAAGGAGCCCGGCAGGCTGGACAGGTAGGCAGCGATATCCTTGATCTCGGTGCGCGACAGCGGCTTGGCCATGCCACCCATGATCGCGTTGCCGCGGCCATTGGCGCCGGCAGCGCCGCGCTGATACGAGGTCAGTGCATGCTCGAGGTAGTCGGCGTGCTGGCCGGCCAGCTTCGGATAGCTCGGGTCGACCGGGCTCTGGTAGTCGGCGCCGTGGCAGGATGCGCAGTTGTACTTCTGTGCAGCGGCCTTGCCCGCTTCGATGTTGCCGGCGAAGGCGTTGAACGACAGCGCAACGGCCAGCAGTGCAAAAATCTTTTTCATGGTCAGTGCTCCGATTATTTCTGCTGCGCGTAGTACGCGGCCAGGTCGGCGATGTCCTGGTCGGACAGGCCCTTGGCGATACCCACCATCGATGGATGGTTGCGCTCGCCCTTCTTGTAGGCGTTCAGGGCTGCAGCGATATATTTTTCGTTCTGGCCGCCGAGCATCGGGACGCGGAACACTTCCGGATAAGTGGCCTTGTAGCCGCCGGCGATGCCGTGGCAGCCGATGCACATCGCAACCTTGTTTTTGGCTGCAGCAGCATCACCCTTGATGTCGGCAGCAGCGGACACCTGGGCCACAGTCGCCAGCGCGAGTAGAGCAAAGATTTTTTTCATGATGGCTGGGTAGTAAGTTCGAAACGGATTCGACGGAAACAGGCCGGACTTGCCAACCGCAGGCTAGACTACATTGTCAAAAATGTTGCCCCGTCGCACAGCGCCCGCGATTCTAACCGATTCGCCTGCCCCAGTCTATTTTCCAGTCCCTGATCGCATCCGACGGCCGGGCAGCGCACCAGAATTCGCTGGCAGACGGCTATACTCGCTCATCCATTGCTGACTGTTGAGTCAAATGTCTACCTCACCCCGCTTCGAAGGCTCCGAACATTACGTAGCCACCCAGGACCTGAAACTGGCCGTGAATGCTGCGCTCAAGCTGCAGCGCCCGCTGCTGATCAAGGGCGAGCCCGGCACCGGCAAAACCATGCTGGCAGAAGAGGTCGCAGCCGCGCTGAAGATGCCGCTTTTGCAATGGCATATCAAATCGACTACAAAAGCCCAGCAAGGCCTGTATGAATACGATGCGGTGTCGCGCCTGCGAGATTCGCAACTCGGCGACGAGCGGGTCAAGGACATCCACAACTACATCGTCAAAGGCGTGCTGTGGCAGGCGTTCACAGCGGACGAACCGGTGGTGCTGCTGATCGACGAGATCGACAAGGCCGATATCGAGTTCCCGAACGACTTGCTGCGCGAGCTCGACCGCATGGAGTTTTACGTCTACGAAACGCGCGAGATGGTGCGCGCCAAACACCGTCCGCTGGTCATCATCACGTCCAACAATGAAAAAGAACTGCCGGATGCCTTCCTGCGCCGCTGCTTTTTCCACTACATCAAATTCCCGGACAAGGAGACGATGCAGCAAATCGTCGACGTGCACTTCCCCGGCATCAAGCAGGCATTGCTCGCCCAAGCCATGCACACCTTCTTCGAGGTGCGAGAGATCGCCGGCCTGAAGAAGAAGCCATCCACTTCCGAGCTGCTGGACTGGCTCAAGCTGCTGCTGGCCGAAGACATTCCGCCGGAAGCGCTGCGCAGCCAGGACAACAAGGCCATCGTGCCGCCATTGCATGGCGCGCTGCTGAAGAACGAGCAGGACGTGCACCTGTTCGAGCGGCTGGTCTTCATGTCGCGGCAAAACCGTTGAACAGCGGCAGCCGCGATTTGCATCCGTAACGGCAGCGACGCACCGCCACCGCCCGACAGCTACCGACCCAGGCGCAAGATCTCCCCATGCTGATCGACTTCTTCTTCACGCTGAAGGACGCCAAGATACCGGTGTCGATCAAGGAATTCCTGATCCTGCTGGAAGGCCTGCAGAAGCAGGTCATCGCGCCTTCGCTCGACGAGTTCTACTACCTGGCCCGCACCACGCTGGTCAAGGATGAGGCGCATTTCGACAAGTTCGACAAGGCCTTCGGCTACTACTTCCACGGCGCGCAGACCCTGTTCGATGCCACGCCCGAGATCCCGCTCGACTGGCTGATGAAACGCCTGCAGCGCGAGCTGACGCCCGAGCAGCGCGCGCAGCTGGAGAAGTTCGGCTACGACAAGCTGATGGACCGCCTGAAGGAATTGCTGAAGGAGCAGAAAGACCGCCATGAAGGCGGCAACAAATGGATAGGTACCGGCGGCACCTCGCCGTTCGGCAATGGCGGCGTGAACCCGGAAGGCATACGCATCGGCGGCGAAGGCGGCGGCCGCACGGCGGTCAAAGTCTGGGAGCAGCGCGCTTACAAGGACTATGACAGCGAGCGCGAGCTCGGCACCCGCAACATCAAGGTCGCGCTGCGCCGGCTGCGCAAGTTCGCGCGCGAAGGGCTCGAAGAAGAACTGGCGCTCGACGACACCATACGCGCGACGGCCAACAATGCCGGCTGGCTGGACCTGAAGATGCAGCCTGAGCGCAAGAACAAGGTCAAGGTGCTGATGCTGATGGATGTCGGCGGCACCATGGACGATCACATCGGCCGCGTCGAGGAACTGTTCTCGGCCGCGAAGACCGAGTTCAAGAACATGGAATTCTTCTACTTCCACAATTGCGTCTACGAGACGCTATGGAAGAACAACCGCCGCCGCCACGCAGAGCGCTTCGCGACCTGGGATGTGCTGCGCAAGTACCCGCCGGACACCAAACTGATCTTCGTTGGCGACGCCACGATGAGCCCGTACGAGATCGTGCAGCCCGGCGGCTCGGTCGAATACAACAATGAAGAAGCCGGTGGCGTCTGGCTGCAGCGCTTCACGCACCACTTCCCGAAGTTCGTCTGGCTGAACCCGGAGCCGGAAGGACTGTGGCAGTACCGGCAGTCGATTGCGATCATCCGGCAGATCATGGGCAACCGCATGTATCCGGTCACGCTCGAAGGGCTGGAGCGCGCGATGCAGATGTTGTCCAAATAAGTGTTCCCGGAAACACAGCACCGACCCCGGAATCACGCTTGCGTTCGGGATTTCATTAAAATTCACCGGATTTGGCCGATTCGGCCCACCTGCCCCCGAGGGCAAGCCCGCCCATGGCGCCCGGCCCGTTTCGCCGGAAAGCTGCGGCCGTTCCTACGATTTCGTCTCACCATCCATTACGCATGGCTAGCAAAAAACCTGACTACAGCGAATCATCCATCCGCGTCCTGAAAGGACTCGAGCCGGTCAAGCAACGGCCAGGCATGTATACCCGCACCGAGAACCCGCTGCACATCATCCAGGAAGTGATCGACAACGCTTCCGATGAAGCGCTGGGCGGTTACTGCAAGAACATCCAGGTGACGATGCATGCCGACGGCAGCGTCAGCGTCGAAGATGACGGCCGCGGCATTCCAGTCGGCCTGCACCCGGAAGAAAAGGTGCCGACGGTCGAGATCGTGTTCACCCGCCTGCATGCGGGCGGCAAGTTCGACAAGGGCTCGGGCGGTGCCTATGCATTCTCGGGCGGCTTGCACGGCGTCGGCGTGTCGGTGACCAATGCGCTGGCGTCGCGACTGGACATCACCGTCTGGCGCAAGGATGACAAGGGCAATGCCGTGCACGACATCGGCTTTGCCGGTGGCGACCTGGTGCAGCCGCTGAAGTCGCGCGCTGCGAGCCGGGATGACAAGAAGTCCGGCACCCGCGTCACCGTGTGGCCGGACCCGAAGTATTTCGATTCACCCGCCATTCCCACCGGTGAACTGCTGCGCCTGCTGCGCTCGAAAGCGGTGCTGCTGCCGGGCGTGCGCGTGTCTTACACCAACGCCAAAACGGGCGAGACCCAGAGCTGGATGTACGAGCAGGGTTTGCGTGGTTACCTGAACGAGCAACTGGCGCAGACCAGCGGCGGCGCGACGCTGATCCCGCTGTTCGAAGGCGAACAATATGCCAGCGCCGATGCCGATGGCTTTGCCGAAGGTGAAGGCGCGGCCTGGGTGGTCGCGTGGACCGAAGATGGCAATGTGGTGCGCGAGTCCTATGTGAACCTGATCCCGACGCCGGCCGGTGGCACGCATGAATCCGGCCTGCGCGAAGGCTTGTTCGGCGCGGTGAAGAATTTCGTCGAGATGCACTCGCTGCTGCCGAAAGGCGTCAAGCTCTTGCCGGAAGACGTGTTTGCACGTACTTCCTTCGTGCTGTCGGCCAAGGTGCTGGACCCGCAGTTCCAGGGCCAGATCAAGGAAAAACTGAATTCGCGCGATGCGGTGCGACTGGTTGCCGGCTACTCGCGCAGCGCGCTCGAGCTGTGGCTGAACCAGCACGTCGATTACGGCAAAAAGCTGGCTGATCTCGTGATCAAGCAGGCGCAGAGCCGCCTGCGGTCGGCGCAGAAGGTCGAGAAACGCAAGTCGTCCGGTGTAGCCGTGTTGCCGGGCAAGCTGACCGATTGTGAATCGACCGATATCACCCGCAATGAAGTTTTCCTGGTCGAGGGCGACTCGGCCGGCGGTTCGGCCAAGATGGGCCGCGACAAGGAATTCCAGGCCATCCTGCCGCTGCGCGGCAAGGTGTTGAACTCGTGGGAGACCGAGCGCGATCGCCTGTTTGCGAACAACGAAATTCATGACATTGCGGTCGCGATTGGCGTCGACCCGCATGGCAAGAATGACGACCCGGACCTGTCGGGCCTGCGCTATGGCCGTATCTGCATCCTGTCCGATGCGGACGTCGACGGCTCGCATATCCAGGTGCTACTGCTGACGCTGTTCTTCCGCCATTTCCCGAAGCTGATCGAGCATGGCCATATCTACGTCGCGCGCCCACCGCTGTACCGGGTCGATGCGCCGGCACGCGGCAAGAAGCCGGCACAAAAGATCTATGCGCTGGACGATGGTGAACTGGAAGCCATCGAAGACAAGCTGCGCAAGGATGGCGTCAAGGAAAACGGCTGGAGCATTGCCCGCTTCAAGGGCCTCGGCGAGATGAGCGCAGAACAATTGTGGGAAACCACGATGAACCCGGACACACGCCGCCTGCTGCCGGTGGCCTTTGGCGAGCTTGGCGTGAAAGCCTCGGAAGACCGCTTCACGATGTTGATGGGCAAAGGCGAAGCCGCCGCCCGCCGCGCCTGGCTCGAAGAGCACGGCGACCAAGTCGAAGCCGACATCTGACCTGATACGAACACGACAAACGCATGACTGACCAAACCAACCTGTTCGAATCCGCCACCGACGACGGTGGCGAGTCCCTCACGCTGGCGAGCTTCGCCGAGCGCGCCTATCTCGATTACGCAATCTCGGTCGTCAAGGGCCGTGCGCTGCCCGACGTCTGCGATGGCCAGAAGCCGGTGCAGCGCCGCATTCTGTACGCAATGGACCAGCTGAAGCTGGACCCGACCGCCAAGCCGCGCAAATCGGCGGCCGTGGTCGGCGACGTACTGGGCAAGCTGCACCCGCACGGCGACCAGTCGGTGTATGACGCGATGGTGCGCATGGCGCAGGACTTTGCGCTGCGCTACCCGCTGATCGACGGCCATGGCAACTTCGGATCGCGTGACGGCGATGGTGCTGCGGCGATGCGTTACACCGAAGCGCGCCTGACGCCGATCTCGCGGCTGCTGCTCGACGAGATCGACATGGGCACCGTCGATTTCGTGCCGAACTACGATGGCTCCAGCGAAGAACCGAAGCTGCTGCCAGCACGCCTGCCCTTCGTGCTGCTGAACGGCGCATCCGGCATCGCGGTGGGCCTCGCCACCGAAATACCGTCGCACAACCTGAATGAAGTCGCCGCCGCGGCGATTGCGCTGATCAAGAACCCCAAGCTCGAGCATGACGAGTTGATGGCACTGGTGCCGGGCCCGGACTTCCCGGGCGGCGGCCAGATCATCACCCCGCCGTCGGTGGTCAGCGAGATCTACCAATCGGGCCGAGGCAGCATCAAGGTGCGCGCCCGCTGGAAGATCGAAGAACTCGCGCGCGGCCAGTGGCAACTGGTGGTGACCGAACTGCCGCCGGGTACCTCGGCGCAGAAAATCCTCGAAGAGATCGAAGAGCTGACCAACCCCAAGGTCAAGCTTGGCAAGAAGAGCCTCACGCCCGACCAGCTCGGCACCAAACAGGCGCTGCTTGCCGTGCTGGACACGGTCCGTGATGAATCCGGCCGCGAAGCACCGGTGCGACTGGTATTCGAGCCGAAGTCGAAGAACCAGGACCAGGAAGAATTCAGCAACTTGCTGCTGGCGCACACGTCGCTGGAAAACAATGTCGCGGTGAACCTGGTGATGATCGGCGCCGACGGCAAGCCGCGCCAGAAAGCGCTGGGAGAGATCCTGCGCGAATGGATAGGTTTCCGCTTCGAGACCGTCACCCGCCGCACCAAACACCGTCTGGGCAAGGTGGATGACCGCATCCACATCCTCGAAGGTCGCGAAGCGGTGCTGCTCAATATCGACAAGGTGATCAAGATCATCCGCGAGTCGGACGAGCCCAAGCCCGCAC
>JACCDQ011536656.1_pt1 | contig 17828 bp, 17 predicted proteins | sample 7446031 | NCBI WGS metagenome assembly JACCDQ01 (sample SAMN15323442, study PRJNA562643) | freshwater metagenome | isolation source: river surface water | place: USA:Blue River Watershed | collected 2017-08-17
CTAGCAGATAAATTGATAGTATTGATTGATTCATAGTAGCTGTGAAAAAATATCAATAAATAAATTACAATGGAATAAAATATTATATAATCTTTTGATTTGATTAATTTTTGCATGGAACCTTCATGGAAAAACTAGCATCATTTCTTGAGTAAATCTCAGTTTCAGTAATAATTTTTTTGGGTAGCTTGAATGGTATTAAGATAATTGAATCTGGATTACAAAGATAAGGCATCTTCTCATTTAGTTTAGATTCGTTAGAGAATATTCTTCTTTTTAGTATCCGCTCAAGATAATTAGTGTTTTCAGTATCCATTTCTTCGTAATGAATATCAGCGATAGTGTTATCGGAAAACCTAATTTTTAAATCCATTGATCTAAAAAAACCGTTTGGTCGATCAAAAACCAAAGCGGAAGGACTTAAGTTTAAATAAAATAAAAAGCTTTTGAGTCGTTTTGGGGGATGGCCTTGAATCATTAAGGATAATTGATAAAATGATTCAATACTTGAAAGTAAAATTAATAAAACAAAGAAATAATTTTTACATCGGGAAATAGTCATTAGATTAATAGTAAAAGAAGTTGGATCATTGGGCAAAAAAAAAGAGAGGTTTTAGCCTCTCTCTTTCTTTTTTTTAGTTTTTAGACTTATTGAAGAGCTGTAACTATTAAACCCGCGATTTGTTTATCATTCATAGATTTAAATTCATCTGATCTTTCCTTGATTTCTACAATCGAAGCTTTTAAAACGTCAGACGCTTCAGCACCAGCAAGAAAGTCAACAGCATCATTTCTCACTGCTTCTAATTGTTCTTTAGCTGGAGCAAGTGAAGCAGAGGTAGAAGCAAATGGTGATACAACTGTTCCAACCGCTGATCTAACTAGTTCAACTGCCGTTGCTAGTGGAGAAAGAGTTAAATCAACAGCAAAAGTAGAAAGAGAAGCGGCCATTAAAATAGATGCGATTACTGATTTCATTTTCATAATATCCTCCAAGAAATTGTTTTGTGTTAACGAAACTTTACTTGACTCTAAAAAAATTAAAAGCAGATGAGTAAAATCTTTAGACTTTAGAGAATGTCTATATTTTAGACAGATCTATAAAAAAGACTCTGAAATAAAACAAGGCCCAAATATTTGTTAAAATAGTCTAAATGGTGAGGACTTTATGAAATTAACAATTTGGCTACTCATTTTAACTTTTAGTGCAATCGGAAGCGAAGGATTGTTTTCAAATAGTTCCTCATTAGAATTAAAGACTTTGTTAACGGAATTAGAAAGTGAATTACCAGGTAAAATTAGTAGAGATCTAGATTCCAAAGTTAAAATAAAATTTTCAAGTTTAAATAATAAAGAGATTTCAGAATTAGACCAAAATTGTCATGAGAAAATGATTTTAGCTAGAACTCCACGTTTTACAACAAATGAAGCAGTTATTTATCTTGATCAGGTCTTTTTAAGAGAATTAAAAAGAGGAGAGCGATCAATAAACTGTCGTCATACTACCAATTTTAAATTGATTAAAGCTACTATCGCTCATGAACTCATGCATATATATGATTTCAAAAATAAATTAAGTCAAAAGAGCCAATTTTTAAATATCGCTGGATTTATTGCTAAAGGGTTAGTCGTTAAAAAAAGAACCAATTTAAATACTATGCTGGAGCGATCGGTTGATCCATATGAATTTAAAAATGCCGAAGAGTCTTTGGCTGTTAATTTTGAACATTTTTTATATGATTCTTCTTTTCAATGCCGAAAACCAAGTATGGCAAAATTTTTCGCCGAAGAATTGAATCTAGCACAATCACAAAATTCTCATTGCGATATCAATAAAAAAATAGTGATGACTTCGCAAAATATTGCTTCGACTCCAATATTGGTAAGAGATTTAGATTTTAGTCGCTTGTATGAAATTCATTATTTATTTGCCGGAAAAGGTGAAGAAGTGATGAGTCGCTTTGGGCATGCAATGTTTAGATTGGTTTTTTGCGCCAAAGGAAAAGCCAAAGGACCAAGTTGTTTAAATGATTTGTCTGAGCATGTGGTGATTAGTTTTAGGGCCAATATCACTGATATGACCACCAATTATGCTAAGGGAATTAATGGTGAATATCCTTCACAATTATTTTTTCTAACTCTACCAGAAGTCGTAAATGAATACACTAAAGGTGAGTTTAGAGATGTATTTTCACTTCCAATGAATTTAACCGATAAACAAAAATCAGCATTTTTACATCGAGCTTCAGAACTTTATTGGAGCTATAAGGGAAAATATTATTTTTTCACCAATAATTGCGCTACAGAGGCGATGAACTTATTAAAAGTGGCCATGACTGATAATTTTGAAGTTCAAAAAAAGGAAGTGGTGACTCCGCTTGGCTTAAATGATTTTTTAATTAAAACTAAAATTGGAAATGTAGAAGTTTTTAATGATTTAAAATTAGCAGAGAAAAAAGGATACTTCTTTCCTGGACTTACTGAGAAGTTAAAGCTTTCACTAAAACTAATAGGACTTAATGATTTATCTTTTGAGGATTTTTCAAAATTATCTGGCGAAAAAAGATTAGAATATTATCAAGCGGCACTTGAAACTCATAGTGATCAAGTGGCGATTGCGGCCAATGCCTTAAGGCTTGAAGACGTTATCATGCGATCAAAAGAAATACTTTTTGCCAAAAAATTAGGAAATGAATTGTTTGGCAGTGATCCCAATCCATTGTTACATGAAAGTAATGCAGGTCAAAAAATTAAAGAATTGCAAATGCTATATGGAAAGCTATCTCCTGATAAATTCTTAAAACCTGGCTATGGGATACCTTTAACAGATGAATTTTATGAGATTCCAACTAGTTTTGTACTGGAGATTAATGAACAGATTAAAGCTTATACTCATGATTTAAAAAACATTGCTCAAGAATTTTTTCACAATGAAGTAGACGAGTTGAAGTCAACTATGAATAATAGGCTCGAAATGATTAAAATAATCGGGATAAAGTAGGTATTATGCGCGCTTTTAAAAACATTTTTTTAGTTTTAATTCTTTTATTAAATATTGCTATCAATGCGAAAAGTGTTGAAGTGACCATTCTTCATACTAATGATTTGCATTCTCATTTTGATGGAGTGAAGTATCCAGTTCAAAATGGCAAGAGCCAGTTTGGTGGTTACGCGCATATTTTAAAGGCCATGAAAGATTTGAGAGTCCAAGATGAAAAAAAAGGCCGTTTGGTTTTAGCTATTGATGCGGGAGATTTTTTTGCAGGTACAATTTTTTCTGCACTTGCTCCAAGTGATGAAAGTGAGTTTCCGGAAATTAGTTTTTTTAATCTAGCAAAGTTTGATGTTGTGACTTTAGGAAATCATGAGTTTGATGCTAGAAATACTGGCTTTTTAAAAATGCTTAAAAAGATGGATAAGGAATTAGAAGCAAGTCTTGTCGCTTCAAATTTATTTATTAAAAAGAATGAGAAAAAAAATGATTCACCCATTTCAGAATATATTGGTTCAGATAAGCTGATTAAATCTGAAATTATAAAAGATTATGTAGTCGGTAATCAAAAAATAAAAATAGCATTTCTTGGAATTTTGGGACCAGATGGATGTTTGGCTTCTAAATCAACTCGAGGTGATGTGGGTTTTGTTGGTTTTGATGATGCCAAATCTAAAATTGATATTAAAACACTCGTTAAGTTTATTAATCAAAAAAGTTTAGATATAAAAAATAAAGGAGCTGATTTAATTATCGTTTCTATGCATGGTGGAAGTGAAGAAGCGGCTAAGATTTTAAAAGATTTAAAAAATGTAGACTTGGTGATCGCTGGTCACACACACGTGCAAGAATTTAAAAAGGTCGGATCAACTTGGATTAGTCAAACCGGATCTTATGGTGAGTCGCTTGGGACTTTGAGATTTAGCTTTGATCTCGATAAAAAAGAAATAAGCATGCAATCGACAAATGATAATTTCCTAAAAAGAATCGAGTACAATGGAGAATTTGATCAAGCCTTCCAAACGAAAATTGATCATTGGAGAAATGTTTCTTTTAGTAAGATGGGGCATACTGAAGACCCTAAAGAAACAGTTTTTATTTCGAAAAAAGATAGAATCAGTAAAAATGAAATGCAAAATCCATTTGGTGTGGAATTGATGTCTAGAATTTATGATGAGTTAAACAAGGAAAATCAAAATATTGATATCTATTTTTCAACAACGGGTTTAATTCGTTCCGATCTATATAAGGATGTGGCCTATAATTATGCTGATATCTTTGAAATGGTGGGGATTGGATTTGATGATCATTTGGTTCCCGGTGTACCTGTGGTGAGTTTCTATTTAACAGCTAAAGAAGTTTCGCAAGTTATCCAGTTTTTAGAATTATATTCGCATGTGTCGGCGAATTTTTCTCCGATTTATTCTAATAATCTAACATATGATTTTAATAAATGGGGTGTCCCTTTTGTGAATCGTATTAAGGATATCAAAATTAATGGAAAGGAACTTAAGTCATTTGATCGTTTGATAAAAATTGCGACCAACGATTTTGTTGTGAGAAATTTAGACACAATTAGTACCGCAACTTATGGAATGGTTAAGATTGACCCTAAAAATGAACAAGGCCAATCAACCAGAGACTTCCCAAAGCATTTAAAAGAGTACCAATACCTCTACCAAAGCTTTAAATTAAACCCTTAATTATTAGACAGTTTGGCCTTAAAAACTGTCTTATTTTTAGACATATGTCTGTAGAGCTTTCACTAAGTTATTGATGACTATCTGCAACTTGTTGAAAGTTGGTGTCTACTTGCCTCCACTAAATTGGCACGCCCCTTGCTCTTAATAAAACAAAAGAGTTTATAACTTTATACGCCTAAACGGAGGTCGTTATGAAAAAATTATTATTAGCTTTAATCGTTGTCTCAACGTTATTTTCATGTGGAAAGAAAAACACAGTAGGTACTTCTTCATCTACAACTGCTTTAACAGTAAGTGGAGCACTAGAAACTCAATTAGCTTCGCAAATTGATAACAATCAATTTGGTAACGGTATGGCAACTTATTATGAAACTTGGTCGCAAGTTGTATCTCATATGCCAAACTTAAAATACAACTATGCTCAAACATCAGCATCAACTTCAAACTGTGAAAAGAAATGGGGTATCTTTTATATTTGTACCAGCAGCTCATCAAGTGGTTCAGCTACCATCACTAGAAGTGTGATCCACTCTTCAGTTGATGTGAATGCTAAGAAAAATGAATTAAAAGATTTAATCAATAAGCGAGTTTATATACAAGTTTCTGGAACGTCTTACTACATTACAGCTAACAACGGTAAGAACTATGTAATCGATACCAGATATCCATTACAAGCTAACCCGGTATCTGTGCAAAATGCTCAAGATGGTTCAGGTGAATATTTCTACAATGCGAACTAAAGAAATTTAGTCAAGCTTTAATCTAATCTAAGTGAAGGAACCTTTTTAGGTTCCTTCTTTTTTTTTATCTAACTTGCACTATAATTTAATTATCTAAAATTAATTCCAAGGATGGGAAAAATGGCACAGTTTAAAACAGATCTTAGAGATATTTATTTCAACTTATTTAATGTTTTAAAAATTCAAGACGTAAATAAAGTTGCTGAAAATGATATGAAAGATATCATCAATGAATACAATAAATTTACTGCGAATGAAATTTATCCATGTAGACTTACGGGCGATGTTGAGGGAGTTCATTTAAAAGATGGAGTCGTTTCTGTTCCAAAAAGTTTTAAAGATCCAATTAAAAAATTTTATGAGAATGGTTGGTATGGAATTGGTTACTCTGAAGACATTGGAGGAATCCCAACTCCCCATACTGTTTCTCTTGCATGCCAGTCAATCATGAATGGGGCCAACGTAGCTTTCTCAATGTATCCTGGTTTAACCAGAGGTGCGATGGATGTTATTTTGCAAGTAGGATCACAAGAGCAAAAAGATTTAATCGTTCCAAAAATGATGACTGGAGAATGGGGAGGAACGATGTGCTTAACTGAACCAGGTGCTGGTTCAGATGTTGGAGCTGCATTAACAACGGCTACTCCAGTTGGTGATGGAACTTTTAAAATCAAAGGAATAAAAATATTTATTTCCAGTGGAGATAATGATCTTTATCAAAATATCATTCATTTAGTTTTGGCAAAAACACCGGGAGCAGCAGCAGGAACCAAAGGTCTTTCACTTTTTGTGGTTCCAAAAATTCGTCAGGATGGAAAATTAAACGATGTAAAATGCACTAAGATCGAAGAGAAAATGGGAATTCATGGTCAAGCTACTTGTGAATTAACTTTTGGTGCGAATGGTGACTGTATAGGAACCTTGATTGGAAAAGAATTTGATGGGATGGCCAATATGTTCATCATGATGAACGAAGCCCGTCTTCTTTGTGGAGTTCAAGGTGAATCGCAAGCGAATATGGCCTATATGTTAACAGAACAATACGCGCGAGAAAGATCGCAATTTGGAAAAGAAATTATTCAACATCCAGATGTGAAAAGAACATTGCTTAAAATGAGATCAATGTCGCGTGCAATGAGAGCGCTTGTTTTATATACTGCTAATTTATTTGATCGCGCTCATCATGGAGAGAAAGGTCTGCAAGATGAAATTGCATTTATGACACCTATTTGTAAAGCTTACTGCTCGGATGAAGGTTTTCAAGTTGCAGTTGATGCGATTCAAGTTCACGGTGGATACGGATTTTGTTCAGAATATGGGATAGAGCAATTTGCTCGTGATACAAAAATTGCCACCATCTATGAAGGGACCAACGGAATTCAGGCGATCGATTTTACTATGAGAAAAGTTTTAAAAGATCAGGCCAAAACTTTTATGAGCGTTGGTGCCAAAATTCAAAAATCACTTGCCCATCCTGTTACTCAAAGTGAATTTAAAGAAGAAATGGGAATGATAGTTAGAAATATGGAAAAAGCGCAAGCGATGGTGACCAAATTTGGAACACTCGCTAAAGAAAATAAAATGGATACAATTTTATTTCATGCGACTAATTTTTTAAGTTTCAGTGGAAATTTAATGGCCTCTTGGTTTTTACTAGATAACGCCATTGTCGCTTCAGAGATGTTAAAATCAGCGCAAAGCGAAGATGAAAAAGCTTATTACCAGAGTAAAATTGTCGACTTCAAGTTTTTTGTCCAGCACCAACTAGTTAAAAATGTGTCACTTTCAACAACGATTTTAAATTTTAATGACGACGTAGCGTCATTGAATGTTTAGCTCAATTGATGTTAAACTGATTGAGATTATAATTTAAAATTGAGTTAAAAATGGACATTCAAAAATTACTAGAAGAGATTAAGATTTTCTCTTCGACTACGCACGGTAGTAGTGACTACGATCGTGACGAGTATTTCGTAATGGACGAAAACAAAATTGATTTCGCTCCTTTAAAGTACCTCCAAAAAAAAGTTCCTGATTTAAAAGATGTTGGACAGCTTTTAAAAAGTGGTTATGTTTATGACTCTTTGGATTTAAATTCTAACGAGAATTTTTTGGTGTGGTTTGAAAAACAATTTTCTAAAAAACTTCCCCGACGTGATCAAAGAAGAATTTGTATCGTTTATATTCCTAATAACAAATTAATCTTAGATCAAATTGAAGTCGTCACGAAAAGTTATGAAATTTTATCTCAAGAGCAAATTCTTTTAAATGGCAAAAACCTACCAACCCAACTTGGAGAGTGGTATGCAAAGTGTATTTTTGGTTTAAAGCAAGTGAAGTCCACTTCGCAAAGAGGATTTGACTTTGTGGTGTCGGATGGAAAAAGAGTTGAAGTACAAGTCGAGTGGAGTGATGTCTCTTCTCCTAAGGGTGTAAAAATTAAAAAGACCTTGGTTGATTTGTCTGATTACTGCATTATCGTTTACGTGGCAAAAAACTTTATGATTAGAGAAGTTTGTTTTCTAGATTCTGATTTTGTTTCAAGAAAATTTTCCAATAAAGGACATACAATATTTTTAAAAGATACTGATGTTCAAAGTTACTTCTTTTCAAAGTCATCAAAGCATTATGATAAAATTGTGAATCCAATCACGTTTTTAAAATACTCTTCGCCTCATCTGGCAGTAAAACTGTCGGAAAAATTAGAAGGCTAAAACAAATCATATCTGAGTAAACGACATTCGATATTTCCATTATAGAAAGTCAGACGCTTGCTCGTTTGCAGTGAAATGGCTTTTCTTAAAAGAGGGTTAGAGGTGAATACAAAAGCTCTAAATCCTTTGAAGTTTTGTTTAAAGTTTTCGCCTAATTCTTTGTAAAGCTTTTGAAGTTCTTCTTCTTCGCCCATTCTTTCTCCGTAAGGAGGGTTACAGATGACGATTCCCGGAGGATTGTCCATGGGAGTAATTTTAGTGGCGTCTCTTTTATTTAATGTGACGATTTGTTGAGGGATCATCGCATTTTTTAAATGAGTTCTGGTCGCTTCAAGGGCGCGTTCTGAAATATCAAAACCAAAAAACTGTCTGGTTTCTAATTCGTTCATCGCCTTTAGAGCGTGGTTATAGGCTTCGAGTGCTTTTAATTCAAAAGTCTTCACAGCTTTTCTATCAAGTGTAAACCAAGCATGATTGATAAAATTAAAAACAGGGATTTTTCTTTCGACAAACTTTCTTAATTTTAAATAGGTTGGTGCAATGTTGGCCTTTAGTAAAACAGCTTCGATTAAAAGAGTTCCAGTTCCACACATGCAATCGGTAAAAATGTCTTTTTCCGGATCAAAGTCAGTCGACAAAATAATTGCTGCCGCTAAATTTTCTCGAAGTGGTGCTTTTAAAGTATCTTGACGGTAACCGCGGTGAGAAAGAGCCGTTCCACACATATCAACTAAAATGCGAGCGGTGTAACCTGGATTTCTTGATTTCTTTTCTACTCGAAGTAAGAAAGTGATGTCAGGATTTTCGGTATTCACTGAAGGTCTTTCGTTGTATTTAATTCTAAAGTTATCAACAATCGCATCTTTTAGAATTTGTGAAAATATAATGGAGTTTTTGAAATTCTCTTTGGTCTCTTTATCAAAAAGCGTATTGATTTTAAAAGTTTGTTTTAAGTCAAAAATTTTATCCCACCATTTATCTTTTGCTTTAGCATACAAGTCTTTTTCACTCATGATGGAATAGATTTGCACCTCTCTAAAAACTCGCGAGGCAATGCGAGAATGAATGAGTACGTCTAGGGCCACATCAATCGTCGATTGAAAGGCCACACCACCAGTTTCCACCGCCATTTTTAAAGGCTTGAAAGCGGCGATTTCTTTTTCTAATAAATATTCGACATCTTTAGGGCAAGAAGCAAAAAACCAAGGTTCTTCGAAAACTTTTTCTTCAGCTTTAGAAAACTGTTCATCTTTAACTTCTAGTGAATCGGCACCTTTTAATTTTCTTTTTTCAGCTCGCTCTTTAAAGCTTGGTGCTCTTCTGGTGTGAACTTTTTTTTCATTTGGTTTTTTCATTTTATTCCTTAAAGTAATTATGCTTTTATAATTTCAAAATAATGTTTTGCTCGAGCCAAGAGGTCCTGATAGGAATCACTCATTGATGGATTTAAATTTCCTTCTTTAAATCTTTTTATTCTCCAAAGAGCAATGGATAATAGACCTAAAATAATCGCTTGATTTAAATGTTTTTTTTCATTTAAAGGAAGTTCTCTAACCGATTCGTATCCACGCAAGAAAGAGTCAACTAATTGAGGGAGCACGCGACCTTTTTCTAAGCAGGTTCCTGAAATGGAAATACCTAAATCTAAAATATATTCACCCACACCGGCTTGCTCGAAATCTAAAACCGATGAAAGATGATTGTTATTAAATAAAGTATTATCGTAGTATAAATCGCCGTGGATAATACCTTTTTTAAAGGGTTCATTAATGAAAGATTTTAAATGATCTGGAAAAAAAGTATTAAAAGCAGACTTAAAATCTTGCGGGCATTTCTCAGTTAATGTGTACTGCAATATTTCATTGGCGCCATATCCCACTTCTTCATGGTTTCTAAAAGTTTTCAGCTTTGCCTGATCGTGATTAATGGCATGCAGAGAAGCAAGACCCATACCGACTTCATGACAAGTATAATCAGAAGGTCCAGGTGGAATCCCTTCGACGAAAGGATAGATGACTCCAAAATATTGCTCATAGTGATAAACCAGTTTTTGATCCATAGTTTGAAATGGCTTCAATGAATAGGGGTATCCGCAAGCATTTAAATATAAAAGTATAGCTTGTTCATCAGCTAATTGTTTCGAGTTTTTGTCATTGGAGATTTTTAAAAGCACGGTTTGATCTTTTAAGTTGACGCGGTAATTTGAATTAGAAATGCCCAGTGAAAGTGGAGTGAGGTGACTCACTTCGCTCAGTCCGTAAAGTTTCATTATTTGACTGGCAACTTCCAATTTTATTTGCGTATAACTGGCCATTTTAAAACCTTGTAGCTTAAAAGTTTGAATGCTATATTATCTAGGCTATTTTAACTTAAAATTTTAAAAGGACTAGGGGGAATTATGGCCTTTACGGATTACAAAGTAAAAGATATGTCGCTGGCTGACTGGGGACGAAAAGAAATCGAAATTGCTGAGACGGAAATGCCAGGATTAATGGCTCTACGTGCTGAATATGGTAAAACTAAGCCTTTAAAAGGTGCTAAGATTGCAGGTTGTTTACATATGACTATTCAAACTGCCGTTTTAATCGAAACTTTAGTTGAACTTGGAGCGGAAGTAAGATGGTCTTCATGTAATATCTTCTCAACTCAAGATCAAGCTGCCGCTGCAATCGCTGCTCGAGGTATTCCGGTTTTTGCTTGGAAAGGAATGAATGAGCAGGAGTTTGATTGGTGTATTGAGCAAACTCTAAAGTGGGCAGATGGATCAGGCTTAAACATGATCCTAGATGACGGTGGTGATTTAACGGTTATGGTTCACAATCGCTTTCCAGAATTAATTAAAAATATCAAAGGTCTTTCTGAAGAAACAACTACTGGTGTTCACCGTTTATACGACATGATGAAAAAAGGTGAATTAAAAATGCCGGCGATCAATGTTAACGATTCAACTACGAAATCAAAATTTGATAACCTTTACGGTTGTAGAGAATCACTGGTTGACTCAGTAAAAAGAGCGACTGACGTAATGGTAGCTGGTAAAGTTTGTGTTGTGGCTGGTTACGGAGACGTAGGTAAAGGTTCTGCTGGATCATTCCGTGGATTAGGTGGACGAGTTATCGTAACTGAAATCGATCCAATTTGTGCGCTTCAAGCGGCAATGGAAGGTTACCAAGTTATGACGATGGAAGAAGCTTGTAAATTAGGTGACATCTTTGTTACTGCTACAGGATGTGTTGATGTCATTACAGGTAAGCACTTAGAGCAAATGAAAGATGGAGCGATCGTTGCAAACATTGGTCACTTCGATTTAGAAATTGAAGTTGCTTACTTAAATAAAAATGCTAAGAAAATTAATATCAAGCCTCAAGTTGATCAATACCTAATGCCATCTGGAAAAAAACTTATCGTTCTTGCTGAAGGAAGATTAGTAAATCTTGGATGTGGAACTGGTCACCCTTCATTTGTAATGAGTAACTCATTTACTAACCAAGTAATGGCGCAAATTGAACTTTGGGCAAATCATAAAAATTATGAAAATAAAGTATATGTTCTTCCAAAACATTTAGATGAAAAAGTAGCACGTCTGCATTTATCAAAAATTGGTGTGAAACTAGATACGCTTAATTCAAAACAAGCGGAGTATCTAGGAGTAAAACCGGAAGGTCCATATAAGCCAGATCACTACAGATACTAAAAAATTTTGGAAGTTATGAAAATAGTTATAGGGTGTGATCACGCGGCATTTGAAATGAAAGAACAAGTAAAGGTTTTACTTCAAAAGAAAAATTTTGAAGTGATCGATGTTGGCTGTCATTCAAATGATCGTTGTGATTACCCTGATTATGCAAGAGCGGGAGCCATTGAAGTTTTAAAAAATAATTGCGAAGGAATTTTACTTTGCGGTTCTGGAATTGGAATTTCGATGGCAGCCAATCGCTATAAAGGAATTAGAGCAGCTCTTTGTCGATCTAGTCTTGATGCTGAAATGTCTAAGAAGCACAACAATGCCAATGTCCTATGCCTAGGGGCCAGACAAAATTCCCTTGATGAGATTGAAAGTATTTTAAAAGCTTGGTTTGAAAATAAATTTGAAGAAGGTCGCCACACTGATCGAATTTTAAAGTTCAATGATTTAGGAGAAAAGCTTTGAAGATTTTCGAAAAAATCATGTACCCACTTTTAGTGTTGTTTTTAATTTATGCTTATTATCGAGCGCAGATTGATCTCCATCATTTTGAAGAAGAACTAACTGCTGATAATGGAATGTATCAAGTCGTTATTTTTGCCACTTTATTATTTGCTTCCTTTATGTGTTTTTATCGCGCCAATGTGCTTCGTCCCTTTCGAGGAACCGTTTTCTCTGGAGCGCAAATTATCTTAGGATTTTTATTTTTCTGTTTTGCGATGGATGAAATTTCTTGGATGCAAAGAGTTTTTGATTTTTCTTCGCCACAGTTTTTTGTTATGTACAACACTCGCGGACAAACCAATTTACATCATTTAGTGATCGATGGTTTTTATGTTAACAATATCGTGTTTACTTTAGGTGTAAAAATTATTGCGACTTTGTATTTTCTTATTTTCCCTTTTCTGTATCCTAAAAGTGAAAAGCTTCGTTTCATTGTAAATCGTTATGCGATTCCACTTCCAAGATACACTCAATTAGCTGCCTATATAATCTTAGCAGTCTTCGTGAAATTGATTCCATCAGAACATTCTTATGTTATTTTTGAATTTGGATTTTACTGGTTGTTGGTGCTCTTGATGTATAATCCGATTAATGATGAAGTCTTTCTTCGAAAATCTTTAGTGAGATAATTTATAAAGTTCCAAAAATCTTTTTGATTCGAAGTCTAAAAACCGCGAATACCGCTTCAAAAATAATTCCTCCACCCATTTTAGAATGACCATCGCGACGTTCATAAAAAATGATAGGAACTTCTTTTATTTTTAAACCTTTCGCCCAAACTTTATAATTCAGTTCAAGTTGAAATGAGTATCCATTAGAAATAATTTGATCCAAATTAATTTTTTCCAGAGTTGATTTTTTAAAACATTTAAATCCACCGGTGGTATCAAATATAGGTATTCCAGTAATAAAGCGAGTGTAAATTGAAGCACAGTAGGAAAGTAGGAGTCTTCTCATTGGCCAGTTGATAATGCGAATACCATTGATGTACCTAGAGCCAATAACTAGATCATGTTCAAGCGCCGATTCTAAAAGATCTTTGACTGAAGCTGGGTCGTGAGAAAAATCACAATCCATTTCAAAAATATAATCATAATTTTTTTCTATCGCCCATTTAAAGCCTGTCACGTAAGCAGTTCCAAGGCCTAGCTTTCCAGAGCGCTCGATCATAAATAAATTATGGTGTGTCTTTTGAAGTGCTTTGACGATATTGGCGGTTCCATCGGGAGATCCGTCTTCAATGATTAGCAATGAAATTTCAGGATAGAGTGCAAACAATGTACGAATCATGCGCTCGATATTATCGATCTCATTATAAGTGGGAATAATGATGCATGAGCGCGAAAAAGATAAATTCATGGGAGTATTTTAACCAGAAAATAAAGTCTTTGTCTTATTTTTCTTCTAGTTCAAGGCGTCTTCTCGCTGATTCAGCGTAGCGATTAGAAATGACTTCAAATATACTCGCATCGGTTTTTGTAATTTGATTTTGTTTTTGCGCTTTTTCGGTGTAATCAAGGATTTTTTGTTGATTCGTTTCAGGACCTTTTTTCCCTGGAAGTTGAAAGCTAAATCCGCTATCAGCTGCCTTATTATTGCTTCCTGCTTTTAATCCATATCCACCAGCGGCCGAGACATTCATTTTTCCGCCGTAGCTTGCGTATTGAGGAGTGGTTCCAAAAGCACTAAAGTTGCTTCCTTTAAGTTTTGCCATTGCTCTATCTATTTCTGATTTTGGAACCTGAACTGATGAAACGATACCGGCAACATCATCAGGAATTCCAGCTTGAGCCATCGCTTTGGCCATATTTTTTTGATCAGCATTGAGATCACCCACTCCAGATTTTCCCGATGCCATCTGAAGTCCTTTTTTAGCAATCGCGGTTAAATTTCTGGTTCCGGCGGTTCCAAGTTTTCCACCTTCAAGTGTTCCGTGTGCTAGATTGTAAAGTGGTTTAAAAGGTGAGCCTGCAATGCTTGCGAAACCTAAAGTATTGGTGATGTCCTTTCCTTGTATAAATTTTTCTAGGCATGATTGTGAAGCCTCACAAGAACATTTAGGGTCAGCTTGAAGTTGACTATTGATACAGCTGGTTCGAGCGTCATTGCTTCCAGCGGTGATCATTTTATTGTGTAATTGCGGTTTACAATATTTTGGATCATTTTGTGTTTCAGGTTGCGAGCAGTAGCAAGTGTTATCGGTGATTGGGTTACAATCTCCTGCTCCTGGAAGTAGAGCAGCTATGGCGCGCGTTTTTTTAGCGTACTCTTCGTTAGCTTCGACTTCATTATTGTAAACCATTCCTAAAAATGCCGAGGCCCCAATTTTCACAATCATTCCGGTGTTCATGGCATAGCCACCAGCTGTCGCCATATAGGTGTAGCAAGCAGTTGTACCAAACCAACCCATCGATTGAATTTTTGCCCCTTCGGCACGATCATCGTGGCTTTTCGCTGCTCGAAGCAGTGACTCTTTCTGTGCGGTTGAATCTTTTGGAAGAGGTTTCTCAGTTAATTTATCGCTACTTTGTTTTGATTGATAAGCGGATACAGCTTCAACTCCCATTGGAATGTATTTGCAATAATCTTCGCCTTTTTTATTCTTCTCTTCTCCAGCAGGCTTATCTCCAGCAGGCTTATCTCCAGCAGGCTTATCTCCAACAGCTTTATCTCCAGCAGGCTTTGGAGTCTCTCCTGCTTTTGGAGCTTCAGCTTTTTTCTCTAATCCTAAGAAACTTGAATCCCCACCCATCATACCAAACATGGCATAGGCTTTTGAAACAGCTTGAATCATTCCAGAATTCATTCCCATAAATTTTGTGTCGGGAGCATTACCGGCACAAGCTTTTTCCATATCGCCTTTACAATTTTGTTCGATGATTCGATTGGCTTTACCTTGGTGAACAAAACTTTGACTTAATTGTCTTTCTTGATCTGTAAGATTTAATTGTGATGGATCTACTTTTCCATTGGCATTGGTTGTGGAAGTTCCATTTGACTTAAAATATGTTAAAGGTGATTCATCTTTTTGCTTATTCACGTCACCTTTGATGGCGTTATCGCGAAGGACATTATTGTTTTGTCGTTCAAGATCCATATTCGCATCTTGAGCAAAAATATTAGTTAAAATTAAGAGAGAAATAAGCGTGTAATTTAATTTTTTCATATAGCTTATTTTAACCCATTTTTAATAAATCTCATTAGATAGGCAAAAATAATCAGTGTAAGGCATTGAAAATAGGGGGATTATTGCCAACTTAATTGGTCGTAAATTAATAAATCCTGCCTTAGGGAGTTGGCAATGAGCTATTTTAATCCATGTCGACTAATTTATAGACTCTATTGGCAAGGGTGAGATCACCGCTATCTTGGTCAAAGTTTTTGAAAAGAAAAATAGAGAAACTAACAATTAAAATAATGTATAAAATGGATACAAGATAATAATTTTTTACTTCAATCGCAGAAGTTTCAGTTTGTTTTTTTCCGTGAATAATTGAGAAGCCAATTTTTTCTTGATGTTTAATGGTGTGTAGAACAATTCCTAAAACATGGAAAACGGAAAGGATCAAAAAAAGATGGGCGAGAATTTCATGAACTTCTTCAAAAATATATTTATAATTTTTTACCACCATATTATATCCTGAGAAAAATAAACCAAGGGAACAGGCAAACATAAAGACGGCTGCAAAACTACTTCCGGGATTGTGGCCGACATATCTTTTAGTTTTAGATTGTATGGCGTTTTTTAAATAAATTATTAATTCGCTTGGATTTAGAACAAAGGACTTAAATTGAGCATATTCACTTCCGAAAAATCCCCAAATAATTCGAAGTACCACTGCCAAAGACATAATCATTCCAAAAATCATATGATAACCATAAATGGCCGATTCGTCGTCAATGGCCTTGGCGATAATAAAAGCTGCAATAAACAAAATTGAAAATGTCGCATGAAATAAACGCGTTGGAAGATCGTATACTCTGATGGTTTTCATAATTACCTCATTCTTTAAGATCAATTATTCATTAAAATGGTCTCATTTTCCATAATACATTTGACTTAAAAAAGACGTTTTTAAGACCAGTAAAATCAAAATAATGAAGGCCCGCGTAAAGCGGGCTTTTTTTTTAAGCTAAAATCTACTTGGTGTTCGTTGACTCAGACAAGTTTCATTGATAGAAACTTTGGTATGAATACTAAAACAAAAGAGCATATTGACAGCGATTTATCTCATTCCATGGTTCACTATCTTTTAACCATTCATAAATTAAAAGAGAACCGCGGATTTGCCAGAGTTACCGATATAGCCAAAGATTTGGACTTAACCAAAGGCACGGTTTCAACCATGCTGAACAATCTGAAGAAAAAAAATCTGATTGAAGAAGAAGAAGATTGCAAGTTTGTGGTTTTAACTAAATTAGGCCATGAAGAAGTTCATCGCATTTTATCAGCGCGTACTTTGATGTTTTATTTCTTAAAAGATTTTGTAGGTGTTGATGAAAAAACAGCGGAAGCGGATTCTTGTCAAATGGAACATTTAATCAGTACCGAAACCAGTGAGAAATTTTTTGAATTTATGAAGAAACTTTCTTGTCTTTGTGAACCTCAATCAAAAAATGTAAAAGAGAATATTTGTTTTAACTCAAGTTTAAATTTATGTGACTACGAAAGTATGCATGACTTTATAGATCAGCAAAAAGGGGATCGTTATTTATAAATTATTTTTCATTTTATTTTTTGCCATCAATGCCACTGCCGATGAAGGTCTAGAGAGCTTTTGCTTTGAAAGATCCGTGTCTCTAAGTCAAGTGGAAGCGGCGGTCATATTTTTAAAAAAAGCAGATGATAAAATTCAAAAGAATGAAACGGATCACTGCCTAGAAATTTCAGCAGATGAAAAAAGACTCCCATTGTTTTCAAAACTAATTAATCGAAGATTTAAAGTGATTGGCGGTGATGAATTTGAAGGAAGCAATAATAAAAAGCATTGCAAAATCACTTTGGAAATTAAAAGAAAGAAAAATGTCGATTCAAAAAAATTTCAAATCGGCCAAAGCAGTAATATAAAATCATCCAATATAACTGAAGATGAAAAAAGCGCGAGCGATTTGATTTTGATGTATGGAAAATCTGGAACACTTTCAGTGACTCCAAGAGAGTTGCAAGTGGAGTGTGCCAAAACCAATAGCGGAGTTTTCCAATTGGTATTTTATTTTGAGGAAAAAAACAAAAGTAAACTTTCTACGGAGGTGCAAGTTAACCCTGGAGAAAGTCTAGATATCGGAACAGTGACTAGCCAATTAGATCAAAAAGAAAAAACATTAGGAATCCCGCAAACGACCATTCAAGATCAAGTAGGAAGCGAAGAAACGCGCTACTCGATCAAAGTTACTGATGCGGAAATTTAGGAGAATAAGATGAGTTTATTACTAGAAAAATTTAACACACCATTTGAAACAGTACCTTTTGATAAAATCAAAAACGAAGAG
>JACCDQ010851487.1_pt1 | contig 17824 bp, 14 predicted proteins | sample 7446031 | NCBI WGS metagenome assembly JACCDQ01 (sample SAMN15323442, study PRJNA562643) | freshwater metagenome | isolation source: river surface water | place: USA:Blue River Watershed | collected 2017-08-17
TGAAGTGGCCTACCGCTACTCGACACAGGACGTGGAGTTCCAGATCGAGAGCTACCTGCGCTACCAGGGCGACAAGTTCAGCGAGTATTTCGACGCCAACACCTATTTGCTCATCACCCGTGCGCTGGACTATTTCGACCCGGCGCGCGCGCATGGCGGCAACCTGAGCGCCGCCCTGGCGGCAGCAAAAGCGCAGTTTCTGCTCGTCAGCTTCACCACCGACTGGCGCTTTTCGCCAGCGCGCAGCCGCGAGATGGTGAAAGCCTTGCTGGACAACCGACGCGACGTGAGCTACGCCGAAATCGACGCGCCGCACGGCCACGACGCTTTTTTGCTCGACGACCCACGCTACCACGCCGCCGTGCGCGCCTACTTTGACCGCCACGTGGCCCAAGGCCTGACCACCGCACAAGGAGGCCGCGCATGACCGACCGCCTGACCCTCGAATCCATCGCCCGGCTGGTGCCCGCCGGCTCCCGCGTGCTCGACCTGGGCTGCGGCGATGGCACCCTGCTGGCGTACCTGCGCGACACCCGGCAGTGCACCGGCTACGGCGTGGAAATCGACGATACCAAGGTGCACGCCTGTCTGCAACGCGGCATCAACGTGTTGCAACTGAACCTGGAAGATGGCCTGGCCATGTTCGAGGACAACAGCTTTGATTTGGTGCTGCAAATCGACACGCTGCAACACCTGCGCAACACCGAAACCATGCTGCGCGAAACCGCGCGCGTGGGGCGCCAGGCGATCGTGGCGTTTCCCAACTTCGCGCACTGGCCCAACCGCCTGAGTGTGCTGCAAGGCCGCATGCCGGTGACCAAACGCCTGCCCTACCAGTGGTACGACACGCCGAACATCCGCGTCGGCACCTATGGCGATTTTGAGGTGCTGGCCCAGCGGCTGGGCCTGCAGGTGACCGACAGCTTCGGGCTGGAGCAAGGCCGCGAAGTGCGGCTGTGGCCCAACCTGCGCGCCAGCACGGCGGTCTTCAAACTGGCGCAGGATTGAGGCCACCGACTTCAACCCGGTGAATTGCGGGCGAATGATCGGCCTTATTGCAGTATCAAGTGGATCAATTCGCCGCTAGAGTGTTGAGACCTGCTCCCGGTTGGGGGCGACTGGAGTGAAACCATGAAGATCCAGAACACCCCGGCGGCCGCGATGGCGCGCGATTGGCCCAAGGCGAACAAGGCCGACAAAGCTGCAACCTCAGCGCCTGTGCCAGCCGAAGTGAGCACCGAAACCACGTCTGGCAGCGGGCGCCCGAGCGCGCCCCCCGGGCTGGAGCGCGTGGTAGCGAAATTTGAAGCCCTGGCCGCGGAGGGCAAGACGCCCGGGCAAGGTCAGGCGCTCGACCGGGTGTCGCGCAATCTGGCGCGCTACCAAGAAAACCAGGCGCTGGCCGGAACCCCTCCTGCACCTGCGCCCGACACGCCGCCCGCGGTTGAAACCCCTGTGGCCGAGGCGCCCGTGCCAGCAGCCCCCGCGATAGAAACGCCTGTGACCGAGGCGCCCGCCAACGAAGCACCCGCGACCGAAACTCCAACGGAAACCACCACGGCCAGCGCCACGCTGCCCCCGCCAGAAACGCCCGAGGACAGCGAACTGGCCCTGCTGCTCAACAGCGCGACCGACCCAACAACTTCAGACGCCAACACCCCCGGCGCCTGAAACCGCGTATGACGGGACTGCGGGCTGATCGGGCAACACCAGCCCCAGACCGCGCAGGAAATTGGTCAACGTGGTCCGGCCCATGGCCTCCAGGTCGAACGCACTGCGGTCCAGCAGCCAGTTTTCGAGCAAACCGTCGAACAACATGCACAGGCCCATGGCCGCATCCGGCGCTGGCATGGGCAGGCGGGTGTTGCGCAGCTCGGCCACCCGCACCAACGCATCCTGGATGTACTGGCGAAACTGCCCCATCGCTTCCATCCGGCGCTGCACCACCGGCCGCATGTCGGCCACGTACTCCACCTTGTGTATGGCGATTTCGAACACCCGGCCGGTTTGGGGGTCGTGCGCCGTTGCCTTCAGCGCATTCAGGATGGCGTTGAGCAGATGGGCCAGTACCGCGTCCGCGCTGGCGTGGGCGCAGTCGGGAAAGTCCAGAAACGCCTGCTCCAACGGCAGCGTGACCCGGTCCATCATCGCGTTGAACAAGGCGGCTTTGTCCTGGAAGTGCCAGTAGATGGCGCCCCGGGTGGTGCCCGCCGCCGTGGCGATGTCCTGCAAGGTGGTGCGCGACACGCCGCGTTCCAGGAACAGACGTTCGGCCGCATCCAGCAAGGCATGGCGGGTCTGTTCGGCTTCGGCTTTGGTTCGTCTCACCATATCATTTCCAGCAATCGCCCACGGTCTTTACCGGGCTGACACACATACATTCAAGATTGTATGTATATTAACGCCTGCTTAAAGTTCCCCCATATCCGTGGTTTCCCCCGATTTCCAGCCCTGCCTGAGGTATCACATGGCCGCAACCTTTGCCGCGTCACACCCCACCACTGCCCGCCGCACCCGGCTGGCACTCTCTCTCACCGCCCTGGCGTTGGCCCTGGCCGCCTGCAGCAAACCGGAAGGCGCCGGCAACGGCGCTGGCATGCAAATGCCCCCGGCAGAGGTCGGCGTCGTGACCGTGTCGCCAGGCGCCGTCGCCCTGAACACCGAATTGCCCGGTCGCCTGGAAGCGTCTCGCGTGGCCGAGGTGCGCGCCCGGGTGGCGGGCATCCTGCAGCAACGGGTGTTCCAAGAAGGCAGCGACGTGAAAGCGGGCCAGCCGCTGTTCCGCATTGATGCCGCGCCTTACGAAGCCACATTGGCCAGCGCCCGCGCCCAGCAAGCCAAAGCCGAAGCGCAGCTGGCCCAAGCCCAGGCTTTGCTGGAACGCTACCGCCCGCTGGTGAGCGAACAGGCCATCAGCAAGCAAGATTTTGTGAACGCCGAAGTGGCGGTGCGCCAGGCCGAAGCCGATGTGGCGGTGGCCAAAGCCGCCGTGCAGACGGCCACCATCAACCGGGGCTACGCCGACGTGGCGGCCCCGATCGCCGGCCGCGTGGGCCGCGCACTGGTGACCGAAGGCGCACTGGTGGGCCAAGGCGACGTCACGCCGCTGGCCGTGGTGCAGCAAATCCACCCGCTGTACGTGAACTTCACCCAGAGCGCGAACGAAGCGCTGGCCCTGGCGCGGGCGGTGGAAACCGGCAAGCTGCAAAAAGGCCAGGGCACCCAGGTGCAGGTGGTGCTGGAAGACGGCACGGTGCACCCGCAGGCCGGCAAACTGCTGTTCACCGACCTGACGGTGGACAGCACCAGCGGCCAGGTGACGCTGCGCGCCGAGGTACCGAACCCGGGCGGCCGACTGCTGCCTGGCATGTACGTGCGCGTTCGATTGGCGCAGGCGCAGGCACCCAAAGCCGTGACCCTGCCGCAACAGGCGGTCACCCGCTCTCCGCAGGGCGACAGCGTGATGGTGGTGGACAGCGACGGCAAGGTCAGCCCGCGCCCGGTGAAGCTGGGCGGCCAGCAGGAAGGCCAGTGGGTGGTGATGGAAGGCCTGGCCGCCGGCGACCAGGTGATGGTCGATGGCTTCCAAAAACTGCGCGGGGATGCCCCGGTGAAAGCTGTGCCCTGGCAAGCGCCCGCCGCGAACGGCAACGGCCATGGCAACAAAGGCCAGTGACAGGGGAAACGCATGGCCAAGTTTTTCATTGACCGCCCCATCTTCGCGTGGGTGATCGCCCTGTTCGTGATGGTGCTGGGCGTGGTGTCCATCACCCAACTGCCGGTGTCGCAATACCCGCCGGTGGCCCCGCCGGCCATCGTCATCAACGCCACCTACCCCGGCGCGTCGGCGCAAACGCTGGAGGACAGCGTGCTGTCCATCATCGAGCGCGAGATGAACGGCTCACCCGGCCTGATTTACATGGAATCGGTGGCGCAGGCGAACGGCTCCGGCACGCTGACGCTGACCTTTGAGCCGGGCACCAACGACGAGCTGGCCCAGGTGGACGTGCAAAACCGCCTGTCGCGCGCGACGCCACGGCTGCCCTCGGCGGTGACGCAGCAAGGCGTGCGGGTGGACAAGTCGCGCTCCAACTTCCTGCTGTTCACCATCCTGTCGTCCACCGACCCGGCCTGGGACCCGGTGGCGCTGGGTGATTACGGTTCGCGCAACGTGCTGCCCGAAATCCAGCGGGTGGCGGGCGTGGGCCAGGCCCAGTTGTTCGGCACCGAACGCGCGATGCGGGTGTGGCTGGACCCGGCCAAGCTGCAAGGCTACGGCCTGAACGCGGCCGACGTGACCGCCGCCATCCGGGCGCAAAACCTGCAGGTGTCGGCCGGTGAAATTGGCGCCCTGCCCAACGTGGCCGGCCAAGGCATCGCCGCCACGGTGGTGGTGCAAGGGCAGTTGTCGTCGGTGGAGGCGTTCGAGCGCCTGCTGCTGCGCGCCAACACCGACGGCTCCACCGTGCGCCTGAAAGACGTGGCCCGCGTGGAACTGGGCGGGCAGCTCTACGCCACCAGCGCCCGCCTGAACGGCCAGCCCTCGGTCGGCATTGGCGTGCAACTGGCCCCCAGCGGCAACGCGCTGGCCACCGCCCAAGCCGTGCGCGACAAGATGCACGAATTGGAAGCCTACTTCCCGGAAGGCATGAGCTGGAGCATCCCGTACGACAGCTCACGCTTTGTCAAGATTTCGATCGAAAAGGTGGTGGTCACCTTGATCGAGGCGGTGCTGCTGGTGTTCGTGGTGATGTTCCTGTTCCTGCAGAACTGGCGCTACACCGTCATTCCCACCATCGTGGTGCCGATCGCGCTGCTGGGTACGTTTGCGACGCTGCTGGCGCTGGGCTTTTCCATCAACGTGCTCACCATGTTCGGCATGGTGCTGGTGATCGGCATTGTGGTGGACGACGCCATCGTGGTGGTGGAGAACGTCGAGCGCATCATGAGCGAGGAAGGCCTGCCCCCGCGCGAGGCCACGCACAAAGCGATGCGTCAGATTTCGGGCGCCATCGTGGGCATCACCGTGGTGCTGGTGTCGGTGTTCGTGCCGCTGGCCTTCTTCAGCGGCTCGGTCGGCAACATCTACCGCCAGTTCGCCACCGTGATGGCGGTGTCGATCGGCTTCTCGGCGTTCTTCGCGCTGTCGCTGACGCCGGCGCTGTGCGCCTCGCTGCTCAAGCCGGTGGAGGCCGGGCACCACCATGCCAAAACGGGTTTCTTTGGCTGGTTCAACCGGGGCTTTTCCAGCACCGCCAAACGCTACGAAGGCTGGTTGGCGCGCTTGCTGCGCAAATCGGGCCGCACGCTGGTGATTTACGTGGCGGTGGTGGGTGCAGCCGTGGTGCTGTTCCAGCGCCTGCCGGCGTCGTTCCTGCCGCAGGAAGACCAGGGCAACCTGCTGGTGAACGTGCAACTGCCACCCGGGGCCACCCAGGAACGCACCCGCGCGGTGATGGAGCAGGTGGAAGCCTTCATGCTCAAGCAGCCCGAGGTGGACAGCATGGTGGGCGTGCTGGGCTTCAGCTTCTCTGGCCAGGGGCAGAATGCCGCGCTGGCGTTCGTGACGCTGAAAGACTGGGCCGAACGGCCAGACCCGGGCAGCAGCGCTCAGGCCCTGGCGGGGCGGGCGTTTGGCGCGCTGATGGGCATCCGCGATGCGTTCATTTTCCCGCTGAGCCCACCGCCCATCCCGGAACTGGGCAGCGCATCGGGCTTCAGCCTGCGCCTGCAAGACCGGGGCAACCAGGGCTTAGAAGCGTTGATGGCCGCGCGCAACCAGTTGCTGGGCATGGCGTCGCAAAGCAAGGTGCTGACCCAGGTTCGGCCCGACGGCCTGGAGCCGGCGCCGCAGTTGCAGGTGGACATCGACCGCGAACGCGCCGCCGCGCTGGGCGTGAGCTTTGACAGCATTGCCACTACGCTGGGGACTGCCTTGGGATCGAGCTACGCGAACGACTTCCCGAACGCGGGCCGCCTGCAGCGCGTGGTGGTGCAGGCCGATGCTCCGGCGCGCATGCAGCCCGACGACCTGCTGCGACTGACGGTACAAAACGGCAAAGGCCAAGCCGTGCCGCTGTCTGCCTTTGCCTCCACCCGCTGGGTGGTGGGCCCGATGCAGACCGTGCGCTACAACGGCTACCCGGCCATGCGCATCAGCGGCAGCGCCGCCGAAGGCTACAGCACCGGCGACGCCATGGCCGAGATGGAAAAACTCGCAGCGCAATTGCCGCCCGGCTTTGGATTTGAGTGGACCGGCCAATCGCGCGAAGAAAAACTGGCCGGCGCGCAGGCCTACATCGTCTACGCGTTCGCGATCCTGGCGGTGTTCCTGTGCCTGGCCGCGTTGTACGAAAGCTGGACCATCCCGCTGGCGGTGATTCTGGTGGTGCCGCTGGGCGTGGTCGGGGTGCTGCTGGCCACCTGGCTGCGCGGTTACGCCAACGACGTCTACTTCCAGGTCGGCCTGATCACCATCATCGGCCTGTCGGCCAAGAACGCGATCCTGATCATCGAGTTCGCCAAGGACTTGCAAGCCCAGGGCAAGAGCCTGTTCGACGCGGCGCTGGAAGCCGCCCACCTGCGGTTCCGGCCCATCGTCATGACGTCGCTGGCCTTCACCGCCGGGGTGATCCCGCTGGCGATGGCCACCGGGGCCAGCTCGGCCAGCCAGCGTGCCATTGGCACCGGCGTGATCGGGGGCATGCTCACCGGCACGGTGCTGGCGGTGATCTTTGTGCCAGTGTTCTTTGTGGTGGTGCGCTCGCTGTTCAAGGGCAGTGCCCGACAGCACCTGGTCCACCAGCACGACGCTGAAAAATTTGGAATTCACCATGACTGATGCACTTTTGAAACCGCACCGTGGACGCTGGGCACCGTGGGCCCTGGCTCCGATCGTGCTGGCGGTGCTGGCCGGCTGCTCGCAGTTCCAGCCCTACCAGCGCCCGGACCTGCCCTTGCCCGCCCAATGGCAAGGCACCGACGCTGCGGTGGCCGGTGAAGCCACCATCGCGCCCCTGCCCTGGCAGAGCTTTGTCCAGGAGCCGGCCCTGCGCTCGTTGATCGACCAGGCCCTGCAGCGCAACCAGGACGCCCGCATCGCGGCCGCCCAGCTGGACCAGCTGAAAGCTCAATTGCGGATTCGCGAAGCGGCGCGACTGCCCACGGTGAACGCCGGTGTGACCGGCAGCCGCCAGACCGTGGGCGAGAACGAGCCCATCAACAGCACCTACACCGCCGGGCTGCAGGTGGCCGGCTGGGAGATCGACTTCTTTGGCCGGCTTGAAAGCCTGAGCGAAGCCGCCCGGGCGCAGTTTCTGGCGTCCGAAGAAGCGCTGAAGTACACCCGCATCGGGCTGGTCGCCGGCGTCAGCGCGGCCTGGCTGGACCTGCAATCGGCGCAAGCCCAGCTGACGCTGGCGGACCGCACCCTGGCGACCCGCGAGGACACCCTGCGCCTGACCCGGCTGCGCTTCGAGCACGGCGCAGCCTCGGCCCTGGAATTGCGACAGGCTGAGTCGCTGGTGGCCGCAGCCCGCGCCAGCCGGGCCCAACTGCAACAGCAACGTGCGGTGGCACGCAATGCCCTGACCCTGCTGGTGGGCGGCCCAGTGCCAGAAACTGCTGGGTTGAATGCGGGCAGTGCAGCCCCCACGGGCAGCGCAACCGCTTTTGCGGACGTGGCGGTGGGCGTGCCATCGCGCGTGCTGCTGGACAGGCCGGACATCCGTGCCGCCGAACAGCAATTGGCGGCGGCCAACGCACAGATTGGCGCGGCCCGTGCGGCCTTCTTCCCGCGCATCAGCCTGACGGCCAGCCTGGGCAGCGCCAGCAGCGAACTGTCGGGCCTGCTGGGCAGCGGCACGTGGGGCTGGGCGCTGGCGCCGCAGGCCTTGCTGCCCATCTTCGACGGTGGAGCCAACCGCGCCAACCTGGCCTCGGCCCAGGCGGCCCGCGAAGCGGCGCTGGCGCAGTACGAAAAAGCCATCCAAACCGCGTTCAAGGACGTGAATGACGCGCTGGCCGGCCAGGAGACCTTGCGCCTGCAAGCGCAGGCCCAGCAAGAGCTGTTGACGGCCGAGCGCGAGCGTTCGCGACTGACCCAGCGCCGGCTGGACCAAGGTGTGGCGAGCCAGTTGGAATGGCTGGACGCACAACGCAGCCTGTACAGCGCCGAACAGGCGGCGGTGCAGGTGGGCTACGCGCTGCAGCAAAACCGCGTGGCGCTGTACAAGGCGCTGGGCGGTTTTTGACGGCGCATCAACGTCTGGCGGGCACGGCTGGCGCGGTGGCGCCAGCCTGCGTCACGCCGTGGCCTGCAACGCATCGCCCAGGGCACTGACCAGGGTGTCGATCTCGGCCGGGGTGCTGATGAAGGGTGGCGCCAGCTGGATGGTGTCGCCACCGTAACGCACGTAAAAGCCCTTGTTCCACATCGCCATCGCAATCTCGTACGGGCGCTTGGCCGGCTCGCCGGGCACCGGGGTGATCGTCAAACCCGCCGCCAGACCGTAGTTGCGGATGTCGGCCACGTGCTTGGCGCCGCGCAGACCGTGGACCGCCTGCTCAAAGTGCGGGGCCAGTTCGGCCACCCGCGCCGGCATGTCTTCCTTGGCCAGCAGCTCCATGGTCGCAATGCCCGCGGCACACGCCACCGGGTGGGCCGAGTAGGTGTAGCCGTGCGGGAACTCCAGCATGTAGTCGGGCCCGCCAGCAGCCATGAAGGTGTCGTAGATTTCGCGGGTGGCCACCACGCCGCCCAGCGGCTGCACGCCGTTGGTCACCTGCTTGGCAAAGTTCAAAATGTCGGGTTTGACGCCAAAGGCCTCGGCCCCGGTCCAGGCGCCCATGCGACCAAAGCCGGTGATCACTTCGTCAAAAATCAGCAGGATGTTGTGCGCGGTACAAATGTCGCGCAGGCGCTGCAGGTAGCCCTGCGGCGGGATCACCACCCCGGCCGAGCCGCTCATGGGTTCCACGATGACCGCAGCGATGTTGGACGCGTCGTGCAACTGGATGAGCTGCAACAGCTCGTCGGCCAGCGCCGCGCCGGGGTAGGCGCCCTGCGCTTCGGCCGGCGGCATGCCTTTGAAGAAAGAGCCGTTGGGCGGCTGGGTGTGCGGCAGGTGATCGGCCTCCACCGCCTGGCCGAACAGCTTGCGGTTGGCCACAATGCCACCCACCGAAATGCCGCCAAAGTTCACGCCGTGGTAGCCCTTGATGCGCCCGATCAGCCGCGTCTTGCTGCCCTGCCCTTTGGCCCGCCAGTAGGCGCGCGCCATCTTCAACGACGTGTCGGCCGACTCGGAGCCGGAGCCGGTGAAGAACACGTGGCTCAAGCCTTCAGGCATGCGCTCCACGATGCGGTTGGCCAGGTCGAACGACAGCGGGTGCGCGAACTGGAACGCCGGCGAATAGTCCAACGTGGCGACCTGCTGCGCCACGGCGCGGCTGATGCTGGCTTGGCAGTGGCCGAGGCCGCAGGTCCACAGGCCCGACAGGCCGTCGAAGATGCGCCGACCGTCGGCATCGATCAGGTACGCGCCCTGGGCGGCGGTGATCATGCGCGGCTGGGCCTTGAACTGGCGGTTGCCGGTGTAGGGCATCCAGTGCGCCTCCAGCCAGGCGGCGTCGGTGCGCAGGGGAGCCAAGGGAGCGTCAAGGTGCTGGCGGTCGGTCATGTCCATGGTGGAGGCCTCAAAGTGAAGAAAACGTGCAGGCATTCTGGCGCGCTGTCATACTCCCATAAATGAACAGATACCCATCTTTGGTTGAACATTCATGCAAGTAAAAAACGTGGCGCTGCTGGGGCAGTTGGGCGATGCAGATTTGCGCCTGCTGCGAGTGTTCAAAAGCGTGGTCGAGTGCGGCGGTATGGCGTCGGCCGAGCTGGAGCTGAACATCGCCATGTCCACCATCAGCCGGCACGTCAAAGACCTGGAAACGCGCCTGGGCCTGGTGCTCTGCCGGCGCGGGCGGGCCGGCTTTGCCCTCACGCCCGAGGGCGAGCAGGTGTACGACGCCGCGCTGCGCCTGCTGGCCGCGACCGACGCTTTCCGGGGCAGCCTGCACGACATCCACCGCCGCCTGGGTGGCGACCTGCACGTGGCGTTGTTCGAAAAAACCGCTTCCAACCCGCAAGCGCGCATGGCCGACGCGGTGGCGCGCTTTCGGCAACTGGCGCCCAAGGCCACGCTGCACCTGCACGTGGGGCCGATCGGCATGATCGAGCGCGGCGTCATTGACGGCCGCTACCACCTGGGCGTGATCCCGGAACACCGCCACTCGGAAACCTTGGCCTACCAGGAATTGTTCGGCGAAACCATGCAGCTCTACGCAGGGCAGGGCCACCCCTGGTTTGAACGGGCCTTGCACCCGTTCAACTGGGACGACCTGCGTCAGCAAGACCTGGCCGCCCTGGGCTACCACTCCCCCAACATGGTGCTGACGCACGAGCGCCAGCTGGAGCGGCATGCCACCGCGTCAGACCAGGAAGCGGTGGCCACGCTGGTGCTGTCGGGCGCGTTCGTGGGCTTTCTGCCCGACCATTACGCGCAACCGTTTGTGCAGCACGGGCGCATGCGGGCGGTCTCGCCCGAGGTGTTGCGCTACACCTGCCGGTTCTCGGCCATCGTGCGGCAATCGCCGCGCCCACTGCGGCTGACCCAGGCTTTTTGGGATGCGCTGGTGGCCAGCCACGCCCCCACCGATGCGGCTACCCAGGCGGCAAAAACTGGACTATGATGGCCTGAAACTGTCTCGCGGGAGACACCAGGAGGACGCCATGGACCCGGTCATTCGCCGTTGCGGGCGCGCCCGCTGCGACCTGCCCCGTGCCGCACGGCCCTGCCAGGTGTCGCCCTACTTCCTGCCGGCGGTGCCCAGCACGCTGCTCATCCCATTGGCCGCGCGGGCGGCCGGCCAGCGTCAGTTTCCGTGGCTGGACTGCCACGACGCCCACGCCGCCAACCTGCTGCACTGCCTGGACGTGGACCCCGACCGCTACCTTACCGACGCGCCCACGGTCATCAACATCCTGTGGCGCACGCGCGAAATCAAAACCATCGGACAGGCGTTTTTCCAGCGCTGGCCGAGCGCCTTGGGGGTGAATTTGGGGTGCGGGCTGTCCAGCCATTTCCAGTGGCTCGACAACGGGCGCAACGGCTGGGTCGATGCCGACCTGCCCGAGGTCCACGCGCTGCGCGAAGCCCTCCTGCCACCGCCCACTACCCGCTGGTGCAACACCACGGTGGACTTGCGCACACCCGACTGGTGGACCAGCCTGGCCCTGCCACCCCGCACCGCCGAGACCCCGCTGCTGGTCGTGTGTGAAGGCGTGTTGATGTACCTGGAGCCAGCGCAAGTGCACCAGGTGCTGTTCAGTTTTGCCGAGCATGCACCGGCGGGCTCGCTGTTGGTGCTCGACACCTTGTCCGCCCTGGCGGTGGGCCGGGCCAACCTGCACGCCAGCGTGGGCCCCACGGGCGCCCAGTTCCAATGGGGCTTGCGCGGCCCGCAAGAACTCACCAGCGTCCACCCCCGCTTGCGCTTGCAAGCCCTGAGCAGCGTGACCGAATGCTACGGCTGGGCCGCCCAGGCCACCGAAGCCTGCTGGCAACCGTGGCTGGGCGTGCCGCTGTACGGGCTCGCGACGCTGGCGTTGGCCGACTGAACCGGTTCACCGGACCGTCACGCCCCCGCTGGGCGACTCAGGAACTCTAGCCAGCAGAGACATCACCATCGGCCCAGAACGGCCAGTTCATCAACTCCGCCAATCGGCGCACCACCCACTCGGCTTCGGCCGGGCTGACCACCGCACCCTCCCCGGTCAAGCCTGCCAAGCAACGTTGCAACACATCGATCTCGGTGATGTGCAGGCTGTGGAACATCGTGGATGCGGTTTCGGTCAGCATCTGCGCCAAGTCTTCGCACAGCTCGTGGCGCTGCGCGATCTCTGCCTTGGGCGCGGTCGGCTTCAAGCGGCCCTCGGGCAGGTAGAGCGCGATGAACGAGGGCGGCACGTAAGTCTGGTTGTCTTCGGACATGATCGCCATCGTACACACCGGCACGGACGGGTGGCCTGCCTACAATGCGGCATGACCCGCATCGCCGTCATCGACTTCGAAACCACCGGCATGTCGCCCGCGTACGGCGACCGGCCCACCGAGGTCGCCATCGTGATGACCGAACAGGGCCGGGTGGTGGACCACTACCAGAGCCTGATGAACCCGGGACGGCGCATCCCCGGCTTCATCAGCCAGCTCACCGGCATCACCGACGCGATGGTGCGGACAGCGCCCGACGTGGCAACCGTGATGGCCGAAGCCGCCCGCTTCGTGGGCGATGTGCCACTGGTGGCCCACAACGCATCGTTCGACCGCAAATTCTGGCAGGCCGAATTGGCCGCGTTGGGGTTGAACCACGCGCAGCCCTTCGCCTGCACCGTGCTGCTGGCCCGGCGCCTCTACCCCCAGGCGCCCAACCACAAACTCAGCACCCTGGCCGAACACCTGCACCTGTCGCGCGAAGGGCGCGCCCACCGCGCGCTGTCCGACGCGCAAGTCACTGCGGACCTGCTGTGTCGCATCCAGGCCGACCTGACCGGCCAACATGGGCTGCGCGATGCGGGACACACCACGTTGCGCGGCTTGCAAGCCTGCGCCCGTGCAGGGGTTCCGGGGTGGCTGGCGCGCCAGGCAGCGACGCCCCATTGACACCGGCCCCGCTTCAGACCGCCGCAGCCACCGCTTCCGCCACCGCCAGGGCCGACGTCAACCCTGGCGACTCGATGCCAAACAGGTTGACCAAGCCTGGGATGCCATGCACCGCTGGCCCCTGGATCATGAAATCAGCCGCCGCTTCGCCGGGGCCCGACAACTTGGGGCGAATGCCGGCGTAGGCTGGCTGCAGTGCGCCGTCGGGCAGGTTCGGCCAGTAACGGCGGATGGCGGCAGAGAAGCCTTCGGCGCGGCGCGGGTCCACCTCGTAGTCCAACGTGTCCACCCATTCCACATCGGGACCAAACCGGGCTTGCCCACCCAGGTCGAGGGTGAGGTGCACGCCGAGCCCACCCGGTTCAGGCACCGGGTAGATGAGGCTGGCAAACGGCGAGCGCCCGGCGAGGCTGTAGTAATTGCCTTTGGCGGTGCGAAGCCGGGGAATGTGTCGGTCAGCCAGCCCTGCCAAACCCGAAGCCACCTGCTGCGCCCACAACCCCGCCGCGTTGACGACGATGCCGGCACAAATCTCCATCGGCTGCTCGCCACCGACGTGCAAGGTGATGCCGTCCGCCCCCACCTGGCCGCCCACCACGGGCGAGCCGAAAGCGAACAGGCCCCCTGCGGCTTCGCAGTCGCCTTGCAACGACAGCATGAAGGCATGGCTGTCCACAATGCCCGTGCTGTGGCTGTGCAAGGCCGCCACGCAGCGCAACTCAGGCTCCAGCGCTTGGGCCTGCGCGGCGGTCAGCAGCACCAACTCGGGCACGCCGTTGGCGTGGCCAGTGGCCTGCAACCGCACCAGTTCGGCCACCTGGTCTTCGGCCGTGGCGACGATGAGCTTGCCGCAGCGCTGGTAGGGAACACCGTGGCGCTCACAGTGGTCGTACAGCAGGTGTTTGCCACGCACGCACCACTGGGCCTTGAGCGAACCGGTGGGGTAGTAAATGCCGGCATGCACCACCTCGCTGTTGCGCGAACTGGTTTCGGTACCGATGCTCAGCGCGCGCTCCAGCACGATGGTTTCCAAACCCCGTTGCGCCATGGCGCGGGCCACGGCGAGGCCCACCACCCCGGCCCCGATCACAATGCAGTCGACACGCTCCACCAACTCAGAACCAGCCCTGCTTCCAGACCCAGTACACACCGCCCATCAGCACGGCCAGCAACAGCCACCAGGGCCAGGGGCTGGGTTTTTCGGCGTAGGGGTCGGACAGCGAGCGCTCGGCCCCGGCCGGCAACTCGGCCACCCGCGTGAGCGACGCCCCAAACGGGATGTTGATGCGCGCCCGGATGTTGACCGCCCAGCCGTTGGCGTCCAGCAGCGGGCCCACATTGCGCTTGCGCAACTTGAGCCAGGCCAGCAACATGGCCGGGCCGGAAATGGCCAGCATCACCCCCAACAGCACCAGCGGCATCTGCCACCAGGGCAGGCCCAGGAAGCCCGTGACCACCGCCACCACCGCCGTGCCCAACGCCCCCAGCGCCAGGCCAATGGCGGCAAAAATCCCCGCGAACTTGGCAATGTCAAAGGCCTGCGCCTTGGTGTCGGCCGCGGGTGCCGTCGGGGCCTCGGCCTTGCTGCCCGCATCGGCCACGCGCGCAGCGGCTTTGGCCTCCACATCCTTGTCGCGCGAAGCCGCAAACTTCTGCATCTGGTCGCCAATCAACTTGCCGATGCGTTTGTAGGGTGACCAGAACGCCTGGCGCACGCTGATGGGCGCCTCCACCACCTTCACCACGCTGGCGTTCCAGTCGCGTCCGTCGCGGTCGTAAAACACGCCGTTGCGCCCAGGCACCATCATGTCGTCGGCGTCGCCGCCGGTCATGGCCGCCACGATGGTGAGGGGCGCCTCGCCCTGCCGCACGCACTGGCAGTACACCAGGTAGGTGCCCGACAACGCCGCCAGCGCCGCGTGGCGCCCCATGTCGGCCACGCGCAAGCACAGGTTGCAGCTGCGCTGATCGATGTACAGCGTGCCGGCCTGGAAAATGGCCGGTTGATGCTGGGCGTAAAAGTCGCTCAGGTTGACGAAATTGCGCAACAGCACGACCAGATCGCGCCGGTAACGCACCAGGCGCTCCAGCGCCTCCACGCCCGCTGCGTTGGCGTCCGACGCTTGGTCTTGCTCAATCAAGGCACGCAATGCCTGGGGCGCGGGGCCCTGCAGCCATTCACGCACCAGCGCCACCGGCAGGTCGGCTGCAGGACTGGCGGGGCGAGCCGCCCACCACGCCCGGTAAGCGCCAAACCGGGCAGCGAGGTCGTCCCACTCGGCCTGGGTCAGTTGATCACGGGCGCCCAGCACGGGCACGACCACCCGTTGCTGCAAGGCGGTCATGCGGACTTGCCATGCGGGGTTCAGGCCTTCGGCCAACGGCAAACTGGCCCCCGGAGCCACTTTGGCCAGCGGCAGGTTGGCCACCGCTTCATGCGCGTCGCTCAGTGCCTGCGGCGCGAGTTCGGCGTAACGTTCATCCGCAGGATTGAGAGCGTCCACCGCACGGCCGTCAAAAGCCGCCAAACGGCAGCGGGTGAAATAGTCCTGCACCTTGGCCTGGACCGCATCGAACGCGGCCAGCGCATCGGGAGTGTCGGCGCCCCAGGCGCTCAAATCCTGGCCCTGCGCCTCGGCTTGCGCGTGCCAGTCGCTCACCGTCTGGGCCGCCGCCAGAAACGCGTCCAGGGACTCGGCCGAGACACCGGGCTCGCCGCTGCGGTCGGGCACCGGCCCCTGCACCGCCAGCACCTGCTCGATCAAGGCCCGCACGGCGTCGTCCTGGGCCAAAGCGGTGGTCACCACACCGTCACCGTTCAACTGATCGGGCGGAAACAACCGCGCCGGGTCGGCGAAATCGGCCAGCGTCAGGGCCTCGGCCTCCGGTTGGCCCAGCCGCGCCAACACCTGGCGCGCGGCCGACACGCGGGCGGCTCCTTCGGGGGTATCGGTCCGCAACGCGGCCAAGGGCAGGCTGTCGCCGGGTTGGAACAGCAACTCGGGCGTTTGCAGCGCGTCCAGCGTCCAAGCCACGGCGGCACGCAACTCCGGCACACGGATGCGCCCGTCGCCATCGCTGTCGATGCATTGCAAGGTCCGGGCATCGAATTCGAGCCCGCTGGTCGGGCAAGCCAGCACCGCCCACAGTTTCTGGTCCAACTCGCCCAGGTGGCGCAAATCGTCCACCGTGTCGATGCGGACCTGATCGAACCCGCCGGAGCGGAAAAAACGCCAACGGTGAGCGCCGTTTGTGGGACCCATGCGAACCTCCTGCCTAGATGCACTGCATGTTATAGCAGTTCCATCACGTCCAACGGTCAGGCGTGCAGGCGCGAGGTTTTGGGCAGGTGCAGGCGCAAAAACTCCATTTGGTCGGCCAGGATGCGTCGGTTGCGCAGGATGAAGTCTTCCCACAAGCTGGGCACGTAGGGGGCGTACAGCAGCGGCATGTGTGCCTGCTCGGGCGTGCGGTTGCCCTTGCGGTGGTTGCACGAGCGGCAGGCGGTGACGACGTTCATCCAGTGGTCGCGGCCTTTTTGCGCCAGCGGCACGATGTGCTCGCGCGTCAAGTGGTCTTCATGGCACAGCGTGCCGCAGTAGGCGCAGACGTTGCGGTCGCGGGCAAACAACTTGCTGTTGCTCAGCGCCGGCCGGCTGTCGAACGGGTTGATCGCGGGCACGCCTTTGGTGCCGATGATGGAATTGACCTCGATCACCGATTGGCAGCCCGTGACGGCGTTGTGCCCGCCGTGGAACACCGCGACGCGCTGGCCCATTTCCCAGCGCACTTCGTCCGCTGCGTAGTGCAACACCGCCTGTTCCAGGCTGATCCAGGACTGCGGCACGCCCTGTGCCGACAATTTCAACACCTTCAAGACCGACCTCCGCGCGTAACGCCCCACCGGGGCACCGAACCACAGGAATTCGTCCTGCCCGGCCTGCGCTGTCAGGCCCGCCGGGCGGATGCATCAACTTGTGTCAATATAGCGCGCTTTGGTTAAGGTTTTCATGCAAAACCGTCACAACCCTCCAGGCTGCACATGAAAATCATCCAAGGGCTGAACAACCTGCTGCGCCACGCCCAGGCGCAGCAGGCCGGCTGCGCCCTGACCATCGGCAATTTCGACGGCGTGCACCGCGGCCACCAGGCCATGCTGGCGCTGTTGAACAACGAAGCCCGCCATCGCGGCGTGCCCAGTTGCGCCCTCACCTTCGAGCCACACCCGCGCGACTACTTCGCTGCCAAATTCCACAAGCCCGAACTGGCCCCGGCGCGCATCGCCACCTTGCGCGACAAGCTGCACGAGTTGCGCGCCTGCGGCGTGGACCAGTGCGTGATCCTGCCGTTCGACGAAGCGCTGGCCAGCCTGCCGGCGCAGGCTTTCATCGACGAGGTGCTGGTGCGGGCGCTGGGCGTGCGCTACGTGCTGGTGGGCGACGATTTCCGTTTCGGCGCGCAGCGCCAGGGCGACTACGCGATGCTGGACGCCGCCGGGGCGCAACAAGGCTTTGACGTGGCGCGCATGATGAGTTATGAGGTGCACGGCCTGCGCGTGTCCAGCTCGGCGGTGCGCGACGCACTGGCCGAAGGCCGCATGGCCGACGTGGCGGCGCTGCTGGGGCGGCCCTACAGCATCAGCGGGCACGTGGTGCACGGCCGCAAGCTGGGCCGCGAGCTGGGCGCCAGCACCGAGGGCGCGGGCGACGGTTTCCGCACCCTCAACCTGCGCTTCACCCACTGGAAGCCGGCCGCCAGCGGCATTTTTGCGGTGCAGGTGCACGGGCTGGACCCGAACCCAACCGCCGCCCCCTTGCCCGGCGTGGCCAACCTGGGCGTGCGCCCCTCGCTGGACCCGAACGACGTCAACGGCGGGCGGGTGCTGCTCGAAACCCACTGCCTGGACTGGCCAGACCGCGTGCGGCAAGCCCTGGCGCGCGCCCCCACCCCGGGAGAGGCCTACGGTAAAATCATCCGGGTGGAGCTGCTGCACAAACTACACGACGAGCTCAAATACGACGGTCTGGACGCCCTGACAAAAGGCATCGCCCAGGACTGCGACGACGCGCATGCGTGGTTTGCTTCGCGGCACAGCGAGACCCACCGCCAAA